>Ga0256845_1001752_pt1 | contig 16916 bp, 14 predicted proteins | sample RiftiametaG_FD_189101 | JGI IMG/M metagenome (GOLD analysis project Ga0256845, IMG submission 189101) | Tube worm associated microbial communities from hydrothermal vent at the East Pacific Rise, Pacific Ocean - Riftia | ecosystem: Host-associated > Annelida > Integument > Unclassified ...
TTTCGTGAACAATGTGACCTTTCGGAACGAGCATAGTGTATCCTCCTTACCCTCTACTACTCCACCCATCAATACTGTTGACGTAAGCTCACTACGTGAGACACCATAATGGCTCATTCGACAAAAACCTCCTGACGCAGGTTTTTGTCATAGCCGTGATATGAGGCTTCGCCTGACTGACCACACGATTACTCGTGTGGTGACTTACGAATATATTCTCTCCTCGCAAGACATATCTGTCAATACATTTTTTCTCAAGAAAATCTTGACATCGCCGAATATCTCGCATGACTGCTATCATGGAAAAGACGCGTCCAACCTTTCGCAAAATTCAGATCGAATGGAACGGCTCCTACTGTGGTGATTTTACGTGAGTTACGTCATGCGTCACGGCAGCCCATCCCTTCCCAGGGAGTGATGGGGGAAGGGAATCGTCATGCAGTTCAAGTCGGCTGACTATCTGACAACAAACGAGAATGAGCAGGAACATCTATGATCGGCTCACCCAGGATCGCCTCAGAACCCCAGAAGTTCCAAACAGGGAATGTGCTGTTCATCACGTTTTCACATCTCCTGGTTGACACGTATATGGCCTTTGTGGCCCCTTTATTGCCTTTACTGATTCGTAAATTCGATCTGTCGTACTTTCTTGCCGGTTTGCTTGCCGCCGGAATTCGCCTTCCATCCCTGTTAAATCCGGCAATCGGAATTTTGGCGGATAACATTCATGTACAATATTTTATTATTATGACTCCGGCGGCTTGCGGCCTTACCATGAGTCTGCTTGGAGTCGCTCCATCATATCCGATTTTATTAGGCTTAGCCCTCATTGGCGGCTTGAGTTCGACCTGCTATCATGTGATCGCTCCTGTCATGATGCGCCACCTTGCCGGGGCAAAAGTTGGACGGGGCATGAGTTTTTTCATGCTTGGCGGCGACCTTGCAGCAACAATAGGTCCGTTGGTGATTTTAGGAGCCGTCGATTTTTGGGGCCTGGAACAGACCTATTGGCTTCTGGTGGTCGGAGTCTTCTCGTCGCTATTCCTTTATGCTCGATTAAAAACAGTGACCATTCAACGACAGGTCAGAACCCGGAAAAACTCTTCCGGGTTGAAACGGACCTCAAAAATCTTATTCCCCTTATTTCTCAAACTGATAGGAATCTATATCGGCATCGCTTCCCTTGAAGCCGCATTAACGGCCTTTTTACCGACCTATTTAACAGCGAAAGGCGTCAGTTTATGGACAGCCGGGATTTCGTTATCATTGCTGCAGATCGGGGGAATTGCCGGAAGCATGGTGGCAGGCCCGCTTTCTGACCGGTTCGGGCGAAAACAGGTTCTTGTGGGAATGCTGGCTGTCCTCCCGCTCCTGATGTGGATGTTCATATTGAGTGATGGGGCCTGGACAATTCCCCTGCTTATTATCCTGGGAACCTTTCAATTTGGCGTCAGACCGGTCATTTTAGCGATTGTGCATGACACAAATTCCGATTATCCGGCGTATGTGAACGGAATTTACATGATGATTAACTTTATGATGAACTCTGTGATGATCCTTGTGATGGGTAGGCTCAGTGATTCGATCGGACTTGAACATACCTATCGCGTGGCGGCAGTCCTTTCCGTTGGAGCGGTTTTGTTCGCCTTGAAACTCCCTGGGACACGGTCTTTTCCGAGCCGGGGGAGAGCCTAGTTCCCGTCTTTCGATGCAAAGCGAAGCATTGTCACCGCCCCCTGGTCATTATACAAGGTCAGTTCGCCGTGAAAATGCTCATGCACGATTTTAGCCACAAGTCCTAACCCAGAGTCTTTCGGGTTAAGCTCTAACACCCGGTCTGGATACCCTGAACCATCGTCCCGGTATTCGACGTGAACGGTATGATCCATTCGGGTAATATGCACGGAAATATGTCCTCTGTTGTGGTGAAATGACGCATGCTTCACCGTATTGGTCACGAGTTCATGCACCACTAAGGCCAGATAATTCGCATCTTTTGGTGACAACAGAACAGGCGAAGCCGGAACGGCAACGAATATTTTTGTGCCCGGCGTGAACGCTTTCAAAGAAGTATGAATCACACGGCTGCACAACTCACTTAACGGAAAAGGATTCCAGTCGAATTCAGCAAGCAGACTCGTTACGATTTTCAACGTGTTGACCTGGTTGAGCAGGGGGAGAATCGCAGCGTGAAATGCTTTTTGAGAACCGTAATTTTGAGCAAAGGAGAGTAATTCTGCCACGACAGCCAGATTGTTTTTCCCTCGCAGGTTAATCTCATGCACCAGGAGAGATTTGGTTTCGTTCGTCCGCCAGATTTTTTCACTGAGATGGGCGTTTTCAATGGCAAATGCCGCCGCAGTAGCGAATAATTCCTGCAACACCCGATCCTTTTCACTAAAACGATCGGGGGGAGTATCTAACACCTGCAAGACACCGATGACCTTTTGTCTGACCTTCAATGCAACACACAGAATTGAGCGCAGGGTTTGACCGGTACGCTGGTCGATCCCACGGAAGTGACGCTCATCAGCGAAGGCATCAGGCACGATAAGACTCTCCCCTGTTTGACCGACGATACCAGCGATTCCCTGTCCCGGAGCCAGACGCCAGCCCCGGACAGTCTGGCTATACGGGCCAATGGCATATTCGCAGACTAATTCATTGGTCTTCCTGTCGTGCAGCCAGATTGAGCAGGCATCCACTTCTAACAACCGGCGAACTTCTTCCAACACCGTAATCAGAATCCGATCAAGATCGAGCGTCGAGTTAAAAGCCAGGCTTACCCGGTTAAGGAGCGCCAGTTCACTATGGCGACGGGCAAGTTCCCGCTCTTTCCCGTCTAACTGTTGGTAGAGTTCCTGGATGCGTTGCAGGGCTTCTTCGCGTGAAAGCTCATGGAGATCGGGTCGTGGCGGGTTCTGAATCGGTGGTTGAACGGCTGATTCCTCAGCCTGGTTCTGAATGGCCTGATTACTTTTCATGCTTTGTATAAACCTCCTCTGGTTCCGTTCAGATAATATCGGTTCCCTCATTGAGTCGTGTCATCCTCACGGATGCCTGGCCCCATACGCATCAAGCTAAGGCAATTCCCTTCTGGGAGGAGGGGATATGACATGTCACTATTGAGGATCACATATCGCATGGAACAACCCCTGTATATTGAAACACATCATAAGGCAAGAAAGTTGAACGAATTCGTTTAATTTCTTAAAATTAACGTAATCTCGGGATAAGTAAGTTTGAAGTTCTCATTCCCAAACTCCAGCTTCACACTGGGCGAAGCGGAGTTTCACAGGCAACGTGGGTTTCCAGGCGGAGCTTGGAAACCAGGTCAAAATCATTTACAGAAATACAACAATGTATAAAAATACTTGACAATTTATGTATGATGTCATTTGTATGACAAATGACATCATACATAAATTAAAATACCTTGAACATACTCAATCAGGAAGGAAAATCTGTGCCACAGGATACGATACACCTGCCGAGTTTTAAACGCGACAATCTCGTTGAAATGGTCTTCGGGACGTTAAAGAAAAAAATTCTTTCAGGTGAATTTCAAGGCGGAGATCGCCTCCCAACGCAAGAAGTTCTCTGTCAGCAATTTGGCGTGTCCCGAACAGTCATGATGGGGGCATTGCATAAATTGTCGTCATTGGGTCTCATTGAAAGCCAGCAGGGACGGGGGACTTTTGTGCGTTTGCCGGACACAAAAGCTGTGCTGGAGCCGATGTTCAATGCGCTCCTCCTTGATAAGCCCTCAACCCGTGAATTGACTGAAACCCGGTATTATCTGGAGCGCATTATTGTGCGGCTGGCGGCAAAACATATTGATGAGCAACAAGTCCGGGAACTTCAGGATATTGTGGCTGTCATGGATCAAGATTTTCGGAGCGGCGACATCGAGGCATTTTCCCAGGGCGACCTGGCCTTTCACATGAAATTAGCCGATAGCGCAAAAAATAGTATTTTTCGACGGATGATTGAGGTTATTCGGGAAATGCTTGCGAAATTTCTGGAAGAATTTAACCGAACCCCCGGAGCAGCAGAGCGGGCCAATGAGTATCATCGGAAAATCTGTGACGCCGTGATTCAACATGATGCTGATCGTGCAGAAAAAGAGATGCAACTGCACCTGCACGACGTGATGACAACACTGTGTGACCAGTATCATCTTAACGTAGAGATTTAATATACCGGTAGGGAGCCTGTCATCCCTGTCATGACATGGATGGGGTGAGCATACAGTTTCGTGGTAATGCTTATTTATGAACCACGTTCGCCGTGGAACTCTTTCAAGATGTTTCATGACACCGTAGCTGACGTATTTCGTATCGTAAATTTCGTTCAAAAAGGAGAGAATGATCATGAGTGAAAAGAAGGTCCAACACACATCGCGTCGTAATTTTCTGAAAACCGCTGCCGCAGCGGGAGTGACCGCAACGGCAATCGGAGCGCCTTTTGTCGCAAAGATCGCTTCTGCCGAGACAATTACCCTCAAAATTCAGACCTTGTGGGACGCCGGGACATTGGGGTATACGTTGTTTGAAGAATTCTGCAGCAACGCCACGGCAATGTCGGATGGGAACCTCGTCGTCAAGCCATTCCCGGCGAAAGCTATTGTGGGAACATTTGAGGCCTTTGATGCCGTTAAGGCCGGCGTGTTCGAGGGGATGCACATGTCTGACACCTATTGGGCTGGGAAAATTCCTTGTTCAACCTTTTTAACAGCCTATCCCTTTGGCCTTGATCGCCCGGATCAATGGGAAACCTGGTACGATGCGTTGGGAGGGCTCGCCATCGCCCGCGAAGCGTATGCTCAACACAACATGTTTTATGTCGGCCATGTCCAGCATGATGATAATATTGTCCACTCAAAAGTGCCGATCCGATCATTTGAAGATTACGCCGGGAAGAAAATTCGGTTTCCTGGCGGGATCGTGGCCGAAATTTTCCGCGCTGCCGGAGTGTCTACTGTGTTATTGCCTGGCGGCGATGTGTATCCGGCCCTGGAAAAAGGCGTGATTGACGGTGCAGATTTTGTTGGCGCGGCCATCAACTACAACCTGGGATTTGGTGAAGTGGCGAAATATATTATTCTGGGGCCGCCATCAACGCCATGCCTCCATCAACCGGTTGATTTACACTCCATCGTGATCAATATGAAAGCGTGGAACAAAATTCCGGAAAGCCTCCAGAAATTATTTAAAGTCGCCGTCCGGGATTTTTCCTGGAAAACGTACACCACAGTCCAAAAAGCCGATAATGAAGCCTATGAAAAGTTCAAAGAACAAGGGGTCGAAATTATCCGCCTGAGTGACGAAGATATTAGTAAGTTCAAACGGTTTGCTCCGGAATTATGGGTTAAATGGGCGAAGAAACATCCATTAGCCATGAAAGCGTTCAAGTCTCAGTGGGAGTTTATGAAATCCATCAAAATTGGCTACTATACCGATGCAGACCTTGTTGATCAGAATGGGAAAAAACTGGAGCTGTAATCTGTTCCTCTCTCCCCAGGGAAGGAAGAGCTTCCTTCCCTGATTGCTCCATTGTTCTGTTATCAGAGGAGAATTTTTATGAATCAGTTGCGCAAATTCGCCACCGGGTTGGATAAGAATACCCGGCTGAAAAAATTTATGATTGCGGTGGATAAAGTCAATCAGTTCACCGGAAAAGTCATGGCCTATCTCCTACTCGCAGCCATTCTTGTGATCACCTATGAAGTGGTGATGCGTTACCTCTTTAATAAACCAACAATCTGGGCGCATGAAAGCATGACCTTGATGTTTGCTATTCTGTATATCGGTTTGGGAGGCTACTGTCACGCATTCCATGGACATGTGAGGGTTGATGTCTTCTATGCTTCTCGTCCACCGAGGACGCGGGCAATTTTTGATCTGTTTACGTCGATATTTTTCTTTTTGTTTGCCACAACCTTTACCTATACCAGTTGGACCTTCTACTGGAGTTCTCAAACCATGATGGGTGGTGGGAAGCTTTTCGGGATGTCCATTCCGGGGGAGTTGTCTTTTTCCAATTGGGGACCGCCGATTTTCTGCATCAAATTTATGATGCCACTGGCGGGACTGCTGCTCTTGCTTCAGGGGGTGAACTGGTTCCTCCGAGACCTTCATATCGCCATCACAGGGAGGGAAATGACATGAGTATTGCCTGGATTACGATCACGATGTTTAGCTCAATGATCTTTCTCATGATCTTGGGATTACCCGTCGCTTTTGCCACTGGATCAGTGGGGGTTCTGTTTACCGCAATCTTTCAGGGACCGGCTGCGGTCAACATCATTCCAACCAGAATATTCGGCCTCATGAACAATTACATTTTAGGAGCGATACCGCTGTTTATCGTGATGGCGTGTATTCTCGAACGAGCCGGCCTGATCGAGGAAATCTATGAAATGGTTCATCAATGGTTGGGATGGCTCAAAGGCGGCGTTGCGGCAGCGACCGTCTTTGCCTGCACGATTCTGGCCGCAATGGTTGGGGTGATCGGCGCAAGTGTGGTCACGATGGGCATGATCGCACTGCCGGAGATGCTTCGCCGAAATTATAATAAGTATATTGCCTGTGGGTCTATTGTGGCCGGAGGATCGTTGGGAATCCTCATCCCTCCCAGCATCATGCTGATCATCTATGGGATGATTGATAATACCTCCATTGGACAGCTTTATGCCGGAGCCTTTCTGCCCGGTTTATTGTTGTCAGGATTATTTATGGGCTATATCATCATCCGGGCCTATATTGATCCTGCAACAGGTCCTGCAATTCCTAAGGAAGAACGTCTTTCCTGGAAGGCAAAAATCAAACTCCTGATGCCAGTCCTGCCGGCAGCCCTCCTGATCTTCCTGGTTCTGGGGACGATCATCTTTGGAGTTGCTGCCCCGACTGAAGCGGCAGCGGTCGGAGCCTTTGGAGCTATTTTAATTGCAGCTTCCCGGAGAACGTTGACTTGGAAAAAGCTCATTTCGGCCTGCGAACAGACCATGAAAACCTCTGCGATGGTGCTCTGGATCATGTTTGGGGCCAATATTTTTGTGGCCTTTTATGTAATGGCTGGCGGTGGGGATTTTGTCAGAGAAATGTTGCTCGGGTCAGGACTCAGTAAATGGGGAATCCTCATCATCATGCAAGTCATTTTTGTGGTGTTGGGATGCTTCATTGATTGGGTCGGAATATTTATGCTCTGCATCCCGCTTTTTGGTCCGATTATTCGGGAATTAGGCTTTGACCCGGTCTGGTTCGGAGTGCTGGTGACTGTGAATATGCAGCTCTCCTTTTTATCACCGCCTTTTGGCTATGCCTTGTTTTTCCTGAAAGGCGTGGCGCCACCGGAAATTTCCACGACCGATATCTGGAGAGGAGCCGCCCCATTTATCGGGCTTCAACTTATCGGATTGGTGTTATGTATCCTCTTTCCGGATATTATCCTGGTGGTCCCGAGACTGCTTTTCCGGTAGGGGAATCCGTAGCAGTTCCTCCCTGGGGGGAACTGCTACGGATTTCAACCTAATGTGTATTATGGAAAATTCTCCAGAACAAGAGATCGTGTATGAGACACCGTTCGTTTTTATGGTGCTGTTTTATACGTTGCTTGCCATCTGGACAGTTGTATCTATCGTGTTTATCAGCGTAAAGATCAGCACGCTCAGTTCTCTTCTCGTGCTGATGATTCTCTTGTTTATCGCTTATACCTGGTATTTTTCTCTGGGACTCTTTTATAAAATCAGTTTACGTAAAGAGGGCAGCATTCGGATGAAAAGTTTCAGAAGAGCGATTCACAGTCATTCCCAGAATATTCAGCAGGTCGAAGGCGCACCTCTGCCCCTGCCATTTGGGTTTATGACGTTTCGAATCGGTGGAGAGAGGGTCTTCCTGTTTTTCACAAAGAGCCTTCCTTTCCGAAAGATACTCTCTGCTCTCTTACAATTGAAGCCAGAAATTGAGTTTAAGAAAATGTCACCAGGAATGTTTGTCTAGACGACAGGATGTTTACTCGCAGCGGCAGAACCCCTGTCGTTCCTGACGAAAGGATGGAAAGCCTATGTCATTCGTACCTCCGCCCAATATCATCTTACTGATATGCCTGGCTGTTATTGGCAGTGTGATCGGGTTTATTATTCATGGTATACGTGTTGGATTTGAAAATACGTTAAAAGAGAACGACGACAAGCCAAAGAAATCGTGATCGATGACTGTAGCAATCCTTCATGAGTTGTGCCGGATAGCATGACGACATGCTGTGCCCCTCCCCGAAGAGGATGTCCCACCGGGGAGGGGCAGGACTGGATTCTGGAGCATGATATATCTTTTTGAGGATGCCTATATATGCGACCGATCTGGAAGCCGCGAACACCGGGAACAACATCCTGATCAAAAACGTGTAATTCTTTTATTGTGACCGCGAAGGACGCGAAGGACGCGATGTTGTTTATGTAAACATATCTTTCGCAGTTCTCCGCGTCTTTCGTGGTTGGATGACTGCTATTCATGAAAATTCGACTGGATTACGGGAAAACTGGACTCGACATCTCCCTTCCACACGATGCCAATATCACGGTTGTCGAACCAACACACCTTGAGAGTGTTCCGGATCAATTCGGTGCAGTTCGAACAGCCCTGCGACAACCAACCGGAACGCTACCTCTCGCAGAACTTGCTGCATCAGGGGGAACGGTTGGCATCATCTTTTATGACATTACCCGCCCTACCCCGGATCATATTATGATCCCGGTTCTACTTGAAGAACTGGAAGCTGCTGGGATCACTCGTGATAAGATCACCCTGTTTAACGCCACCGGAACCCATCGTGCCAATAGTGACCAGGAATTGCGCACCATGCTTGGCAATCAAGTGGTTGATTCATGCCGAATTGTGCAGAATGACGCTCATGACAACGATTCACACATCCTGGTTGGCACAACCTCGAGCGGGAACGCGATCTGGATTCATAAAGAATTTGTCGAAGCTGATATCCGCATCCTGACCGGGTTTATCGAACCGCATTTTTTTGCCGGATTCTCCGGCGGCGGCAAAGCGGTGATGCCTGGTCTGGCGTTGTTGGAAACGGTGATGCGTAACCACAACGATAAAAATATTGATCACCCGCTCTCAACCTGGGGCATCACCCACGGTAACCCTATCTGGGAAGAAATTCATGAGGCCGCTGCTTTCGTGAACCCAACGTTTTTACTGAATGTCGCGTTGAATCGGCAGAAAGAAATTACGGCCGTATTTGCCGGCGATTGGGAAGTTGCTCATGAAATCGGGTGTGCCTTTGTCAAGAAAACAGTGATGGCAGCAGTGGCTGAAGCATTCGACATTGTCATCACGAGCAATTCCGGTTATCCGCTGGATTTGAATCTTTACCAATCCGTGAAGGGCATGAGTGCCGCCTCTCAGATTGTGAAAGAGGGGGGGAGCATTATTATTGCTGCCGAGTGCTGGGACGGCATTCCAGACCACGGGCCTTACGGGAAATTACTTCGTGAAGCAGACAGCATCGGGCAACTGCTAGAGACGATTCGTGATCCTGATTTTGTGATGGGCGACACCTGGCAGGCTCAGATTCAAGCCTTGATTTCCCAAAAAGCGGATGTGTACGTCTATAGCGACGGACTCGATAACGAGACAATCCGGGCAGCGATGTTACATCCGTGCCAGAGTATTGAAGCCACCGTTGCGAAGCTCCTCCTGCAATATGGTCAGGACGCTCGGATATGCGTCCTGCCGGAAGGCCCGCAAACGATTCCATATAGATAAGTGGCGCTCAATGAAATATAGGGGATACTTCATTGAGTCTTGACCCGGAGGTTTAGCCCTGTCAGGGGTTACGCAGACTCAACGCAACGGCATATATTGTCATAGTAACAGTACAAAACGAGGACGCATCACCGAACGACTTATGGCAAATTACTGAGAGTTCGTGTTTCGTCTGATGGATGAAACACGGCGTTACGTTGGTCTCTCAAGAGGCTCCATGTGGATTGTCGCTTCGATACGCATTTGCTGACGGAGAACCTGTTCGAGCTGGTCTGTGATGCGGTGCGCTTCCTGAAGCTGCATATCCGAGGGGAGTTTAATATGAAATGTCAATTCTTTATGGGATCCGTATTCATGAAGATGAAAATGATGGGCATACACCTCACGGGACAGAGTGGTCTTAATGAGCCTGCAGACGGCATGTTGCAATTCTTTTTGAGGCTCTTCGCCTAGCAACGAACTCATTGATTCTGCCAAAATATCATAGGCTGCATAAAAAATCAGAAAAGACACTGCCATGCCCATGACGCTGTCAATCCACCAGGACGTTTTTCCAAAATAGATTCCAGCGAGAATGAGGAGTGACGCAACCGCATCGCTCCGATGATGCCATCCGTCTGCCCGCAGGGCCTTCGAATCGATTTTTTTCCCACTCCAAAACGCAAATTGGGCAATCGCTTCTTTCAAGATAACGGAAATCAGGAAGATAATGCCTGCTGCCGTGCTAAATGACGCAGTTTGCTGTGCTTTGAAACGGTGAATGGATTCCATCAAAAAACTGAACGCAACAATTGCTAATAACGTTCCAATAATGATGGAACTGATAACCTCGGCCCGGCTATGTCCAAAAGGATGTTTTTTGTCAGGAGGTTTTGCCGAGATGTTAAAGCCCACAATCACGACAACCGAGGTGAGGGAATCAGAGAGCGTATGCCAGGCATCCGCGATAATGGCCACCGAGGCCGTCTGCATCCCCACCCAATATTTTACAAAAAATAACCCGGTATTTAAAATAAGGGAGAGAATTCCCTCAAGATACCCTAAAGTCGCAGGGTGGGTAAACGCCGTATGCGTTGTGAGCGTCTTTTTCATAGGTTTCACACACCTCTAAGGAACGACAGCACATAACATCCTCACGGTAAACTGCGTTGGCTGTTCGACACCGTTTAATAAATCAGGACAGGGGCCTTTCGCCAGGCTGTGCCAAACGAACCACATGGTGAACCACGTGGTGGGGGGAAATGCGCGTATAGAGTCGTTTCTCCATTGGAGAGGGAGCGGAGGAGATGTGCCGGTTATTTCATGAAACATGATCGGAGATCACAGAAGATAGCTTATTGGAGCATTTTGTCAACTTCCGCTTTAATGTTCTCGAAACGTTGCGCCCCGGACATGAGTTTGGCCTCACCGGTGGTATTATTCAAAAGAATACTTCCAGGCGTCCCTGAAATGCCGCTTTTGGCACCACCTCTCAAATCTCCTTGCACCTGTTCGGTATATTTACCGCTTTTTAAGCATGTTTGGAATTGCGCGCGATCCAACCCAATTTCTTCAGCCAGAGGTACGAGTTGCTCTACAGGGAAGCCTTTTCCGTTCGACGTGGTACGTTCATACAAGGTATCCGCGTATTTCCAAAATGCCTCATTCCCCCCCAATTCAGCCGCACATTCCGATGCTTCGGCCTGTTTTTGCGCCCCTGGGTTATGAAATTGCAGCGGATAATGGCGATACACCCAGTTGACTTTTCCCTGATACGCATCAACAATTTTGCGTGGCGTATGATGGAAAGTCTTACAGTAGGGGCATTCAAAATCAGAATATTCGATCAATGAAACCGGCGCATTGGGATTACCATAAATATGGTCTTGTTCAGGCGAAACCTGTGGTACATTTTTCGCCAGTTTCTGCACTCTTTTTTCCCGTTCAAGCTGGACTTGCCGCTGAGCGTCCTGCTGTTTCTTGATAAAATTCTGAATACCTGCCTCAATTTGCAGATCGAGAAAGTCCTCTTTTTGCAGCGCAACAAGAAGCTCTGCTGTTAAGTCATCCTGAAATTTACTGCTCTGAAGTTCCGCCAAAACGGCTTCCTTGACCTGTTGTATCAGCCTTGTATCCGGGGGACTCGGCGTTGGCGTTGGCTGATGTCGGATGCTGGTCAGCACGTCAGCTGTGATACGCTGCGTCAATTGTGCTTCATCAATGACAGGTTGTTCAGGAGCAGGAGACTGTTGCATCTGCCATCCTAAAAAGAGCAATGCACCGGCGATCAGCATGGCAGCAAATATGATGGAAATCATCATATCTTTCTGATTGAGTGAAGATTTCATAAGCTAGTGGTCCTAAATGAGATTTGTCATATTCTAACCCACCCCGTGCCCTTCTCTGGTGGGGAATTCCTCTGTAAAGCGGAAAAATTACGTCACGAATGCCAGAATGGACACGTCGCACACTCCTGCACGTTTCATTCCGGGCGGTGTCCGGTGATGGTCATGAACGGCTTCTCTACATCATACATGCCTCCCGGACTCATGTTTATTCAGATGTGTCTGAACAAATTTCTGGCAAGGAAAAATTTACGATTTTGCAAAATTCATTATCGTATGGTCGTGTCATAAAACCGTTGAGGGCTGCTGTAGGGGCGAGGTCTCCTCCCCCTGAACATGGGCGGGGAAACCCCGCCCCTACAGAGATGACTTCATAGAGCCAACGACTTTATGACACGACCATCGTATGCTGACTTATACCGATGTCTTCATGGATTAATTTTAGCTTCTTCCAAAATGGTGTCGTTCAGGCGTTGAGCAGTGTCCAGGTCCGGGGCTTCACTCACGACACGCAGAATCGGCTCTGTATTTGAAGGACGAATATGAACCCAGGCGTTCTGTTCGTCAAAAAAGATTTTTAAACCATCAGTGACGTCAATGTGGGATGAGGCATACTGATGTTTTAAGCGTTCGACAATGCCAAAAATCTGATCAGAAGGCAGCGGGACTTTCCGTTTGAGCATGTGATACCGTGGAATCATTTTGACGAGTTCAGAAAGTCGCTTCCCTGTTTCAGCCATATATTGCAACACGATAGCAATCCCAATAAAACTGTCGCGACAGGGATGAATCGAGGGGATCATCACTCCACCATTTCCCTCGCCGCCGACAATCGCCTGACATTCCAGAATTTTATCAATGACATTGATCTCTCCGATTTTTGTCCAGTATATCGGACAATCATAGCGTTTGGCAATATCCTCGATGACTCGCGACGTTGAAAGGTTGACTACCACAGGCCCCGGAGTTTTGGAGAGCACGAATTGAACGGCAAGGGCTAATGTGTAATCTTCGCCAATCGCGTCGCCATGTTCATTAATGATCGCCAGACGATCAGCGTCAGCATCCTGAGCAAAGCCCACATCCGCGCCGGACAGCTTTGTCGTTGACGAAAGTTGGGTCAGATGCTGGGGAGTCGGTTCAGGTTCGCGGGGAAAGATGCCGTTCGGTTCCGTGTTGATCGGAATCAATTGACATTCCAATTCCTGGAGTAAGCGGGGAGTCATCAAAGAACCCGCTCCGTTACAGCAATCAAAGGCAACTTTAAAGTGTTGCGCCCGAATCAGATCGACATCGACGTAGTCAAGGACTTTCTGCAAGTGCGACTCGATCGCATGGGGATCATGGCGGGTTTTATTGATTTCCTCGTCAGGACATCGTCGGAAGTTCCCATCATGGTAGATTTCGACCAGGGAACGGGATTCGTATTCATTTAAAAAAATACCGTTTTTCCCGACAAACTTCAACGCGTTCCATTGAGAAGGGTTGTGACTGGCAGTAATAATGATTCCGCCGACCGCCTCGGTTTCTTTGGTGCGTATTTGCACGGATGGCGTGGGACAGATGCCCAAGTCGACCGGAATACAGCCCGTTGAAAGCAAACCTGAACATACGGCATGAAAGAGCATCTCCCCGGACGTTCTGGTATCGCGCCCCACCATCACCCGCCCCGGGCCGATAAACGAGCCAAAGGCTTTGGCAAAACTTTCAATAAGCTGAGGAGTCAAAAAATCTCCGACAATTCCCCGGACTCCACTAATACTAATTTTTAACGCATGAACTCGTGCCATAACAAGGGTCACGGGTTGCGAGTTGCGAGTTCCCGTAAGCCGCAACTCCTAACTCGCAACTCGGCTAAAGCATTGCTTTTCTGACTTCGGTTTTTCCTCGCTGGAGTAAATTTTCGGCTTCTTCCGCATCCTGGCTCTCTGCAATCACCCGCATTACCGGTTCATTTCGTGACGGGCGAATATGCAGCCAGCCAGAATCAACAAAAATCTTCACCCCGTCTGTCATGTCCAGGCGATTATCTGAAAAGGTTTCTGAGACGCGGTGAAGCACTGGATGAAACAGATGTACGGGGCACCGGACGAAATCTTTTTTGATCGTATATTGGGGGAAGGAACGCACAATCTCAGAGATGCTTGTCTGGCGTCGGGCCAACATTTGCAGGATCAGCCCCATCGACGCAATGCCATCAAATCCATACAGAAAATTCGGGAAAGCCGCTCCTCCGCTTCCTTCCCCCCCCAGAACAGCGTCTAACGAACGCATGCGCTCAATAATGTATTTCTGCCCAATCCGGCATCTGGACACAACAGAATCATGCCGTTCGGCAAGCTCGTCAATCAGATGTGAGGTTGATACATTTGTCACCACCGGCTTCCCCGGATGTTCCGACAAAATATAATCGGTTAACAGGGCAAAGGTGTACTCTTCTCCCAGAGAACGCCCATCATCAGAAATGACGACCAAGCTGGTGGCATCAAGGTTAAAATAAAACCCGACATCCGCTCCCAGGGGCTTGATGATCTGACAAACGGCCTGTGTTTGTTTGGTTTCCGGCAACGGAGTGTACACAGCATCTGGAGATGGCTCATTATTAATCGCGACGATTTCGCAGCCCAATTCCGTAAACAGTTCCTCCACGTAGTGCGAGGCAGTCCCATGACAGCAGTCCAGGACAATTTTGAAGTGTCGTTCACGGATCACGTCTACATCGAGAAACTGTTTCAGGGCAGTGGTATAGTTTTGCAAGGCATCGCTGTAAGGGGCAAGCTGCCCAAGCTCGTTCCAGGGTTTCGACGAAAATGATCGGTTGTAAAAAATATCCAGCAGTTCTTCATCCTGGTAGCTATTCAGGGGAGCGCCATCATTGCCCAAAAATCGCAACGCTTTCCATTCCGCCCCCAGATTTGGACCGGAAATCGAGATTCCTCCACTTGCCCCAAGCCGCGTCATTGCATGTTGAAGCACGGGAGTCGGAACAATTCCGGCATCATAGACTTGTATTCCCGTCGAAAGCAACCCGGAAATAACGGAAGATCGGAGTCGCCCTCCTGTTCGCCTGGTGTCTCGCCCAACGACGACCGTTCCTGATTCAAGATAGGTTCCAAAAGCACATGCAAAGTCTATTGCTGACATATTTCAGGGTGATGATTGACGATTGATGGTTGTTGCAAACATGAACCGTCAGGGATTTATGACGTGGCTCTTTCCAGCAATCCTGCATATACTCCAGGAGTTGAGCCTTCTATTTCAATTGCTCCTGCCACATTCTGATAAAATTTTATTGGACCAACCCCACCGATGATAGCATAGGCATAGCCTAATCCTTTCATGGCGTGTAGACATGCTAAGAGCAATGCTTTTCCAACGCCTCGTCCCCGGCCCTTTTCCAAGACCCCGGTGGGTCCAAAAAAATTGAGATAGGTCGCGTTATAACAGGCAAACCCAATAAGCTGCCCTTCTTCTATAGCAATAAAACAAGCCACCGGAGGGCGAGAAAATGCCACATCACACTCATTTCCCCAGCCAGCAGAGAAATGTTCCCGAACCCACTCGATGACGAACTGTTTCTCCAGGGCAAGAGCGCGACGAATGGTTATACCGTCCGCCTGTTGCTTGGCAAGTACCTCCTCCAAAGCCGGGAGTTCATACAACTTCACTAACATATCAGGCATACTTCATTGTCCTCCCATGTATAATGTATGTAGATCGAACGTTCGAGTTCGACCGGTCGAAGCAGAAGCTTCGACCTGCAAGTGTGTGCCCAGGCTGGAACCTGGGAACAAGCTCGGAGCCGTGCCCCACTGTTATCTCTGCGTCGTTGCGTCTTTGCGGTGTCACGTTTCATCCCGCCCGCAACTATTATCCTACACGAGCGGACTTTCCAGGACGACCTTACTTAAACGAATCGGATACTGGATTTCTTCCAGACTAAATCCATTTTCCAGCCCGATCAGAAAATAGGTCAACTGGAGGCTAATCAGGTGAAGCAGCAAACTATTCACCGGCGTTGTCTGTGGGAGAAAGATGTTGGGTACGCCAAAATCATGGGGGCCAACCGTGACCACCGTCGGAATGTACAGAGTTAATTTATCCACGTGCTTTTTCATGGCCTCGAACGAAACCAGAGGGTCCTCAAGATACACCGCCGTTCCGACGTCCGGATTTAATGGGCCGTGAAAGAGGGAGTTAAAGATTGGTTCCAGATGTTCACGAGCCAATTCTTTGGCCTTGAGCGACGCTTCTGCCAACAGACAATCGCTTAACAATCCGGCAGCCGTGATATACCCATGCCGCGATTGTGCCATGCCGCGGGCTAAAATCTTGGCAACGTGGGCAATCGCATTGATTCGCCGTTGAGTAAACACGTCACGTAACAGTCCCGGAAGGTTGGTTGCATCTTCAAAGAACCGGTCATAAATATCAGGTTCCCCCATGATCCCTCCGATTTGAGCGAGCACTGCTGAAGCAATCAAAATCGATTTTGTGACGCTGACGGTTGCCGCAATCGGCTTTTCTATCGGAACATTCAAAGGAAACAGGACGCCATGTTTTGTGCAGTATTGTCCAACAGCGGAATCTTCGTCGTTCGTTAACCCAATCACAAGCTGCGCCGCATCAAAGCGGCCTTCCTCGATATTTTGTTTAATTTCTGCCGAATTACCAGAATTCGAGCACATCAGCACGATCCCATCTGAAATGTCAGTAAATCGTAAATCCGAGGAAGGAATTCGCTGCACATTAAGCACTTGCCCGTAGCCTTTGTGCAACAACCACGCGGCACTTTGCAGGGCTGACAATG
>Ga0256845_1001753_pt1 | contig 16915 bp, 12 predicted proteins | sample RiftiametaG_FD_189101 | JGI IMG/M metagenome (GOLD analysis project Ga0256845, IMG submission 189101) | Tube worm associated microbial communities from hydrothermal vent at the East Pacific Rise, Pacific Ocean - Riftia | ecosystem: Host-associated > Annelida > Integument > Unclassified ...
CGTTTCAAGTGAAACCCTAAGCTGCAAAAGTATATCCAAGCCTCACTTCTTCCTTTTATTTCCCTATAATAACCAAAAAAACAAAATTGTATGTGAATATTTTGACTATATTACACTTGTTAATCTTTAAAATAATTTTTAACCGAGAATTGCTAAGGTCTTATTCAACGAAAAAAGCCCCTGCAAACAATGCAGGGGCTTATAAACTATAAAATTAAACTTCTTATTTTGTGGCAGTAATTACATCATGCCGGGCATACCTCCGCCCATTCCGCCCATTCCGCCTCCGGGCATTCCTCCGCCCATTCCGGCAGCACCTGCTTCTTCAGGCTTGTCAGCGATCATTGCTTCGGTTGTAAGCATTACAGATGCAACACTTGCTGCATTCTGAAGTGCATAACGAACAACTTTTTTAGGATCAATAACTCCTGCTTTAATAAGGTCTTCGTATACATCTGTTCTGGCATTATATCCAAAAGCGCCTTCATTCTCTTTTACTTTATTCACAACAACAGAGCCTTCTACGCCAGCATTATTAGCAATCATTCTTAAAGGTTCTTCAATTGCTCTTGCAAGAACATCAACTCCAAGTTGTTCTTCCTTATCATCAGTAATTCCTTCCAAGACTTTAAGAGTTCTGATAAGAGCAACACCGCCGCCAGGAACAACGCCCTCTTCCACTGCAGCACGAGTAGCGTTAAGAGCATCTTCAACTCTTGCTTTTTTCTCTTTCATTTCAGTTTCAGTAGCTGCTCCAACACTTATAACAGCAACACCACCAACAAGTTTTGCAAGTCTTTCCTGAAGTTTTTCTTTATCATAGTCAGAAGATGTTTCTTCAGCCTGGGCACGAATCATTTTAACTCTTGCTTCAAGATCAGCTTTTTGTCCTGCACCATCAATAATAGTTGTATTATCTTTATCAATAGTAATACTTTTTGCCTGACCAAGATCATTAATTGTAAGATTTTCAAGTTTAATGCCAACATCTTCAGATACAACCTGTCCACCGGTTAAAACAGCAATATCTTCAAGCATTGCTTTTCTTCTGTCACCAAAGCCAGGAGCTTTAACAGCAGCAACATTAAGAGTGCCTCTGAGTTTATTTACTACAAGAGTTGCAAGAGCTTCACCCTCAATATCTTCAGCCACAATTACAAGAGGTTTTCCCATCTTTGCAACTTCTTCCAATATAGGGACAAGGTCTTTCATGCTGGTAATTTTTTTATCACAAATAAGGACAAAAGGATTATCAAGGGCTGCAACCATCTTTTCGTTATCTGTTGCAAAATAAGGAGAAAGATATCCACGGTCAAACTGCATACCTTCAACAACATCAAGAACAGTATCCATTGATTTTGCTTCTTCAACAGTGATAACACCTTCTTTACCAACCTTATCCATTGCTTCTGCTATGATATTTCCTATGGTTTCATCATTGTTTGCTGAAATTGTACCGACCTGAGCAATTTCTGCCTGATCTTTAGTTGGATTACTGATTTTTTCAAGTTCTGCAACTATTTTAGCAACGCCTTTATCAATACCTCTTTTAATACCCATGGGATTATTACCAGCTGCAACAAGTTTTTGTCCGCCTTCATAAATTGCACTTGCAAGAACAGTTGCGGTTGTAGTACCGTCACCAGCCATATCACTTGTTTTGCTGGAAACTTCCTTTACCATTTGTGCGCCCATATTCTCAAATTTATCTTCAAGATCGATTTCTTTTGCAACTGTCACACCATCTTTTGTGACATTTGGAGAACCCCATGATTTTTCAATTACAACGTTTCTTCCTTTAGGTCCCAAAGTAACTACTACAGAATCTGCAAGAGTTTTTACCCCTTTTAGCATTGCTTCACGAGCCTTGGCAGCATATTTAATTTCTTTTGCCATATCTAAAAACCTCCGTTTTTATTAAATTCAATTTATTAATTAATAATTATTATTATAGTATTAAAATTTACAATCTATTCAATAACGCCAAGTACATCTTCCTGTCGCATAATAAGATAATCATTACCATCAATTTTCACATCTGTGCCACCATATTTGCTAAATAAAACCCGATCTCCGACTTTAAGCTCCATTGGCAATATTTTACCGTCTTCGCCTGGTCTACCATTACCTACAGCAACGACTTTACCTTCAGCAGGTTTTTCTTTTGCAGTATCTGGAATAATAATTCCACCTTTAGTTTTTTCATCTTCTTCAACTCTCTCCACAAGAATTCGATCTTGTAATGGTCTCAAACTCATAATCTAAACCTCCTAATAATTGTTAAATTAAATAATACTATTTATAATTTATTATTTTGCAACCCCACTCGATTTTGGAGCAGGTTTTGCAGGTTTGCAGCTTTTGTTATTCCTAGGGCAGCTATTAGAACCTGACCCAGTCTTTGAACCGCCATAATCAGTCACATACCAGCCTGATCCTTTTAAATGAAACGAACTATGGGAAACAAGTTTTTTTAATTTCCCCTTACACTTACTACACTCCTTTAGTGGAGGATCGGACATCTTCTGAAAAGCTTCCTCAATATTTCCACATTCAGAACATTCATACTCATAAACAGGCATTTCTTTGATTTCTCCATGTCAAATACCATTAATTATTAACGATTTATTAATCATCTAAAATTCAAAGATAAAATAGTCAGTTTTTATTCCTTGTCAAGAAAGGAATAATTAATTTTTACAACCTCAATAAAAGATTTTTTATAATTAATCATTCCTTTAATATAAAAAATTATGGACATTTTTATTTATTTGTTATATTTAACGTCTATATATGATTATTAATTTTTATAACTGAATCAAAATATCAATTAGGAGGTAACGCCTTGAGTAGTGTTCAAAAAAAGAGAAAAAAGAAAATGTCAAAACACAAACACAGAAAACATCTTGCAAAAACAAGACATCAGAGAAACAAAAAATAGCCTGTTATAAATCCATCGATATTCTAAAAATATTTTAAGATATTGAGGAGAAAAGCAGATTGCTGTCTCCTCAATGCCTTTTTATTTTTTAATTCATATCCTTAAAATATTTCATAAAATCAGAATCTGTTGAAAGCACAAGAGTGCTGTCCTGACCCAATGCTGTTTTATACACATCAAGGGTTTTAAGAAACGCATAAAACTCAGGGTCAACGCCATAAGCTTTAGCATATATTAAAGTTGCCTCGGCATCTGCTTTACCTTTAATAATCTGTGCTTTTTTATATGCGCCTGATTGTATAACTTGCAATTCTCTTTCTTTTTCACCTCTTATCTCGCTTGCTTTTCCCATACCTTCTGCACGAAATTTTTCAGCAATCTGGCTTCGTTCGGCAATCATTCTTCCATAAACAGCTTTTCTTACCTTATCAATATAATTGATGCGTTTAATCTTTACATCTTCAAGTTCTATTCCGAATTCTTTTAATTTCGGCTGTGCTGCCATCCTTATAGCTGCTGTCATTTTATCGCGGCCAAGAATTATTTTATACCGTGAATGCTGTGCTTTTTTATCAACATTATTTTTACCACCACTATCTGCACTTATTTGAAAAGTATCCATTGCCCGATCAGTATTTCGTACACTTTCCACAAGGGAATGGGAAGTTACAAGATTTCTCATCTCTGAATTAATAATTTCACTGAGCCTGTTCTGGGCACTTTTGACATCACCAACGGTTTTTAAAAATTTTATAGGATTAACTATTCTCCATCTTGCAAAGGTATCAACCCATATATATTTTTTATCCTTTGTATTTACCTGACCCGGATCTCCATCCCACTCAAGAAGGACATCAGGAAACACATTCACCTTTTGGATGGGAGACTTAAACTTTAAACCCGGATCTTTTTTAGTTTCACCTATCACTTTACCAAATTGTGTTATCACGACCTGTTCTTTTTCGTCTATTGTGTAGGCACAAAAATATATAAGAACACCGATCACAACAACAATTCCTATCAGACTAGTTTTTATAATATTCTTCATTTTATTATACCATTTTATTTTTTCAAGGTTGATTTTGCGTTTATTGACAATGTTTTCCCACCGCTTAAATTCAGTAAAGGAAGCAGATTCTTCTGACTTGAATCAACAATATATTTGTTCCCTAACTTTGGTATTACTTCTGCCATTGCCTCTAAATATAATCTTTTTTTTGTAACATTTTTTGCTTTGACATATTCCTTATATACAGCTGAAAATTTTGCAACATCACCCTGGGCATGATTTATCCTGTTAATGGCATAACCATGGGCTGCTTCCACCACGCGCTTTGCTTCACCTTTGGCACGTGGAATTGCCTTGTTATATTCTTCTCTTGCCTTATATATTGTCTGTTCTTTTTCCTGAATTGCTTCATTGACCTGATTAAAAGAATCCTGCACAGGACCTGGTACATTTGTTTTCTGCAACTCAATGGTTTTAATATAAATTCCGGCATTTGCCTTGTTCATCTCTTGCTGCAGGCTCTCCATTGCAGCAAGGGCAATCTCTTCTCTCTGGCTGATAATTTCATTTATGCTCCTGTCCCCCACAATAGCTCTCATTGTAGCTTCAGACATATCTCTTAACAGAGTTCTAACGTGTTTCACCTCAAAAAGATATTTTTTAGGATCAGACACTCTGTATTGAACAATCCAGGGCACAATAGCAACATTAAGATCACCTGCAAGCATCATTGACACATCCAGCCCTGTGTTTTCATCAAGGTAACGTGCATTATTGCTGCCTTGAACAGTTCGAAATCCGAATTCTTCTTTTCTTACTGTGGTAATCTTCACCTTGGTAAGTTGCTCAATACCAGCAGGAAGTTTAAAATGAAGTCCCGGGTTTGCTATCCTGTCAAACTTACCAAATTGTTGAATCACACCAACTTCTTCTGTTTCGATTTGATAAACCATTGAATTCCCAAAAAACAAAAGAAATAGAACAATTATACCAATAAAAATTCCTGAAAATTTAAAATTCTTAAGTTTATTCATAACATCATCAAATTGAGGAGGCTGAGGAGGTCTTGGCATACCTCCGCCTCCCTGCTTCTGCTCATATTTTTCTTTATTCTCACGTAACTTTTCCCAATCCCAGTTCATAAGGTCACCTTAGTTTTATTATTTTAAATTAACCATTGAGACTCAAAATAACTCAATTTAGAAATTAAGCAAGCAAAAAAAGCGGAGAATAGAATATTACAGCATTTTATTCCATTCCCCGCTTAATTTATTGTTCGACTTATTAGATACTATAATCAGCTCTCAATAAAAAGTTTTGCCGATCTAAGTGTGTTCTTCATAAGCATTGCAATAGTCATGGGTCCTACCCCACCTGGTACAGGTGTAATTTTGCCTGCTATTTCTTTTGCTTTTTCAAAATCAACATCACCTTTGAGTATTGCCTTGCCTGTCTTCTCATTCATGCCAACTCTATTTACGCCAACATCAATAACTGTGGCACCAGGTTTAATCCACTCAGGTTTTACAAGATCAGGAACACCTGCTGCAACAATTAAAATATCAGCTCGTTTACAATGACCTGCGAGATCTTTTGTTCTTGTATGAACTATAGTTGATGTACTATTTGCACCAACACCTTTTTGAGCCATCATCACAGCAATTGGTTTTCCAACAATATTAGAACGTCCTACTACAACAACTTCAGCCCCTGAAGTTTCAGTTCCTGAACGAACAATCATTTCCTGGATACCTGCTGGAGTGCATGGAAGAAATCTTACTTCGTCGCCGCCAATCATAAGTCTTCCAACATTTACCGGATGAAAAGCATCTACATCTTTATCAGGATCAATTGCATTTAATACTTTTTTATCATCAATATGTTTTGGCAAAGGGAGCTGAACCAAAATGCCATGAATCTCGGGATCCTTATTATATTTATCTATCAATGCAAGAAGATCTGCCTCTGAAATATCTTCGGGCTGATCATCCTGAATCTCTTTAAACCCTACGCTCAATGCAGTTTTAACCTTTAACGTGACATAACTCATCGATGCAGGACTTGATCCGACAAGAATGGTAACGAGTCCCGGGACTTTCCCATATTTTGCCTTCATTTCTTCGACATCTGCCTTAACTTCTGCAAGGATATCTTTTCTTATCTCTGTTCCGCTAATAATTTCAGCAGTCATATTTTATCTCCTTTATTTAGAATACGCCCTGTACCTTACCTGTTTCAACATCAACATCAACTCTCTTAAATGCCGGGTTAGAACCTGTTCCAGGCATCAGGCTGATAGTCCCTGCGACAGGAACGATAAAGCCTGCACCACCATAAGTCAATACTTCTCTAATGGTCAGACGCCATCCAGTTGGAACACCCTTGAGAGCCGGGTTATCAGATAAAGATAAATGGGTTTTTACCATACACATACCAAGACCTGCAAGCTCAGGATCAGCCTGGATTCTGTCAATGGCAACATTTGCTTCGTTGGAATAATCAACTCCATCTGCTCCATAAACTTCTTTGGCAATGAGCTCGATTCTCTCTTTAATAGGCATATCAAGTTCATAAAGGAATTTGAAATCTGTTTTTTCCTCACATGCTTCAATAACAGTTTCAGCAAATTCGATAGCACCGTCACCGCCTTTTTCCCAATGTCGGGAAAGAGCAACTCTTGCGCCTTCTTTTTCACTGAGTTCACGAACCTTTGCAATTTCAGCATCAGTATCTGTATAAAATGCATTAATACATACAACAGGGCTGATACCTGCTTTTCTGACATTTCTGATATGATGAATAAGATTAGCACAACCCTTTGCAACCCATTCAACATTTTCCTGGCTGTATTCTTCAGGCATTGGTTTTCCTGGTACAGGAACAGGTGCGCCGCCATGACATTTAAGCGCTCTGATTGTTGCAACAACAACAGCACAATCAGGTTTAAGTCCGGAATATCGACATTTTAAATTCCAGAATTTTTCAAATCCTATATCAGCACCAAATCCAGATTCAGTTACATGATAATCAGCAAGTTTTAACCCGACTTTATCAGCAATAATTGAACTTTGGCCTATGGCAATATTTGCAAAGGGACCTGCATGAACAATAACAGGCTGTCCTTCAAGGGTCTGCATCAAAGATGGTTTTAAGGCATCTACCATCCATGCTGTCATTGCTCCTGCAACCTGAAGATCTTCAGTTGTAACAGGTTTACCTTTTTTAGTATAGGCAACAACAATTTTACCCATTCTCTCGCGCATATCTTTAAGATCAGTTGCAACAGCCAGAATTGCCATTACTTCTGAGGAAACAGCAATACCGAATTTTGATTTCATCATAAAACCATCTGCTTTACCATTTACACCGTCAATACCAATAATGATATTTCTCAAAGACTGGCAGCAGAAATCCATGATCCATCCCATTTCAACTTTTGTGGGATCAATATCAATTCTCTCCATACCGGAAAGTCTGTTAAGCTGCTCATCTGTATAATTTCTTTCATGCTGCATACGGGACGTCAAAGCAACCATTGCAAGGTTGTGAGCGTTCATGATCGCATTAATATCACCTGTAAAACCTAATGAAAAAGGTGTAAGAGGAATACATTGTGCAAGCCCGCCACCAGCTGCTGACCCTTTTATATTCATTGTAGGTCCGCCAGAAGGCTGACGAATAGCTGCACAAACATTTTTTCCAAGTTTGCCAAGACCCTGGACAAGTCCCATGGAAGATGTTGACTTGCCTTCGCCAAGGGGCGTAGGGCTGATTGCCGTTACATCAATATATTTTCCATCAGGTTGATCTTTAAGACGTTCAAGTACTTTCTGGAAATCTATTTTAGCAATATAGTGCCCCTGGGGGAGAAGTTCTTCTTTAGTAAGCCCCAGTTTTTCACCAATTTCATAGATTGTAAGCATTGATTTCTCAGCATCTTCAGCTATCTCCCAGTCTAAATGTTTGGTTGGATCTAGTGCCATAATTTTACTCCTTTTTATAATGATGATTTAACCTGCAAAAAAACCTAAGCTGATTATCTAATAATCAGCAACTTAAGATAATATATTTGTGTCAGCCAATCTAAACTTAATGATAAAATCCAAATTTATTAGCCCAATATGGAACGTATATAAAATTTTTTGAAAAATCAACTATTTTAACGTCTACAATTTGAATTTATTTAATAAATTGCATTCACTTTATAGCTATAACGTAGCTATAAAGTGAAATAGCTTGTCCCTGAAGCGTTTCAGCATGTTTATCTCATTTTTCAAAAAATCCACATACCTATTGACAAAACAGGTTTCAAATTGTAATTTTCTAAAGTTGATTTTATTAATTAATGGCGAAAGCAGCATAATTATGACAAAACAAAATAGAATTAAAGTCCTTTTTTTTCTAAAATTTATTTTTGATTATGCATTCCTTTTTTTAAAAAATCTTATAGTTCCAAACCAGTTAAGACACCCGCAACCCAACATAAATTTTTATTATTGTAAAAGGAGGTAAAAGTGGGATTTGAAATCAATAAAGAATCTTATGCTGGCAGCATAAAAGATATTACCATTGGAAAAGGTGATAAAGCTTTAACTGTCGGTGGTCAAACAAGTTATCCTTTTTATCAGTTCGAAGGTGAGATGCCCAATAAACCCATTATTGCAATGGAAATCTGGGACATGGAGCCTGAAGAATGGCCGGAAGCTGCAATAGCACCTTTTAAAGATGTTATTTCCGACCCTGCAGCATGGGCAAAAAAATGTGTCGATGAATACGGTGCTCAGGCTATTGTTCTCCAATTAAAAAGCACAGATCCTAATGACAAAGACAGAAGTCCTGAAGATGCTGCTGCTGTTACGAAAAAAGTCCTTGAAGCAATTAATGTTCCTTTGATTGTATGGGGAGTTGCTGCTCCTGCTAAGGATGAAGAAGTTCTTAAAAAAATTGCAGAAGAATGCCAGGGCGACAATCTTATCTTAGGTCCTGTTGAAGAAAAGAATCATAAAGGGATAGGTGCTGCTGCAATGGGTTACAAGCATGCGATAATCTCTTCTTCACCAATTGATGTCAATCTTGCAAAACAGGTCAATATCCTTCTTGAAAACCTTGGTATGGACCTGGGCAATGTAATTACTGATCCTACAACCGGTGGACTTGGATATGGTCTTGAATATTCATATTCAGTTATGGAACGTCTTAATATGGCAGCCATGACCCAGGGTGATGATAAACTTCAGAATCCAATGATAAATAATCTTGGAAACGAGGTCTGGAAATGTAAGGAAGCAAAACAGACTGTTGAAGATGCTCCTGAACTTGGTGATCCTGAAAGAAGAGCAATCCTGATGGAAGCTGTCGGTGCAGTTTCATATCTCCTGGCAGGTTCCAGTATTCTTATCATGCGTCATCCTGAATCAATCAAACTTGCCAAAGTATTTATTGATCTTTTATATAGCGGCGGTTCTGCATTGGATGTTGGCCCCATTGAAAAACGCCTGGATGATGTTGATATTGACTTTACAGCTTTTTCTCCAGAGCCTGATCTTTCCATTGAAGAAGAAAAAAAGGCTGCTCCTGCGAAAAAAGAAGCTCCAGCTAAAAAAGAAGCTCCTAAAGCTGCAGCTAAACCTGCGGCTAAAGCAGCACCAAAGTCTGCCCCTAAACCTGAAGCAAAAGCTGCTCCAGTAAAAAAAGAAGCTGCTCCTAAAGCTGATCCTGAAGCAGAAGCTAAAGCAAAGGCTGAAGCTGAGGAAAAAGCAAAACTTGAAGCAGAAGCTAAAGCTAAAGCTGATATAGAAGCAAAAGCAAAAGCTGAAGCTGATGCAAAGGCAAAGGCCGAAGCTGATGCAAAAGCAAAAATCGAAGCTGAAAAACAGGCTGAAAAAGATGAAGCTGCAAAACGAGAAGCTGAAGCTGAAGCTCTGCGGCTGAAACGAGCAGAAGAGCAGGAAAAAAGAATGGCTGCGGCTGAACCCGCAAAAGATAAAAAAGTTACAATGACAGCTGCTAAAACCCAGCGATCTGCATTGTCTAAGTTTAAAAAAATTAGAAGATAATATTCGAATTTAAAATATGGATTCGATAACACAATAAAATAATATGAGGAGGAACCTCTAATGGCAGAAGAGAAAAAAGCCAAACCAGTCAAGGCTCCAAAACTGGCTGATCCGATCGCATCTACCATTGATGTAGCATCACAGGAGATGATAGTGCGAGCCCAGAAATTGGGCGTTGAAACAATTTTTGATAGAGCTATGAATATGAAACCTTGTGCAATAGGTGTACAGGGAATTTGCTGTAAAAATTGTTCCATGGGTCCTTGCAGACTTCCACTTCCCAAAGGCGGCATAGAAGGTGAAGATACTCGTAAAGGCCTTTGTGGTGCAACAGCCAACACCATAGCAGCCCGTAACTTTGTCAGAATGATTGCCGGTGGTGCTGCTGCACATTCAGATCATGGACGTAGTGTTGCCGAAGTCTTTTTATCAGCAGCTAAAAAGCTTACAGATGATTATAAAATAAAAGATTATGAAAGGCTTTTAGATGTTGCACCTTATCTGGGTGTAGCCACCACTGTTGAAGTTGACGGTGAGGAACTTGATAGAGATTTAGATGAGATTGCTGTTGAATTTGCTGAAAAAGCAATAGCAGAATGGGGTAAGCCAGAAGGTGAATTATTATATGCCAAAAGAGCACCTGAGCCTTTATATGAAAAATGGAAAAAAGCAGGTGTTATCCCCAGAAATATTGATCGTGAAATCGTTGAAATTATGCATAGAACCCATATGGGTGTTGACCAGGATTATAAGAACTTGATGAAACAAGGGACTCGGGCAGCCATAGGAGACGGCTGGGGAGGTTCCATGCTGGCAACTGATATGCAGGATATCCTTTTTGGCACACCCTACCCGCTTCAAGCAGAATCTAATATTGGAGTATTAAAACAAGACCATGTAAATGTAGTTATTCATGGTCATGAACCTGTGCTCTCTGAAATGATTGTTGCTGCATCGCAAACCCCTGAAATGATCGAATATGCCAAGTCAAAAGGCGCTAACGGGATCCAGCTCAGCGGTATCTGCTGTACAGCCAACGAAATGCTGCAACGACACGGAGTTCCCCCTGCAGGTAATTTCCTTCAACAGGAACTTGTCATAGTAACAGGCGCATGCGATGCCATGGTAGTGGATATCCAATGTATCATGCAGAACCTTGCCAATGTTGCAAAGTGCTTTCATACCAAACTTATTACAACCCATCCCATTGCAAGAATGGAACAAGACAATGTTATTCATATAGAATTTGACGAACATCATGCAATGGAAGATGCCATCCGCATTCTTAAGATGTCTTGTGATAATTTTGAAAATCGTAGTGCTGATGTTATGATCCCAAAACATACAGCGACTCAAATTGCAGGTTTTGGTGTTGAATCAATCAGATACCACTTAGGCGGAACTTTCCGTGGTGATTATTATACACTGAATGACAATATTATTAATGGCAGAATTCGCGGTGGAGCTGGCGTAGTAGGATGTAACAATGCAAGACAACAGCATAATAACGGTTGTATTACAATGATTAAAGAATTAATCAAAAATGATGTTATTGTCCTTACAACCGGATGTAATGCCATAGCTTGTGCTACAGAAGGTCTATTAACTCCTGAATCTGCAGCAGTGCATTGCGGTGCAGGCCTTGCTGAGGTATGTGAGACAGTTGGAATACCACCGGTCTTACATTTAGGCTCATGTGTAGATAATAGTCGTATTCTACTTGCCTTAACCGAAATGGTTAAAGCTGGTGGACTTGGCAATGACATTTCTGATTTACCCGCTGCTGGAAGCGCACCTGAATGGATGAGTGAAAAAGCCATCTCCATTGGACACTATTTTGTAGCTTCTGGTGTTTATACTGTATTTGGAGGTATGTTACCAACTAGTGGTGCTCCTGTATTTGAGGATTACCTGTTTAAAGAGTTTGAAAATAAATTTGGCGGCATGTGGGATATGGTAGTTGACCCTATCGAACACGCCCACGCAATCATTGCCCATATAGATAAGAAACGACAAGCTTTGGGTATTGATAAAGCAAGAGAAAGAGTTATGATGGATTTTGCTGCACGCCAGGCTCTTTAGAAACGATTGGAATTGTTAATTATGAATTTATCATTTAAATATCAAATCCTCAACGAAGGAGGAATAAAATGTCAAGATTAATAGCATTTGCTGCCATTCAAGGTGGCTATAAAGTTGTTGCACAGGCCGAAGGAGCATACAACAAAGCTCTTGAGACCTATAATGCGGACACTAAGGTAGGATTCCCCAATACTGGGTATTTTCTACCGGTAATATATTCACTTTTTGGAATTAAAGTTGAAACCCTTGAAGACATAAAGGAACCTTTGGAAATTGCACGAAACCTTCTTCCCCCGCATATCAAAGGGAAAAACTGGCTCCCCTTCCTGGGACCTCTCCTTGATGCAGGTATGGCCGGGATTATTTCCTATGAAATAATAGAAGCACTCAGATACCTTAATGAACCGGATTTCTATCTCCATGCCGAAGATCCTGACATTGAGAATGGAAAAATCTGGACAGGTGCTGCAGATGATACAATATTCAGAAAAAGAGGTGTTGAATTTGTTGATGGTTCTGCTCCTGGTTTTGCTGCTATAGTTGGTTCTGCACCAGACGTTGAAACAGCCAAAATGATCATTGAAGATTATCAGCAACGAGGTCTTTATATGTTCTGTGCTGCAAATCACAACGGAACAACTGTTATTGAACAGCTCATTGAAGCAGGCGTACAGGTTGGATGGAGTACACGAATCGCATGTTTTGGTCCTGATATCTCTTCTGCAGTCTTTGCATTGGGTTTTGCAAACAGAGTTGCAATGGCTTTTGGTGGAGTTCAGCCTGGCGATTACAAAAAAATTCTCATGTACAATAAAGAAAGAGTATTTGCCTTTGTTAATGCATTAGGTGATGTTGGAACAGAATGGGGCGTTGCTGCGGCAGGATGTGTAAACTGGGGATTCCCAACCATTGCTGACACAGATATTACCCAGATTCTTCCCACTGGTATTTGTACTTATGAACATGTTGTAGCACCTGTTGCCCATGATGAAATATGTGCCAAATCAGTTGAAGTCAGAGGACTTAAAACACTTGTTGCAGATGTTGATATAGCATGTGCATTTGGTCCTGCCTATGAAGGTGAAAGAGTCAGAGGTGCTGATCTTCATGCCCAATGTGGTGGTGGAAAAACTCAATGTACTGAGCTTGTAAAATTAGCAGATATGAGTGAAATTGAAGACGGCAAAATAATTGTGGACGGACCTGAAATCGATGGCATTAAAGAAGGAGATACATTTCCTCTTGGAATATTTGTTCAGATTGCAGGCCGTGAATTCCAGGAAGATTTCGAACCGATCATGGAACGACAGATTCATCACCTTGTCAATTATATACAAGGTATTATGCATATCGGGCAGAGAGATATATCCTGGGTTCGTGTTGGCAAGGCTGCAATTGAGAAAGGATTTACACTCAAGGATATTGGTACTGTCCTCCATGCAAAATTCCATCAGGAATTTACTAAAATTGTTGATAAAGTTCAAGTTACTCTTTATACAAAAAAAGCAGATGTTGACAAACTGACTAAAACTGCAAGAGAAGAATACCAAAAACGTGATGCCCGTGTTGATACAATGACAGATGAAGATGTTGAAACATATTATTCATGTACTCTCTGCCAGTCTTTTGCACCTAATCATGTTTGTACTGTAAGCCCTGAAAGAACAGGTCTTTGCGGTGCATATAACTGGATGGACTGCAAAGCTGCTTTTGAAATCAGCCCGACAGGCCCTAACCAGCCAATTGAAAAAGGTGAATGCCTTGATCCTAAACTTGGACAATGGGCAGGTGTTAATGATTTTGTAAATAAAGCATCAAGGGGCGCTGTTGAACGTTACAATCTTTATTCCATGGTTATTGACCCAATGACAACATGTGGCTGCTGCGAATGTATTGCAGCTATGCTTCCAGCATGTAATGGTGTTATGACAGTTGGTCGTGACTATAGTGGAGAAACACCTTGTGGTATGAAATTTACTACACTTGCAGGTGTTATGGGTGGTGGTGCTTCTTCTCCAGGATTTGTTGGTCATTCAAAACATAATATTACCCAGGGTAAATTTATCCTTGGTGATGGTGGTCTTTTAAGAATGGTATGGATGCCTAAAGAGCTGAAAGAAGAATTAAAAGACCGTATTGTTGCCAGAGGCGAACAAATGGGCGTTCCAGATCTTTATGACATGATTGCTGATGAGACTGTTGGACTTTCCGAAGAAGAAATTTTACCATTTCTCCAGGAAAAAGGACATCCGGCACTCACAATGGACCCGATTGTAGGATAATATATTAGTAAAACAGGGGCTGTGTTCACCAGAATTATTGCACAGCCCTGAACTTTAAAATTAAATAGATAGTTAAAATAATTTAAGGAGATTAAAATGGCTTTAACAGGTATTCAGATATTCAAACTCCTTCCAAAAACAAATTGTAAGGAGTGCGGTGTCCCTACATGCTTAGCCTTTGCAATGAACCTTGCATCAGGTAAAGCAGAGCTTGACGCCTGCCCCTATGTATCTGACGAAGCAAAAGCAGAACTTGCAGAAGCTTCTGCCCCTCCTATCAGACCAGTGAAACTTGGGAAGGGTGTTCGCCAGAGGATTACAGGTGGTGAGACCGTACTATACAGACATGAAAAAACTTTTTTTAATGCAACTACCATTGCAGCAACCATATCATCAGATATTGATGCTGCAGAGGTTGAGAACAAACTTAAAATTTACAATGCATTTCAATATGAACGTGTTGGTTTAAATTTAAGACCCGAACTGCTTGTAGTAAAAGATGCAGGCAATGGTAAAGATGCCTTTGCAGCTATTGCAAAAATAATTGCTGAAAAATCAGAATTTAATCTTGTTCTAATGACAGAAGATCTTGACGTCATGAAAGCCGGTATTGAAACTGCAGGTTTTAAACGCCCTCTTCTCTATGCAGCAACAAAAGACAACTTAGATACATTTGGCGCTTTGGCAAAAGACAATGACCTGCCCCTTGCTGTAAAAGCCGATTCTGTAGCTGACCTTATTCCTCTTACAGACAAGCTTGTTGAAATGGGGGTTAAAGATATTGTTATTGATTCAGGAGCAAGAGAAATCAAACAGGCTCTTGAAGATCAGGTGGCAATAAGACGAGCTGCTCTAAAAGACAGCAATCGATCTTTGGGCTTTCCAACAATTACCTTTCCTTGTGAAATGGCATCTAATCTGGATATGGAAACCCTGATAGCAGGCATGTTCATAGCTAAATACGGCGGCATTGTTGTATTATCCGACTTTGCTACAGAATCACTTTTCCCACTATTGTTAGAAAGGCTTAATATTTATACTGATCCTCAAAGACCAATGACTGTTACAGAAGGAATCTATGAGATTGGTAAGCCTGATGAAAACTCACCAATAGTTGTTACAACCAACTTTGCCCTTACCTATTTTATTGTTTCAGGTGAAATTGAGGCAAGTAAAGTTCCAACATGGTTGTTAATTAAAGATTCTGAAGGATTAAGTGTTCTTACTGCATGGGCAGCCGGCAAATTTGCAGGTGATGATGTCGGAGCATTTATAAAAAAGAGTGGAATTCTGGAAAAAACAAAAACAGATGAACTTATTATTCCAGGGTATGCAGCTGCAATTGCAGGTGAAATTGAAGAAGAGCTGCCAGGTTGGAAAATCACAGTAGGACCGAGAGAAGCTGCGCATATTCCGGCTTTTCTCAAAGCGAAATTAACTTAAAAATAAAGGACTTATCTAAAATGATACTTTTTGGCGAGAGCTTAAATGTTATTGCAACAAAAATTGGAAAACAATTTAAGGAAGCTGATCCTTCAAAACGTGATCCAAAGCCGATTCAAGAAGAAGTTGAACTGCAGGTTGCAAAGGGAATGGACTATATTGACATAAACCTTGGACCTGCCAAAAAATTTGGTACAGAGTTGATGCCCTGGGTTTGCAATATTGTTCAGGAAGCAGCTCCTGGAGTACCGTTACTTCTTGACTCTTCCAATATTGACGCAATAAGAGAAGGTCTTAAGGTGCTGAAACCTGCTGACAAACCTCATATTATCAATTCAATCATGGCAAGACCTGAAAGATATGAAGTAATGGTACCTCTTGCTGCTGAATTTGATGCAGATTTTGTTGCTTTAATGTGGGGACCAGAAGGACTTCCAAGAGATGAAAACGAAAGAGCAGCTCTTGCTGTTGAGCTTCTTTATTTTGCCAATGAAGCGGGAATTCCCAATGAAAAAATCTGGGTTGACGGCATTGTTACACCGGTCAATATCCAGCAGCCCCAAGCAATCAGCCTCATGGAATTCACCGGTATGTTACAAGATATAGCTCCAGGTGCAAGAAGCACATGCGGTCTTTCCAATATTTCCAATGGACCACCTGTTCATTTAAGACCTATTTTAAACCAGACATATATGGTAATGCTTCAGAAATATGGCATGGAATCAGTTATTTCCGATCCTCTAGATGATGGACTTACAGCCATAGCAAAAGGAAAACGACAAGACATAGTCGATCTTATTTATGGAGTAATGGATGGTAATCAACCCGATATGTCAAGTCTTGATAAAGAAATGCAGGATTATGTTAAAACTGTTAATGTAATCCTTGGCAATTCTCTTTATTCTGATTCCTGGCTTGAAGTATAAGCAAAAAAAGTATAAGCAGGAACATAGCAATACTAAAGCCCCTTTTTTTTCTTAATATAGAAAAGGGGCTTTTATCATTGATAATTTTAAGGTTTATATATGACAAAAGAAGACAAAGATGAATGGTTTTATTGCGTTGTAGAAAATACCGGCTCATCCTCAGATAACTTAGTGGG
>Ga0256845_1001754_pt1 | contig 16911 bp, 16 predicted proteins | sample RiftiametaG_FD_189101 | JGI IMG/M metagenome (GOLD analysis project Ga0256845, IMG submission 189101) | Tube worm associated microbial communities from hydrothermal vent at the East Pacific Rise, Pacific Ocean - Riftia | ecosystem: Host-associated > Annelida > Integument > Unclassified ...
CTACATCTATTTTGGACAATAACCAAAATGGTGTATTTCTAAATCGGGGTTAACCCTTACTAAATGCCGTAAGTTCACTATTTCACAACTCCTACTGCATAAGTCGGGTTAAAATACTATAATAAAGATAATTATTAAACCTTCCAGGTTTTTAAAACCTGGAAGGTTTGGATATTTAGCTTTTAATTGTCCACTAAATTAGTGGTAGAACCTTTTTTTGTTTTTCAACAAATTTAGTAGAAAATAGTTTAAGAAATTGAAAAACAAATCAACTTATTTAATCTTTCTTTTCGTATAAATATTGTGTCCGGCTTTACTACATTAAAACGTGGTGTTAAACTATCGAATTATCTAAACTCATAAAATATTTGGGAGCTTTTTTCATTCGCGAACCATACCACGAAAACATTTCTCCGTCAACAAAAATAACTTCTGCTTCGGGAATATTTTTTTCAAAAATATTTTTATGCTCTTCGGTAAAAGAAAAAGGTTCCGACGATAACAGTATAAATTCGGGATTTAACTTTTTTATCGTGTCAACGGATAGTTTCGGGTATCCGCTGTTTTTTATTATATTATCAAATCCAGCTTTTTGCATAAACGAATTTATAAAAGTATCTGTTCCTGCTGCAATTATCGGGTTAAACCAAACTACATAAATACTTTTTTTATTAACATTAACACTAAGTTCGGTAAAAGAGCTTTCAATATCGTTAATTAAATTTAAAGCATCATTTTCGCAAAAACAGTATTTTCCAACCGTTTCAATGCCTTTTAAAGCCGATTTATAATCAACAATATCCAGCACTAAAACATTGTAATTTTTAGCCAATTCAACAATTTGGTGTTTATTGTTTTCCTCTTTTACGGCAATAATTAAATCGGGATTTATTGCTTTTACCGTTTTAAAATCTACATTTTTCGGTCCGCCTACTTTTATTTTATTTTTTATTTCCCTTTCGGGATAAATGCAATAGTCGGTAATTCCTTTAACGGCACTGCCTATATTCAAATCAAACAGCAGTTCGGTAATTGACGGCACCAACGAAATTATGCGTTCGGGACGTTTATTTAAATTTATATTACTGTTAATTTCAGAAACTATATCAGCAGGCATATTAATTTAATTTTCGGGTAATTAATAGTTTGTAATATATTGATTGCCAGATAGGTAATCGTGTAAAATTATCATTGGTTAACTATTTATAAATTAATAAATTCGTGTATTTGCGATTAAAAATTTAACAACCTATTGTTAATATTTAAGAATAATTCTGTCGCCGAGAATTTTTGATATCTCTTTTTTAAATTCGGTATAAGCAATATGCTCGTCAAAAAGTTCTGTTAATTTTTCTTCGGCATCATCATCCGAAGGGGAAATCTGTTTCATTTTTTCACCTATTTTTTTTAAAATTTCCATTACCATTTCGTATTTATAACCGTTAATGGCATTGTCAATTACCTTTAACAAGTCATCTTTTTCATATCTGATAAAGCCGTCACCTTTTGTCCACAGTTTTTCACTCAGGTGATGTTGTTCTGCCATCAGATTTGACACTACTTTTGCCACTATCTGATTTTGATGATGAATAAAATATGCTCCGTCAAGAATATCACCTTTCTCAAAAGCTTCTTTTATTTCGTCAAAAATAATTTTATACTCAGGCGTTTGAAATTTTATTTCATCCTTTACCTCTTCGTAAATATAATTTACAGCCAAAACATCGGTATAATTTTTTTTATCTTCGTCTAATATTCTAAAAACAGTTTTATCACCATATAATAAAAGCAATCGAATAATCTCTTTTTCAAACTTTTCAAACTTGTCCGATTCTTCAAGTTGAGTATTAAGCGGTTGTCCCGACGGGTTCGGGGGAATTACTTTTTGTTGTTTTTTCCAACGTTCTTCACGTTTTTTATAAAGTATCTTATTTATTTCGGAGTGAAGAATTTTTTCGTCGATACTCATTATGCCGGCACACTCTTTTACATAAAGAGCACGAGTTATACCGTCGGGAATTACTGCTATTGTGCGAACAATATCGCCAATTAACTGCGATTTTTTTACAGGGTCGCCTTTTGTTTCGCTAAGTAGCAGTTTGGTTTTAAATGTTATAAAGTCGGCTTCGTTTTGTTCAATAAAATCGTAAAATTCAGTTGCACTGTGGCTTTTTGCAAACGAGTCGGGGTCTTCGTCTTTCGGCAAAAGAACAACTTTAACGTTCATTCCCTCTTCAAGCACAAGGTCAATTCCCCGCAAAGCGGCTTTTATTCCTGCAGCATCGCCGTCGTAAAGCACGGTAACATTCGGGGTAAAGCGTTTTATCAACCGTATTTGGTCGGGAGTAAGCGATGTTCCCGATGATGCCACAACATTCTCAATTCCCGCCTGATGCATGCTTATTACATCGGTATAGCCTTCAACCAAATAACATTTATTATTTTGGATAATTGATTTTTTTGCAAAATAGATTCCGTAAAGAACTTTACTTTTATGGTAAATTTCCGATTCGGGCGAATTAAGGTATTTTGCAATTTTCTTGTCGGTTCGCAGTGTTCTACCGCCAAAAGCAATAACTTTTCCCATCAAGTTATGAATAGGAAACATTACCCTTTCGGCAAAACGGTCGAAATATGTTCCGTCGTCTCTTTTTACGGTAAGCCCCGTACTTATCAAATATTTTTCTTTGTATCCTTTTGACAGGGCGAGTTTGGTAAAAGCATCGCGTTCTTTGCGGCAATATCCCAGTTCAAATTTTTTAATGGTTTTTTCGGTAAATCCTCTCTCTTTAAAATACGAGAGTCCCACAGCTTTCCCTTCTTCGGTTTCGGTAAGATTGTATGAAAATGTTTTTTGAGCAAATCCGGTAACAATAAGCATACTTTCGCGAGCATCTTTTTGCTCTTTTTGCTCTTCGGTCATTTCGGTTTCTACAATCTCAATATGGTATTTTTTAGCAAGCCATTTAAGTGTTTCAACATACGACAGTTGCTCGTGTTCCATTATAAAATTTACGGCATTGCCACCTTTACCGCAACCGAAACATTTATAAATACCCTTGGCGGGAGATACCGTAAACGAAGGTGTTTTTTCGTTATGAAAAGGACAAAGACCAAGATAATTTACCCCGCGTTTTTTCAGAGTAATAAAATCGGACACTACCTCAACAATATCGGCGGCATCAAATATTTTGTCTATGGTTTCCTTGTCTATCATTTTGTTTATCAATAAATTAAAAGAGTAGTTTCTGTTTAAAAATCAAGATGTGAAGATACAAATTAACTTGTATTATTCATCTGTTTATAATTTTATTTTCAATGGTCAACAGGAACATCCTGTATGCTAATTTACACTTTTAATTTTGCACTTCTGCGATAATCATTGCTCGTGTGTGTTAAGCTGAACAAAGATATTTGTAGCACCAAACACGGATTTTAATACTTGTGTCCATTCGGTTAAACAGAATTCTTTGTTTAATATGTTTTGTGATGTTTTTTTCCATATTTATTTATCTCTTTTTAAGAATTATCGACAATTTTCCAATGTCCGCCTTTATCGGGACCAACGCGTTTTAATTTGTTCTGTTCTTTTAGCTTTGCAATTTGTTTGGCAATAGCTCTTCGCGATACACCAACTATTCTAGCTAACTCTTCTGTTGTTATTTCTTCATTTTCTCGTATTAAATCTAATATTTTCTGTGAACTTTTCTGTGAACTTTTCTGTGAACTTTTCTGTGAACTTTCTGTATTCCCTTCAAACTTAAAAATCATTCTCGTAAAACTATCGCCAAACACAAAGCAACTCTTTGAGTATGTTTGTAAAATTCTCGGAATTCCCGAACCAAGTTGTTCCACCATATCCAAATCTCTGAAAATACGCATAAGTTCTTTGTTTTTAGGCAACGAAAGCCCCGCAAAAAAGTCGTTTTTACTCATTCCCTCAAACAATCCGCCATAGGAAGTTATTTCCAAACGGTCGGAGAAAATTTCAAACTTAGGTGGAACTTCACGAGTGTAATCGTTGTGCACAATGGCATTTATTACCGCTTCGCGAATGGCAATGGAATCCCACAAACGATTTTCAATTCGTTCTTTCGGGGTAATTTGTGCAAAAGTTTTGTTTTCGATTTCCAATTTATCCAAAACCGCCTTGGTGGCTTTTATCAGTGAGCAATATCCGTATTCATTATTTTCAATTAAATCGACACGGTCGAAACTTGAATACTTTGCCAATTTTATGGACATTCCGTTTTCATCTGCCATAAGGTATGCTACATAATTATATCTGCCGTCTTCGGTAAGCAGTTCAAGATTTTTGGCAAAATAGTCGTTTAAATTAAGTTTGCGGGCTTCGTAATAAATTTTTAGCTGGGCAAAGGTTAAATCTTGTCGTGGTGAAACGATTTTTCCGATTGAATTGCGTGTGCGTTTGGCAAAAAGGTCTTCTATCATTCGTACCGGTATAGGTTCGGCGGCAGAGCCTACACGGATAAAACATCCTTTTTCGCTCATTCCTTTTTTTGCTATGTAATAGGGCTTTTCCGAACCGCTTGCTACAATGGTTTTTATAATCTTTTTTCCCTCTTTTTCTTCAACAACAACATCAAATAGTCCCATGCAAGAGGGCAAAATATTATTTTTCAAGCGGTCTTTGATTTTTAATTGCAATTCATCGGGATTTTCTATACCAATAGTATTTCCGTTTTTATCTATGCCAATGTATATGATACCGCCGTATTTGTAATTTAAAAATGCAACAACTTCTTTTTCCAAATCGGTTGTAAGTTCTTGTTTATATTCTATACGGTTGGTTTCCATTCCTATTTCCAAAATGTTTCGGTTATTACTATTTCAGGATTTATATTTACTTCTATTTCAATATTGTTGTTTTCCGGTTCTTCTTCATTAGTTAAAGCATCATATTTTTGAGCTATGGCAACAATCAGGTTATCAACTTGTCCGTAGGTTATCTCTTTTTTATCCAATTTTCTTTTTAATTTTCTGATTTCATTGGGCAAAGGAGTATATGTTCCTTTATCAATTAAATCGATTAATGCAGATGCTGCTTTTTTGGTATTACTATGACTTGTAATTCCTTTGTAATCTTTAAGAAATTTTTTGCCTGTGCCGAGATAGCGTCGGCTTTGTCTGTTGTTGTAACATTTTCGGCAGAAGAACCGAGAAAATCTTTTTCAAATTCTTTTTTTGTTTTTTCTTCATCCCCGAAATACAACAATCCTTTTTTTTGGGCTTCCGCAAACATTTGATCGACATTTATTCCTACAAGTATCTTAACATCTTGAATATCTTTAAGATATTTTTGTAAAGCAAAATAACCCGATGATCTGAAATATCCTACTACTGCATGAAAAGAGTATATATTAGCCATATTCTCAAATATTCCTTTAAATTTATCGAATATGGTATTCTCTGTTTTATTTGTAAAAAATTTAGTGCTCATTGTTGTCAATAATTTCCTTTAATCCTTCTTTAAAATATTTTAATTTTTCAAAATTCTTAATTTAAAATAGATATTATTTAAGTTTTATATAATGTTGGCAACATTTTCTTCTTAAATATTATCCGAATATTTTCATTTTGATTATTTTATTTTGAAATAATTATTCGAAAGTAATATAAATTTTTTTATTAATCGAGCGTAAGATAAAAAACAGTTTTTTTACAATTTTTGATTTTCGTGTAGGCTTATGAAAAACGAATGTTTGGCTGAGTCAATTGAAAATGTGCTGTTTGCTAATTCATACTTTCAATTTTGTACTGCTGCTATAATCATGCTTCTTCGAAATAACTTCTCCGAAAAAACCGGAATAAACCGGAACAAGCTGTGTGTGTTAAATAAAAGTTATCATGGATGTTTCATTGTTCTATATATTTTTCTTTGCATGATGCACAGCTTAAAGATATTTATAAAAATTAATCGTAGAACCATTTTAAAATTCAAAGGTGTTATAATGTAGTAGTAAAAATACCTATAAAAACGTATTGATAACTTTATTTTTTATTCAGACTTTTGTTTTTGCGATGTTGTGTAAACAAACATCAAAAAAAGTAATAATTATGACTGTCGAAAAAAACAATGAATCAGGCGATAAGCCGATAAAAAGTATTGTTAAAACAATTACTTGGCGAATAATTGCATCGGCAACAACTTTTGCTTTGGCATTATTGTTTTTCGGGTCAGATGATAAAGCAATTCAAAAAGCTACGGGAGTTGCAATTGCTGAATCGTTGATAAAAATGGTACTCTATTTTTTTCATGAAAGAGCTTGGGCAAAAGTACGTTGGGACAGAATAAGAGTTAATTTAAGAAAAAAATCACGCAAATCGCGTGCAATATTTATTAAACCTATTTTAAAAAGAGCATAATTTAAGATTTTAAAATACATTTTTATGATAAAATTAGTTAATGAACTAAATAATATTGTTAAAAGCCTCGATACAGTTGAGGCTTTAAATTTTTTAGCAGACCGGTTTAAAGGCGAAATTGTTTTTACTACAAGTTTTGGTTATGAAGACCAAGTAATAACCGATTTAATATTTAAAAACAATATTAATATTGATATTGTAACTCTTGATACCGGAAGACTATTTAAGGAAACTTATAAAACATTCAGCCAAACGCTTGATACTTACAAAAAGAAGATAAAAGTATATTTTCCTGATAATGCAGCTGTTGAAAAGATGATGACGGAAAAAGGTCCTTATAGTTTTTACGATTCCATTGAAAACAGAAAAGAGTGTTGTAATATCAGAAAAGTAGAACCTTTAAACAGAGCATTGAAAGGTATAAAATGTTGGATAACGGGTATTAGAGCCGAGCAGTCGCCCAACAGACAAGGGATGTCTTTTTTTGAATTGGATGAACAACGTATGATTATTAAATATAATCCGTTACTTAATTACACTCTTGAAGATGTAAAGCAATACATAAAACAAAATAGTGTGCCATATAATGTTTTACACGATAAAAACTATGTAAGCATAGGTTGTGAACCTTGCACAAGAGCAATTCGTCCCGGCGAAGATTTCAGAGCAGGACGCTGGTGGTGGGAAAGCGATTCTAAAAAAGAGTGCGGACTGCATGCCCATTAAAATACATATTAATATAATTTTACTATTTTTGCACTTTCAAAATTTGACAGGATTTATAAGCCTGATAAATTGATAAATAAATTTGCAAAGCAAAAATTACAGTTATCTGTAAAAACAAATAAATTAGATATGACAAAAAAGATAGACAGGAATCACCTGAGAGAATTAGAGAGTGAAGCAATATTTATAATGCGAGAAATTGCTTCACAATTTGAAAGACCTGTTTTATTGTTTTCAGGAGGAAAAGATTCAATAGTGTTGGTACATTTGGCTGTTAAAGCTTTTTATCCGGCACGGATACCGTTCCCTTTGTTGCATATTGACACGGGGCATAATTTTAAAGAAACATTGGAGTTTCGTGATAATTTAGTTGAAAAAATAGGAGCACAATTAATTGTAGGTTCGGTACAAGAATCTATCAATAAAGGGCGTGCTGTTGAAGAAACAGGACCCGAAGCCAGCCGTAATAAATTGCAAACAGTTACTTTGTTGGATACACTGGAAGAGCTTAAAGCTGATGCAGCCATTGGCGGAGGTCGTCGCGATGAGGAAAAAGCTCGTGCCAAAGAACGCTTTTTTTCACACAGAGATGCTTTTGGTCAGTGGGATCCGAAAAATCAACGTCCCGAATTGTGGAACTTGTTTAACGGACGAAAAAACTTAGGCGAACATTTTAGAGTTTTTCCTATTAGTAACTGGACTGAAATGGACGTGTGGCAATATATATTAATGGAAAATATTGAAATGCCAAGTTTATATTATACTCACAAACGTAAAGTATTTAAACGCGACGGTATTTGGTTGGCAGCCGAAGATTTTATGGAATTAAAAGATGGTGAAGAAATAGTTGAAATAGATGTTCGTTGTCGTACTATCGGTGATGTTACTTGCACCGGTTTGGTAGAGTCGAATGCACGTAATCTTGAAGATATTGTTCGTGAGGTAGCAGCTGCACGTGAAACAGAACGTGGAGGTCGAGCCGATGATAAACGTTCGGAAGCAGCTATGGAAGACAGAAAAAAAGAAGGTTATTTTTAAAAAAGAGTTAAAACGATGGATAATAAAGCATATTTAGATATGAGCCTTTTAAGGTTCACAACTGCCGGAAGTGTTGACGACGGTAAAAGTACTTTAATAGGGCGACTACTTTATGACAGTAAATCAATATTTGAAGACCAACTGTCGGCAATAGCAGAAACAAGTAAACGCAAAGGCGACGAAGAAGTTGATTTGGCTCTTCTTACCGATGGATTACGTGCCGAACGTGAGCAAGGTATCACCATTGATGTGGCATACCGGTATTTTGCAACACCTAAGCGTAAATTTATTATTGCCGATACACCCGGACATATTCAATATACACGAAATATGGTAACGGGAGCTTCTACCGCAAACCTTGCAATTATTCTTGTAGATGCTCGCAACGGAGTGCTTGAGCAAACCTTGCGTCACACTTATATTGCTAATCTTTTAAATATTCCGCATATTGTTTTTTGTGTAAACAAAATGGACTTAAAAGATTATGAGCAAAAGGTTTTTGAAGATATTAAAGCAGAATTGGAGAAGCTGGTTGAAAAATTGAATATTAAAGATGCTTATTATATACCTATTTCTGCAAAATTGGGCGATAATGTTGTTGATAAATCACAAAAAATGAGTTGGTATAACGGAACAACATTGTTAAAGCTACTTGAAACAATAGAGATTCATCACGATAAGAACCTTGAAGAAGGAAGATTTCCTGTTCAATATGTTATCAGACCGCAACAAAAACAATATATTGATTACAGAGGATATGCAGGAAGAGTTGCGGGAGGAGTATTACGCCCGGGCGATAAAGTTACAATTTTACCTTCGCAACTGTCAACCGAAATAAAAACAATAGATTTTTATAAAGATGAGATTGACGAGGCTTTACCTTCGCAATCGGTTACTATTCGTTTGAAAGATGAAATAGATATCAGCAGAGGCGATATGATAGTTCATTCTGATAATATGCCGCAAGTAAGTAACAGTTTTAGTATGGATATTTGTTGGTTTAATGAGCGTCCGCTCGATCCGACAAAAAAATATATCCTTCGTCACACTACCAATGAATTGAAATGTATGATTAAAAGTGTTAATTACAAAACCAATATCGAAACATACAATAAAGATGAGTCTGATAGAGAGATTAGAATGAATGATATTGCCAACATTTCGGTGATGACAGCCAAACCAATGTTTTTTGACAGTTACAAAAAGAACCGAATGACAGGTAGTGTTATTTTAATTGATGAAGGCACAAACGAAACAGTTGCTGCAGGAATGATAAATTAGAAATTTATTACAAATAGCAGCAGTTTAAAAAGTATTTATATCAAAAATAAAGTCAAGGTTTTGCTTTGTTAATTTATTAAACATTAAGTTTTAATATTTTGTGATTTTACATAAATAGCAAAACCTTGACTTTTTAGAAAACACTTTATTTAAAACCGATATAACAATATCGGTTTTTTTATATACATTTGTCGAAAATTATAATGTAAGTAACTAATAATTAATTAGCTTGAAGTTTAAAGAATTTAATCTCCGTCAGGATGTTTACGACGGATTGGAAGCAATGGGTTTTGAAGATGCAACACCTGTGCAAGAAAAAGTATTACCCACAGCATTAAACAATAAAGACATAATAGCATGTGCCCAAACAGGAACGGGTAAAACAGCAGCTTATCTGTTGCCGTTATTACATAATATAAAAAATTCGGGAGACAATAAAATTAAAGCATTAATACTTGCTCCCACACGTGAATTGGTTCATCAAATAGACCAACAGTTTCAAGGATTCGCATATTTTGTGGGTTTAGAGTCGGTTGCCATTTACGGTGGAGGTGATGCGGCAATATGGGAACAACAACGTATAGCCATTGAAAGCGGAGCACATGTTTTAATAGCATCACCCGGAAGGTTAATATCGCATCTTAATTTGGGCTATGTTGACTTATCGGGGTTAGAATATCTTATTCTTGACGAAGCCGATAAAATGCTGGATATGGGTTTTTTAGACGATATTGAAAAGATAATCGGTCACTTGCCCGAAAAACGACAAACAATGATGTTTTCGGCAACAATGCCCCCTAAAATCAGGCATCTTGCAAAAAAAATATTAAAAAATCCCGAAGAGATAAATATTGCCGTATCAAAACCTGCCGAGGGTGTTTTGCAAGCAGCATATCTTGTTTACGATAATCAAAAAAACAATCTTATTGTAAATCTTTTATTGGAAAAAGAACTTGATAGTGTTATTATATTTGTATCTACAAAACAAAAGGTAAAAGAGTTGCTTAAAGATATAACAAGTAAGGGGATTAATGCAAGGGCAATACATTCTGATTTAGAACAAAGCGAGCGTCAAAGCGTTATGCTTGATTATAAAAATCGTAAATTTCCTGTTTTGGTTGCCACCGATATTGTTTCAAGAGGAATAGATATTGACAATATAGGACTTGTAATAAATTACGATGTGCCGCAAGACCCCGAAGATTATATACACCGTGTTGGCAGAACGGCAAGAGCAAAATCAACCGGTGTTGCTTTAACATTTATAAACAAAAATGATCAAAGTAGATTTTTGAAGATAGAAGAGTTGATAGGAGAAGAGGTATTTAAAATTCCGAATCCTGTTGAAATAGGAGAAGGACCCGAATATAATCCGAAAAAAAATCCCGAAAAAAGAAAATGGAATAAAAAGCACAAAAGCACAAAAAAGCATTATAATAAGAAGTAATTTATAGAGTTTTTACGTTAATGATTTTATATACTTGTAGGGTTAATACATGAAACTATTTTAAAATTTTAAACAATATAAAAAAACAAATGTTAGTAGTAGTATAATTAATTAATATAAAAAATAAAATATGAAAACAAAAATCACATTATTTTCACTAACAATTTTTGCGGCAACTATGTTATTTAGTTGTTATCCGAGCGAGGATTTATCTTATTCGGATACTGATATTGCCGTTACAAGGCATGATGAAAAATTTACTTTTAACAATGGAATGATATGTGTATTGGTTGATACGGTAATACATGTTGTTGATAAAGATGAAACAGCAAAACCGGGAGCTAATGACAAACATACATTAGATCAAATAGAAAAAAATCTTAAGAATTATACAGGATTTGATGTTTACAGAGTAAAAGATACTAATGAATTAAAAGCAGAAGGTGTTGCTGTTGATGATGTTGATTTAGTAATTACAACAACAGCAATGGAAACAGATGTTTTTTATTATTCTTATCCTTGGTATGATTGGTGGTATTGGTGGGGATGGTATCCTTATAAATCAGGAACTTTAAAATCAACTGAAAAAGCTGATTATTATTGGTATCCGGGTTATCCTTGGGGCGGAGGAGCTTATTACGGATATACATCGGGAACAATTATTATTGATATGTTTAATGTGATACCACAAAAAATACCCAATGAATATCCGGAAGTTTGGCAAGGTATAATAAATGGTGTTCTTTCGGGTAATATATCTGATCAAAAGAACAGAATTACAACTCAAGTTGAGCAGTGTTTTAAACAATCGCCTTACTTAAAATAGTTAAAATCAGAGGTGAAAATATTTATATTACAGTAATAAAAAATTTTAAACAAATGAAAAAATATATAATAGCATTTTTTATACTTTTTGCTTCTTTGGCAACAGTTAATGCACAATCATTATGGAATATCACTTACGATATGTCTGTTCCTTTGGGTAGCACCAACGATTTTATAAGTAAAACAAGTTTTAGAGGGTTTGGAATTGACGGAAGAGGTTTTATTAATCAAAATGTAACTCTTGGAGGTAGTTGGGATTGGAATGTTTTTTACAGTTGGCAAGAAAATTTAACAACCACAGAAAATAATGTTACCGTTACGGGAAATAATTATAATTATGGTAATTATATGCCTATTATGTTTAATACTCATTACTATTTTGGTGAAGACGGCGGTATTCGTCCGTATATTGGAACAGGAGTGGGAACAATATGGAAAGAGGAGCGTAAAGATGTAGGAAGTTTTAACGTAATGTTAGATAATAACTGGCAATTTGGATTTACTCCCGAAGTAGGAATATTTATTCCTGTGGCATCTTCAAGTCTGTTGTTTGTAAGAGCTAAGTATGTTTATGGAGTTAAAACATCGCAGGTAAGAGCAACTTCTTATCTTAGTTTCGGAGTAGGCATTGCTTGGGAGAACTTTTAAAAAACAGATAAAAATTAAAACAGAAATTCAATCAACAAAAAATTATTTATATTATGAAAAAGATTATCACAACAGTATTCGGTTTGTTTTTAACAGTTACAATGTTTGCACAAACAGCAGGAGATATTGCTTTGGCAAAATCGGGAATGACAATTGAGCGTAAAGCTGTGTTTAGTCAAAATATGGGATTAACTGATAGTGAGGCAAAACTTTTTTGGCCTATTTTTGAAGAATACGAAGCAAAAAAGTCAGAAACCTTTGAAAAATCACTTAAAAATTTGACAACTATAGCTGATAATATTGATAGCATGACAGATGAGAAAGCTAAAGAGATTATTGCTAATGTAATGAAAAATCAGCAAACTAACTTAAAGCTTCTTAATGCTTATCAAAAGAAAGTTGCAAAAGTTCTTGGAGAGAAAAAAGCTTTCCGTTTTGTTCTTATCGAAGAACAAATTGATGCTATTATGAAAGTTCAAGTTCTTGAAATTCCTTATGCCGATTAAATTTATATTGTTAATAAAATATAATTTATAGAAAACAAAACCTGTTATGTTTTTAAAACATAACAGGTTTTTTATTAATAAATATTATGCAAATAAGTTTAGCACCCCTTCAAGGTTACACCGAGTATCCTTTTCGAAATGCTATGAACAGTATTATTGGCGGAGTTGATAAATATTACTCTCCTTTCCTGCGTTTTGAAAACGACAGTTCAATAAAAAATAAATATATCAAAGATATTTTACCCGAAAACAATAATTCTGTTAATCTTGTTCCACAGATATTGACAAACAACACACAAGAGTTTTTACAATTTATAAATATTGTAAAAGATTTTGGTTACAAAGAAGTTAATTGGAATTTAGGTTGCCCGTTTACTCCCGTTGTAAAACGCAAATTAGGTTCGGGGCTGTTGGCTTATCCCGAAACAATAGATAAAATACTAAGCGAAGTATTTAACAAAGTTGATATAAACATATCGGTAAAATTACGCTCAGGTTATTTGGCTGATACGGAAATATTCGATGTTATAAATATTTTAAATAAATATAATCTTTCCGAAATAATTTACCATCCTCGCATTGGTAAACAGCAGTATAAGGGATTTGCCGATATTGAAATGTTTAAAAAAATTGTAAAACTGTCCGAAAATAAAATATCATATAACGGCGATATTACATCAATAGATAATTTTAACAATATTAAAAATCAACTTATTGGAGTTGATAGTTTTATGATTGGCAGAGGATTTTTGCAAAATATTTTTCTTGCAAAAGAGATAAAAATAAAAAAAACAGTAAGTAAAGAAGAAAAGACAGTGTTATTCGATAAATTTCATAATCATTTGTTTAATCATTACAGTAAATCACTGTCGGGTGACACTCATATTCTTAATAAAATGATACATTATTGGGAGTATTTCAGTAGTATGTTTACCGAAAGTAAGAAAATTTATAAAATCATTAAAAAAAGTAAAACGGTTGATAAATATCTTAAAAATGTATCTGTTATAATAAATGAAAAGTTTTAGTATTTATAAGTCACAATTCTAATTGTTGATTTAATAGTGTTTAAACAATATATAATTGGCAGTTAAATTAATTGCAGAGTCTGTTTTTTTATTAAATTTAAAACAAACAGATAAAATTAAACGTTTCAATTAAAAATAAAACGGATTTTAAGTATCTTGCAAAAAAGAATAAAAATTAAATGTTAAAGCAACGATTACAACAAAAATTATTACAAAAACTTACTCCGCAACAGATACAAGTTATTAAGTTGTTGGAGATTCCTACTATGCAGCTCGACCAACGCATAAAAAAAGAGTTGGAAGAAAATCCTGCTCTTGAAGAAGGTAGAGAAGAAGATGACAATTATGATGCTGACAATGAAGATACTGCCGCCGATGAAAAAGAACAAGATGAATTTTCCATTGAAGATTACCTTTCGGACGATGACGAAACGCCGCTTTATAAAACACGAACCAATAATTATTCAAAAGACGACGAACACAAAGAAATTCCTTTTTCAACCGGAGCATCATTTCACGAAACCCTTATCAACCAACTGGGATTAAAAGTTTTACCCGAATTCGACAGAAAACTCGCCGAATATATCATTGGAAATATTGACGATGACGGATATTTACGTCGCGACCTTGATGCAATAGTTGACGATCTTGCTTTTTCAATGAATATTGAAACCGATAAAGAACATCTTGAAGAAATATTGTTGATAATTCAAGATATGGACCCTGCAGGAGTAGGAGCTCGTGACTTGCAAGAGTGTTTATTATTGCAAATAAAACATAAAAAAAATAGAACAAAAGAGATAGAACTTGCAGAAAAAATATTAACAGAATTTTTTACGGAATTTACACGCAAGCATTACGATAAAATAATATTAAAATTAAATATTTCGGAAGAAGAGTTGAAAAATGCTCTTGATGAAATTATAAAATTAAATCCCAAACCCGGAAGTTCGTTTGCAAATCCCGGCGATCAATCAAACAGTCCCATAATTCCCGATTTTATTCTTGAAAATCACAATGGGGAACTTATTTTATCGTTAAACGAACGAAATGTGCCCGATTTAAGAGTGGCAAAGACATACTCCGAAATGTTGGAATCATTTGCAAATAAAAAGACAAAAAAAAGTAAACAAGATAAAGAAACATTAAACTTTATTAAGCAAAAACTTGATTCGGCACGTTGGTTTATCGATGCCATAAAACAACGACAAAACACATTACTCATTACAATGGAAGCAATTCTTGAATACCAAAAAGAGTATTTTATCGACGGTGACGAGAAAAAACTTAAACCGATGATTCTTAAAGATATTGCCGATATTACGGGGCTTGATATTTCAACTGTTTCGCGTGTGGCAAACAGCAAATATATTCAAACCGACTTTGGTATTTTTCCGCTTAAATCGTTTTTTTCAGAATCGATGCAAACAACCGACGGCGAAGAAGTATCGGCTCGTGAAGTGAAAAGTATTCTTGAAGATGCTGTTGAAAACGAAGACAAAAAAAAGCCGCTTACCGATGAAAAACTTACCAAAATTTTACAAGAAAAAGGCTATAAAATTGCTCGCAGAACAGTTGCCAAATACCGTGAGCAACTTGATATTCCCGTTGCCAGACTCAGAAAAGAACTGTAAAAAACAAATTGAAAAACTATGCACGTTCTAAAACCTGAATAAAATGAAAAATCCGGTAACAGAAAACTTACGCAGCATAGTAATTTATATAATAATATGGATATTAATCATTTTTATTCATTCTGTTACTATTGTTTTATTGTATAAACTGCCCGTATTAATTTCCGTTACCGATGGATTGGTTTTCAACTCAATTTTTGCTGCAATAGGTGTAATTCTTTGGTATCCTGTGTTTTACAACGATATTGAAAAAAATACAATAACTGCACTTTTAATTAATCATCTGAGTATTTTATCGCTTACTCTTATTTTATGGATAGGGCTTAGCAACTATATTTTAAAATCAACATTCAGCACTTTCGATTATTATGTGAATTTTATTGAGACAGGAATACCGTGGCGAATGTTTGTGGGAACATTTTTTTATTTGGCTATGGTTCTTATTTATTACTTGTTTATTTCGGCAAACAACTTTCGCGAACATATTATTCAAGAATCTCACTTACGTGAAAAAGTGAAAGAAGCAGAGTTGCATGCTCTTAAAGTTCAGATAAATCCGCATTTTTTGTTTAATAGCCTCAATTCCATAAGCTCGCTTACAATAAGTAATCCTGAAAAAGCTCATGAAATGATAGTGAAACTTTCAACGTTTTTCAGATATTCGCTGGCTCACAATTCTACCGATTTTGTAACATTCGAAAAAGAGATAGAAAATATAGAGTCGTATGTTGAAATAGAAAAAATACGATTTGGTGATAAACTTATTTTTAAAAAAGAAATAAAACAAGAGTGTTTAAAACAAAAAATACCGTATCTGATTTTACAACCGCTGATTGAAAATGCCATTAAACACGGTGTTTACGAAAGTATAGAGCCTGTTACAATAAATATTTTGTGTGAAAAACTCCAAGAAAATATGTTGAAAATTATTATTACAAATAATTTTGACAAAAATTATATTCCGCAAAAGGGCACGGGAACAGGACTTAAAAATATTAAAGAACGACTTAGAATAATTTATAAACTAAATAATTTAATGACAACTGAAAAAAACGAAACCGAATTTAAAGTTACTCTGTTTATTCCTGAAATAAAAGTGGCATAATTACATGTATATTGGTATTGTGCATTATTTGCATACTGAGTAGCGAATTATGATAATTTAGGTTCTATCACTAATTTAGTGGACAATTAAACCCGACTTATGCAGTAGGAGTTGTGAAATAGTGAACTTACGGCATTTAGTAAGGGTTTGGGTTAAAAACTAAATATCCAAACCTTCCAGGTTTTTAAAACCTGGAAGGTTTAATAATTATCTTTGTTATAGTATTTTAATATTTTTATTCATTTAAAGAATAAATCCTAAGTATTTTAAGTTATCCATTAAAATA
>Ga0256845_1001755_pt1 | contig 16910 bp, 14 predicted proteins | sample RiftiametaG_FD_189101 | JGI IMG/M metagenome (GOLD analysis project Ga0256845, IMG submission 189101) | Tube worm associated microbial communities from hydrothermal vent at the East Pacific Rise, Pacific Ocean - Riftia | ecosystem: Host-associated > Annelida > Integument > Unclassified ...
CTGGTATAGCAGGGTACAATCAGTACAACTGGAACCTTTGTGATCAGGACGGAGATGCAGTGGCTTCAGGTTTGTACATATATGTAGTATCTTCGGGTGACTCTGAAGTAAGCGGTGTTGCCACTGTTGTTCGATAATTTGTTAGCGATTGTTTGCAGTTAAATACAATCTTGTATCAGGAGGAATAATGAAACTTGTTTCCAGTTTTGCAATTGTTGTTCTGGTTATGGCTCATGGAGCCCTTGCAGTGACAACCAGTGTTATCTGGCTCGACATAACACCAGGAGCCAGGGCTAATGGAATCGGTGAGTCTTTTACCGCTGTATCTGATGATGCAACCGCTTCTTACTGGAATCCAGCGGGGCTGGCTTTCAAGGAGGAAGGTGAAAGGGAAATTACCCTGCAGCATTCTCAGTGGCTTCCTCAACTGGCGGATGATCTGTACTACGAATTTCTGGGTTACGCACAGCATCTTGAGGGATGGGGAGGAGTCGGCGGCAATATCACCTTTATGTCCATGGGCGAACAGCAGGAGATAGAGCAGGGCAGTACAGAACCCATAGGAACTTTTTACTCTTACGGTATTTCAACAGATGCTGCTTTTGGTACCGAGGTTGCTCCTGGTCTTGCCGTTGGTCTTGGCCTCAAGTTTATCTACGACCATCTTTACTACAAAGACAACGGTAAAGGTTCTTCCTTTGCCGCAGATCTCGGCGTACTTTACCATGTTCCAGAGCAGTCTTTCGGTAACATTTCCATCGGTGCCACAGTAAGCAATATTGGGCCCAACATGAGTTATGGCGGAAACAGTGAAGACAACCCTCTTCCCAGGAAGCTCAAACTGGGAGTTGGCTATGTTCCATTTGAAGACGAGCTCACCTCCCTTCTTGTTGTGGCAGATTACACGAAACTTCTTGTAGATGTGAAGGATGGAATATCCGAGGAAGTAAAAGACAACAAGTGGGGAACAGGTGCCGAGTTCTGGTACTACAGCCTTCTTGCTCTTAGAGTCGGTTACGTGCACGACACAGAGGGCGAGTCAACCATCTCCGGCGTTTCTTTCGGTGCAGGCCTCCAGTGGAACGACTTTCAGCTTGACATGGCGTTTGTTCCCGTAGATGAGTCCCTTCAGGGATCGGGTAAGTACAACCAGAAGTACAGTCTGACACTCCAGTTCTGATGGGTAAATATCTTCTTGCAGCAGCTCTGGCCTGCGGAGCTGCTTTTGCTTCTCCACCTTTCCCAGGCAGTTCCGTACAGGATATTCCCGAAGGTGTGTCCGACGGGTATCCCATGGAATCAAATCTGGGTACTCCCCTGTTCTTCGATGCAGATACAACTATAAAAGTCTGTGTACTCAAAGTTGAGTTTTTGCCGGACTACACCAGCTCCACCACAGGCAACGGAGAGTTTGAGAGCGACAACGCAACAGTAGCCAATCTCTTGAATCAGATATCCAGTTATTACACAGATGTAAGCAACGGCCATCTGGCGCTTTCTCTTGTCCAGTTCCCGGCGGGAAGTGGTGCCTTCAAGCTAGATCACCAGATGGGCTTTTACGGGGCAGATGAAAAGAACGGTCTCGGTCAGTGCCAGCTCTTTCATGATGCGGTTCTTGCAGCAGACAGTCAGGTTGATTTTTCCGGATTTGATGCAATTATCGTAATGCATGCCGGAGCAGGCAATGAAGCGGATATTCGGCACAACAGCTCTGATGATATACACTCAATGTTTGTGAACTCTTCAGATCTTAAATACCATCTTGGTACAGGTTTTGTACAGACAAACGATGGTGTGAGGGTTCGTGAAGGCTGTATCGATCCCGAGCGTGAGGCCCAGGACAACTTCGGTCTGGGAGTTCTTGGTACTATAGTTCACGAATTCGGTCATCAGCTTGGCCTGCCTGACCTCTACAACACCCATACAGGTGCTGTGGGAATAGGAGGCTGGGGTCTGATGGGTTACGGACAGTGGCTGATGAATGGTTACTGGCCTGCAGCTCCTTCTGCGTGGTCAAGAGCGGCAATGAACTGGATTGACCCCGTTGAGATAGATCCGGGTGAATATGTATCAGAGCGCATGGGAATTGTTTACAAAATACCCCTTAACTCAAGCGAATATCTCCTGGTTGAAAACAGGCAGCGTGATCCCGACGGAAACGGGCAGTGCGGCCCTCACGAGCGGGATTACGGTCTTCCAGGTTCTGGAATACTGATATGGCACATAGATGAAACCAGACTTAGCGCTACATACAGGCAGGCAAATACTGTCAATGTTAACCCTCTTCACAAAGGTGTTGATGTAGAGGAAGCAGATGGTATACAGGATCTCGATTACGGTTTTCCTACCTGGTTCAGTATCGAGGGCAGCAAGAATGATCCCTGGAAGAAAGACGGTTATGCCTGGGTGTTTTCCCCTGAAACAACGCCTTCTTCAGATGCATCGTGGGGTGGCTACACCGGTGTAAAAATAGATGTTCTGAGCAATTCATCCAACACAATGAGTTTTTTGTACAGCCTTCAGGGGGTTGTTCCGGGGTGGCCTGTTGAATTCGGAAAAGCACAGTACGGTTCAGTTTTCTGGAACCCGCCTCAGGGAGAATTTGTTACTGTGATTACCGGCAATCGCCAGCTCCTGGCTGTTTCGGCTGACGGAAGCTCTTCAACTCCTGTTGGAATGAATGTTTCCGCTCCTGTTGTTATTTACCCTGTAAACGGAGCAGAGTACCTTGTGGTTCCAGAAGCAGACGGGGAAATACACATGCGTCTTCCCGACTGGTCGGAGCCTGAAGGGTGGCCTGTGAACCTGCCAGCAGCTGCGGTTCAGGTTATTGCGTCGCAGACTATGGACTGTATTTTCGCAATACTGGAGAACAGGGAAGTGTACAGGCTTCACACTGATGGAACTGTATTTAACAGGTGGCCCAAAACCTTTGCAATGGATATCACAGGTGCGTGTGTTTTTCCGCACGATACCGATCCCGGGTTGATTCTGGTTACAGCAGACGGATCTCTTAGAAGGCTATTCCCCGGTGGCGGCGGAGTTATCGGTTGGCCTGTGCATCCCGGAAGCGAGAACACAAGCCTTCCCATAGCGGCGGATTTTGACCGCGATGGAGATGTTGAGACTGCCGTTGTTTCAGGTGGAAAACTCTGGGTTTACGATGAAGACAGTACAGGTGAACCTGGCTTCCCGGTATCTCTTTCCGGCGAAATTCTTGCCGACCCTTTCATGGCAGATTTGAATTCAGATGGTAACATAGAGATTCTTGTTGAAACAACAGCTGGTGTTGAGGCTTTCACATCTTCGGGAACTGCAGTAAGCAACTGGCCGTTTACAACACAGGTTGACTCTCTCGCCTTTGAGTATAGCAGGTTTACCTGTGGTTTCGGAGGAAGCGGTTTCGCCTGTTCACCTCTCAGAGACGGAAGGGTTTTCTTTTTCAACGAAAAAGCAGAATCACTTGGCGGCAGTCCGTATTCATTTGGAGACTACCCTGTGGGTGTGCCAATCCTTCACAAATTTGAAGGTGAAGATCAGAACAGACTGATGTCTGTTACGTCAGACGGTACTTTCGGAGCCTTCTACACTTCATTTTCACCTGACGGCTGGAACACAGGTATGGACAGAGGCGGAGAAAGATGCTGGCCGAAGGCAGAGCTTCCTGCAGTTGTGTCTGCAGGCAGTTTGCTTGATGAGCAGGAGTTCTTCGTGTGGCCCAACCCTGTTACTGAAGGAAAGGGTTACATCAGGTTTCGACCGGGAGCGGATTCCCGGTACAGAATCCGGGTATTCAATGTTGCAGGAGAGCTGGTATCAGACTACAGCGGAGACGCCCCTGGAAGGGTTCCATGGGAGGTTTCGTGGAACACTGAAGACCTTGCGCCCGGGGTATACTATGTCTGTCTTGAGTTAACTTCATCGGGAGAGACGGCAGAGGCCCTTTTCCATGCTGCGGTGGTGAACTGAAATGAAAAAAACTACAGTGTTACTTGTAATAGCGTACTCGGTTGTTTTCGGTGCGAATAAAACTGCAGTGCTACGGTCTATCGTTTTCCCCGGATGGGGTCAGATAAGCATGGGCCATTCCACAAGGGGAGCTGTGTTCATGGGTATTGAGGCTTCCATCTGGGCTGGTACAGGTTACTCTTATCTGCAGGCGGTGTTCAATCGCGGCGACTACAGGAACTTGGCCATGGAACGGGCAGGTATTGATGTGTCATTCCGCGACAGGGATTTTCAGGATGATGTTGGAAAATTCACAAGCAGCAGTGAATACAACGACTACATCAGAAGCCTTGCCAGACACTACCACCCTGATGATCCCGAAGCTCAGCAGCAGTATTTCAGTAGTCACTGCAGGTACGGTTCAGATGGCTGGAGCTGGACAAATTCCTCTTCCCGCGAGAACTACCATGATGCTCTTCGAATAAGCAGAGAATGGTTTAGAAGAACTGTTTATGTTGCCGCTTTCGCCGTTGTTAACAGAGCTGTAAGTGCTATAGATGCTTCACTCCTCGATCCATCGAAACCCGGCATCTACACCGAGATTGGTTTTCCCGAAAGTGCAGATTTTTCATCTGTACGATTCACAGTGGGAGCGAGATTCTAATGATAACATATTTGCTTCTTTCCATTGCTGTTGGTATGGGGCGCTACGCAGTAGACGGTACATTTCACTTTCCGGATGTGCAGCAGATGGATCAAAGACACGATCCTTCCATGATGCCCACAGGTCCGCTTGCAGGCAAAGATGGGTCACACCAGGTAGGCGACGTTGTTAACTTCTGGGCAATTGATGAAAGTGGATCTGTTCCCATGTTCTACCTCACCAGTGCAACCTGCAGGTTTGCAGGAGATCTTTCCTACATATTTGTAGAAGACACACAGTGGGAGATCAGGTTCAATCAGAGTGATGTTGATTCGCTGGCAGCAGCTCTTGAAGGAGCAGATGGAATCACAGCAACCGACGCAAAGTACTTTGGCAACATCCCGGATCTGATGGATGACGATCCGAGGGTGTACTACCTGATTCTCGACATACGGGATGGCTACGGAGTCAACGGTCAGAAATGGTACATTGCCGGGTTCTTCAGCCCCTACAACATGTTTACAGAGTACGAGGCCAGAAACTACTACGGCGGGCATTCCAACGAGGTTGAAATGCTGTATATCGACTGCTATCCCGCCAGGATGGAAGACGCTACACAGACACACACAGCCAGCCATGAGCTGGTTCATCTGATTCAGTACGGTATAAAACCGTTCAGCGGTGAAGAGCTATGGGTTCTGGAGAACCAGGCGCAGACTGGCATGTTCCTCTGCGGTTATCCTGCCTTTCAGGTGGAAGCCTTTATTGATTTTGGGGGAGTTACACCGATAAAGTGGACAGAGTTCACCGATGGGGAGAAAGTGGTTGCCGGTTACGGAGCAGGGTTCCTGTTCTTTTCCTACCTCTTTGAAAACTACGGAGGTAAAGACTTTATATGGAACAGTATGCACGGAACAACACGGGGGATACAAGGTGTGATCGATGCCATTGAATCCGCAACCGGTCACTCTATAAACATGGAAAGCATACTATCAGACTGGATGGTTTCATGTTTCGTGGATGACCCTTCCCTTGGTTACGGGTGGAACAGTTTCAGCATCGCAGATTACGACACCATAGATCCTGGAAATCGCCCCGGTCTGGACTACACTGGGGTTGTTTCAGATACTCCCTACAGCGACCCGTGGCACAGTGTTGCAGGTTATCAGGGCAACTACTACAGTGTGGGAGACGACCTGTCCGGCAGCCTGAGAGTGGAAGGTACCGGAATTGGTAATCTGAATGCATTTTTCTTCAACGGGACTACTGTAACTGCGCTGGATGCAGGCAGTGCCTGCGATGTTGCTGTAAGCCTTGAGCACCCGGGAACGCTTATGCTTCTGTGCAACAGTTTTGCCGGTCTTGATCTAAATATTGCAGCAGGCAGCACAGGCAGTGGAAACTTTGCGGTTTTCCCTAATCCCTGTCTGGGTGACCTGTATTTTCAGTTTGTCTCTACCGGAGAGCCTGTTGTTCTTTCAATGTTCGACCAGTCGGGAAAGCATGTGGAAACTGTAAACATGACATCTCCCTCCGGCGAGACTGTAATTACCTACACCGGAGCTTCGGAACTTGCTTCGGGAATCTACTTTTACCGCTTCCAGCAGGGGTCCAGAACGGAAACCGGCCGTGTTGCCGTGGTGCGTTAGTGCATTCCTGATTCTTTCGTTCAGTTTTCCGGATACGCCTGTAAAAGATCTTGAGATAGACAATTGCGGTACAGTCTGGTTGTTGCCCGTTTCTAATCCTGTGGTAATCAGGCTGGATTCACTGGGCAACCGGCAGAGTTTTGAAACAGGTTTTGCCGGGCTTCCGTCTGGTCTGGCTGTTTCGTCATCAGGCAGATGGGTTGTTTGTTTTCAAAATCCTGGGATACTTCTGGAATACGATGAAGACGATATTCTGATTGATGAAGTATCCATGCAGGGTATTGGCGATGTTCTTATGCCTGGATTACGCATCTGGGCTGTGGACACTGCCCGGGGTAATGTGGTTTATCCCGGAGGAGAGATAATTGCCAGAGACTGTGCCGGAGCTGACTCCAGACTGTGCAGAGGATCTTCAGGCAGCGGAATGGTTAGCGGTTCAGCGGGTGTTTTCATCGTAGAACCCGGTGAACTTCCAGTAAAAATTGCAGAGAGCGGTTCAGCGTGTTACAGTTCCCTGGGAATACTGCTTCTTAATACCGGTATCCTCAGTGTATATCAGGGAGACACGCTGCTTACAGACCTTTCCTGCTCCTGCATATCAGCTTCTCCCAACGGAGACATCGTGGTTCTCTGGGGTGGCGGAACGCCTCTGGTACTTGAATGATCCCTTTTTCGGTACTGCTTTCCATAGTTGGCTACGCATTCACTGTAATCAGTTCCGGCCTCGATTACACAGCTATTCCCGATTCAGTGTGGCTTGTGCCTGGATCGATAACAGCAACGGTGCACGGCGACACCCTCAGTGCTGTGCAGGCATCACGAGGGCCGTCTGTGGGGCTTGTTTTTACCCCGGTTCCACCAGCGGGGGATACGGTTACAGTTACTGCCGACACTCTGAGCATCAGTGTTCTTCCTGTTTCAAAACTGTCAGTGCAAGCTGCAGGCCAGGGGGAAACTCTGGAGTTACCCAGGTTTTACACTGGAGACAGCCCTGTTTCTGAAGGCTTGTTTATATCCGGTTCCAAAAGGCTTGGTGTCTCAGTGGGCTCCGGGGGAGGTATCGCACAGGGAACCGAGCTTTCAATAGAAGGTATTCTTGCCCCTGGAATATCAATCAACGGAAGAATTACCGACAGGGATATTCCGCTGGGAGCATCATCATCGGAGGCTCTTTCCGATCTGGATAAAGTATACATCGCCCTTGATGGCGGGCAGTGGAACGCTGAGATGGGTGACTTGAGCTGGGAAAGCAGGGGAGCAGTCGCCTGGCGCAGCGAGGTAAGCGGTTTTGGCGGCCATATTAACCCTGTTCCTTTTTTCAACCTGTCAGGCGGTTACGGAACCACCGGTTCAGAGAGGCGCAAAACAGTGTTTCTTACTGAAGAGGGGCTTCAGGGGCCCTATACTTTTGCCTCTGGAGGTGGTGTAACCCCCGGCAGTGAACAGGTCTTTCTTGACGGAGTTCGACTTCAGAGAGGTTCAGGAGCCGATTACGAAGTAAACTATTCGTCAGGTTCAGTAACATTCACAACAAAGAGGCTTGTAAGACGCGACCAGAGGGTGGACATCTCCTGGTACAGAGAAGGTGACGGATTCAGGAAGAATCTGGGCAGGGTGGAAACCGTGTTTGAGGTGGGGGAAGATGTCTCGTTCGGGTTCTCAGGTTTTTCGCGGGGTGATAACACAGATGTGCCACTGGGTTTCGTTATGACCCATGAGGTTGAACAGGCACTTGAAAACGCCGGTGACAACCCATCAGATGCCTGGATAGATGGTGGTACATACGCGGGTGAAAACAAAGGCAGCTACACACTGGACAGTCTGGGAATATACAGGTGGGCGGGATTGAAAAAGGGAGACTGGAGTGTGGAGTTTCAAACACCACCTGAGGGTGCGGGAGACTACGTATACGATTCAGCCACCGGAGGGTATTCGTGGGCAGGTGTTGGCGGAGGAACCCATTGTGCCAGAAAGTATATTTCAATTCCGGTTGCTTTAAGTATTGCAGGTTCAACACTCTCTTTCAGCTCCGGGTTTGCACAGAACATCAGCTTGTTTGCACATCTTTCAAAAAAGCAGGGCAACCTTTTCAATACAGATGCAACAACCCGTGAGGGAACTCTCTCCGGTGGAGAAGTTACACTGAACACCTGGGAGTCGGGGCCGGTACTGAACCTCAGCGGCAGGTACATTTCGGAGGGATTCAATCCCCCTGATGATATTGATTCAGACTCAGACCTTGAAAAATGGGGTCTTCCTCCCGCCTGGAAGGGGAAAGACAGTTTCATTCAGGGTGAGGCAGGAGGAGACAGGCTGCTTGCAACTGCAGGAGAACGGTTTCTTGAAGGTGATGGAACATCAACTATCGCTGGAATTAACTACATACCCTTTGACGGTACACTCAATGTCTTATTGTCTCTGGGCGGTCTTTCCAGAACCGGTGCAGATTCACTGACCGGTGGAAGGCGGGGGGTTGCTTCCGCTGATGTGTCGTTGAAACTGAATTCATTTACACCGTTCATGATATCATCTTATACCGGTGAAAGCTGGGCAGACAGTCTGTCTGGAGGACTGGCTGTCTCAGACCTGGGAATTACAGCTGAAACAGGCAGCTGGGTATCAACAGCAACTGCAGGTGGAGAGCTGGATATGAGAACCGGTATTACCCACCCCAACAGAACTCTGCGGCTGGGAATTGTTTCCTCCGGTTCCGGTGTCGCATGGAATGCCGGTGCAAGCGTTCAGCACTCTACAGGCTGGTTTGAAGGCGGTGGTACGACGAGTTCTGACGCAGTAAAGGCAGGTTACTCCGGCAGAACTGCAGGAGTGTGGATACACAGCCAGTACAGTGCAGGCGGATACAATTCCAGAATGATGGATATAATCTATACCTGGGTGGGCAGCGGCAGGGGAAGCTACAGCTACGACCCTGAAACAGAAGAGTATTACCCTGACCCCTCAGGCGACTACATCCAGTCATACGTTCCCGGCCATGGGGAAACCAGAGTTCTTGAGTCATCTCTTGAAGGAGGCTTTTCCTGGGCGGATTCAGCAGTGTCAGCGGGAATAGACGGTAGTTTTTCCCTTTCAGCCTCCGACCCGGGTGATAAGCTGAAAACCTACACACTGGCAGGAGCTTTTGACACAACCACTCCAGGCGGTTGGAACGGTTCCATGGCCCCCTGGCTTTCCTGGGAGAACAGTACACTGGCAAGACTTGCAGCAAGGGTGTCCGGTTCTGACCGTGTTGAAGACTACAGCGGTGTGGGCAATACCAGAGAAACCTACAGAAAACTTGAGATCATTCCTCTGCTGAAACTGGAGCAGTGGCTGGAGATAGAGCTGACAGCCTCAACGGCCTACCGCAGAAGAACACTTTACGGCAGCCGGGAAACGGATGAGAACGGCGGAAGCATTGATCCTGTAATTATCACCGGGTTCGGCCTCGACGCAGGTATCAGGCTTTCAGGTGAGAACCGCAGGGAAAGAGATGGAAATCTGAACATAAACAGCTGGGGTATCGAGCCGCACATCTCAATGAACGGTGGGGGGTGGACAGCCTCCGGAAGGTTTACTTCGTGGTATCTGCCTGGAGAAGAACCCGTTCCGGTGTGGTTCTTCGACGGCAGGCAGAAAGGCTGGACACTTGAGCCCCGGCTTTCAGTTGGAAGAAACGTGAACAGGTGGTTCCATGTAACGCTGTTCTACTGGGGTAGAAAGCCTGCAGATGACATCTGGAGTCAGCGCGGCGGCCTTGAAGGGACGGTGAACTTCTGATGACAGCTGTACTGCTATCCATATTCCTCTCTGCCGTAGCTGTAAAGATCACCGGAGCTCCTCCGTTCCCGCTGCTTCCGGATTCAGTTGAAGCTGGAAACAAGCAGATTGCCGAACTGAGGGATGATGCCCTTCAGTGGTACCTGCAGGAGGGTTACCCCTTCGCGGCTGTTGCAATGTACTTTTCTCACCAGGACACTCTGGTGGTGAATACAGTTCCAGGCAGGCACGCTCAGCTTGAGGAGGTAAGATTCCCCGACTCTGTCAGAACAGACCATTCAGTACTGCTGCGCGAGATGGATCTGCATCCTGGTTCCCTCTACAACCCGCAACCGATAACTGAATGGTTGAGTGCAGTTCAGAGGTATCCCTTTATTGAAAAAGCAGGCCCGGCAGCAGTGGCCCTTGGCCCCGGCGGAAACATTGTTCTGCTTGTTCCTGTTCAGGAAGCTCCTCCTGGATGGTTCTCTGGCGACCTCGATTTCTCAAGCGCAGGCGGCTTTACAGGAGGTGGCGAGATAGTGTTTACCAGCATCATGGGAACTGGGCGCAGACTGGAGCTTTCAGCATCGGCGGTAGACTGGGGAGGTGTAGACGCGGCAGGTCTGTACAGAGAGCCGTGGATACTGGGTTCGCCTGTTTCAGCTCAGGCTGAGATCGAACAGCAGGTTCCCGACAGCGGCAGTGTTATCAGGGAATGGTCGGGCTCGGTAATCCTTAGCCTGGGAAACACAGACATATCAGGCGGTGGCGGCACATGGAAAAGCTGGCCTGTAGGTGAGCCGGAACAAAGCTACCGGTACGGCTCTGCCGGTATAGCTGTAGACTACACAACAAGGTGCCTCCAGGGTAGAAGCGGGTTTAGAGGATCAATAACCACAAAGGCTGGAAGTGCCGCCGGAGCAGATTCCACCTACCTGCTTACAAGAGCAGAAACCAGGATGAGCTATCACGCATACACCGGTATGCTTGGAATGGGCGTAACAGTAAATGCAGGGGGTATTGTCAGTGGGGAATGGCTTCCATCCATGGTAACAAGGCTGGGCGGCTACGGCACCCTCAGAGGCTATGTGAAAGATTCATTCCGGGCAGGTGCCTGGGGTATTGTCTCCCCGGAGGTTTCACTTGGCGAAACGCAGACACAGCTCTATATCTTCTCAGACATGGGCGCCCTTAAAACAGCAGAAGAGGGAATGCGTTACCCTGTTTCCACTGGTCTGGGAATAAGAGGAACAACAGGAGGTCTCCGCTTCGATGCCGGTACCGGCTTCCCTCTGAACCAGGGCCTCTCCTCCGCCCGCTTCTACCTCTCTGCATTAATAAGCTTGTAGCACACCCAGTCTAAGTATTCGCTTAGATGAAATATCAAGATATAAACACTTGACCTAAAGCACAATACACAGCATAATTATTTATGAGTTCTGTGACTGGATTTATAATGCAGTTGCACAATCTTTGCTGTGATAGGGAAGACTGGGAATATGACCATGTGGTGAAAGCAGATATTCATTGACATATTTCAGTGTATTATCGGAAAATTCAGAAGATAAAAGAACATAAATAGGGGATAACGCGTGGTAGTATGAGCAGGAACAGTGGGGTCAACCCATGGTTCGAGGAATAAATGGAGAAGGAAGACAGATGAAGGAATTGTCTTACAGGGAGTCAACTGCACTGATTCATGTTTTAAGAACCGGAGTAGTCTCAACCGGGCTTATAAATGCTCTTGAAACGCTTGGTGCTGCCGGCTCTGATTCTGAAAACCAGTGTGCTCTGTCAATCTGCAAGAGCATCTCTGAGGGCAATGATCTGCAAACATCCTTTCAGAATGCCAACCCGCCACTTCCAGGTATTCTAACAAGACTGATCATAGCAGGTTACCGGAACAGTGTTTTGGATTACGCGCTTAAAGATGCCCATGGTGTTTTGGCTGATGCACACCAGTCACACAATGTTGATGAAGAGCTTTGCCTGCTTGCAGAGAGATATGAGCAGATGTCTGCATCGATGATCTGTGGCGGATGCCTTGAAAGAGAGTTTCTCAAACTCATAACCGAGGCAAAGAACGCAAATGCCAGTGTTGTTGAACTGGAACAGGTTGGTGAATCCTTTCTCTGCAAACGCTTTGTGTCTGCTGAAGTTGTCCTGGTAAAACAGATGACTCATTCCCTTGTTTACAAATCAATATTGGATAGTCTTGACTCCGCCTGCAGAGGTAACGGAGTGTTAAAAACGGAATCTCGAATTTACAAGATTGAAAAAGGAAAGTCTGCATCATATTTCGTTATAGAAAATAACAACAATCCCTTGCAGATCGTTTTTAAGGGGCACAGAATGTGCACAGAGTCTCTGAATAAACCTGTAATAAAACTTGAGAATTGGTCTTGCCGGTTGCCCGGCGAATAATGAATGCCAGAACAGACTATACAGGAATCCATGAAAGAGCCTACAAAAGAATAATCGCCGAGGGAAGAACAGGCTGGAGCACGCAAGACTCTGTTCGGAAGTCAATTTCGATAATCAGCAGAGGAATGAGCAAGCAGGCAATTCACTCAGGCAGTGTTCTGGAGCTGGGATGCGGAGATGGCAGTATTTCTTTTGAGCTGGAAGCCAGGGGATATATGGTTTTCGGAATTGATATTGTTCCCACTGCAATTGAGTGGGCGAAAAGAAAAGCTGCAGACAGGAAATCTGACGCAGGGTTCCTGATTGGCAGTGTTGTAAATCTACCGTACCGGGCAAACAGCTTTGATGTTGTAGTTGATGCATCTTGTTCTCACTGCATTATTGGGCAAGACAGAAACAGGTTTTTCTCTGAGGCTTACCGTGTTCTTAAGAGAAACGGGTTGTTTATTCTCAATGCGCTTTGCGGGGATCCATCGAAGAGCCTGATGCAGTACTTTGATTTTGAAAGCAGATGCCTGGTAAGAAATGGGGTATCCGGGCGATTCTATGGTAAACCTTCAGGCATCAGAAGAGAAGCCGATCTGGCCGGTTTCAGCATTACCGATTGGATAACAGAGAGCAACGGGCATCAGGATAATGAAATTGTTCTTTACTGCACGAAGTAGTTCAGATTCCTTGAAGAATGTGCTACAGTAATCTGTAGCGTACCGGAGTACTGTTCGGGAGCAAGACGTGCAAAACACATTTTACATACTTGAAGAAGAAAAAGCCATTGCTGTATGCTTGTTTTCTGCCGGAAGAAATGGCAACTGTGTAAATTTGCTGAAATACACATACTCCCTCCTGAAGGATGATATTAACAGTTTTGAATACATGAATCTGAGGAGGGTCTAATTCTCCCCTCCCCTTGGGCGTACAATCAGTTTTGTATTCCTGGAGGTTTCATCGGGGGAAACACAAACCCAACTCCCGTCATGGGAATAAGAGGAACAACAGGAGCCTGCGCGTCAACGCCGGCATCGGCTTCCCCCTGAACCATGGTCCCGCCTCCGCCCGCTTCCACCTCTCCACATTAATAAGCCTGTAGAACAACAAGTCTGAAGAATGTGTTTAGGTGGAATAACAAGATATAAACACTTGACCCGAAGCATAATGCACCGCATACTTATTTACGATAATCAGGTTCGTGTTTCTGATGGAGTTGTATAATTATTGCTATGTAGTAGGGAAGAGAATATCAATTGCGTGTAACGGTTACAATCGATTTCGTGACCATTTCACTATTGTCTGCCGACTTGAAGCACTTTGTACATTTGAATGAATAGAATGCACTAAGCTTTTTGAGGTATCAGATCGGCTAGATGGAAATCTTTTTGTTATTGATGAAAGCAAACAGAGAAAAGGATGACGCTTGAGTAATAAGAATAGTAACAGTGGAGCCAACCTGGGGTTTGAGAACAAACTATGGGAAATGGCAGACAAAATGCGCGGGCACATGGATCCGGGCGAGTACAAGCATGTCACACTTGGGCTAATCTTTCTTAAATACATTTCAGATGCCTTTCAAGGGAAGTATGATGCCCTGAAGGCTACAGAGAAGAGCGACTACACCGATTCGGAAGACAGAGATGAATACAAAGCTGCAAATGTATTCTGGGTGCCGAAGGAAGCTCGCTGGCTGAATATCCAGGCGCAGGCAAAACAGCCGACTATTGGCAGGATTATTGATGATGCCATGGTGATCATCGAAAAAGAAAACCCTTCTCTCAAAGGCGTACTGCCCAAAAACTACTCGCGTCCGACACTTGATAAGCAACGCCTGGGCGAGTTGGTTGATATTATCAGCAGTGTTGAACTGCAGGCAAGGAAATCCGGTGTGAAAGACCCTCTGGGTCGCGTTTATGAATACTTTCTTGGTCGCTTCGCAGCTGCCGAGGGTAAAGGCGGAGGCGAGTTCTACACACCTCAAAGTGTGGTGCAGTTGCTTGTTAAAATGATAGAACCCTACAAGGGCCGTGTTTTCGACCCCTGTTGCGGTTCCGGCGGAATGTTTGTGCAGTCGGAACGCTTTGTGGAAGAGCATGGAGGCCGTTTCAGTGATATTGCCGTTTATGGTCAGGAGTCAAACCCACCACATGGAAACTGGCAAAGATGAATCTTGCAATCCGGGGAATTGACGCAAATCTCGGTCAGCACCAGGCCGACAGTTTTCAAAACGATCTGCACAAGGATTTGAAAGCCGATTTCATCCTTGCAAATCCCCCGTTTAACATGTCCGACTGGGGCGGTCAGCGGTTGAGAGAGGATGTACGGTGGAAATTCGGTATGCCTCCGGTTAACAATGCCAATTACGCCTGGATACAGCACTTCATTCATCACCTTGCGCCTGCCGGCATTGCAGGTTTTGTTATGGCCAACGGTTCTATGTCTACAAGTACCAACACAGAAGGCAGCATTCGCCAGGCAATTATAGAGGCAGATATGGTTGACTGCATGGTTGCTATGCCCGGTCAGCTTTTTTACACTACGCAGATACCTGTGTGCCTGTGGTTTGTTACCCGCTCGAAAAAGGCAGACAGCAAGCGCGGTTACAGGAGCAGAACAGGTCATACACTCTTTTTTGACGCACGTCGCATGGGAACACTGGTTGACCGTGTGCATCGTGAACTTACCGGGGAAGACCTGAATACCATTGCCGGTGTGTATCATCAGTGGCGAAATGAAGACGGTAACTATGAAGACAAGCCAGGCTGGTGGAAGGCTGCTTCACTTGAAGAGATCAAAGGCCACGGCTATGTGTTAACTCCTGGGCGTTATGTGGGTGCGGAAGAAGTTGAGGATGACGGCATTCCTTTTGAAGAGAAGATGAAAGAATTGTCTACTGAGCTTTTCGCACAGTTCGCCAAAGCCGATGAGCTAGAGTCCACGATTAAAAAGAATCTGGAACTGCTGGGGTTTGGGGAGTAGCTATGGTAAAAATAGATGTGTTAGACAAGGAAATACGGCTTTACAGTGTCAAAGACGATGATTTTATATCTTTGACTGATATTGCAAAACATAAGAATCCTGATGCTCCGGCTGATATTGTAAAAAACTGGCTCAGAAACAAAAACACCATTGCCCTGCTGGGCTTGTGGGAAAGGCTTCACAATCCCGAATTCAAACTGGTCGAATTCGACCAGTTTAGAAATGAGGCAGGGTACAATCACTTTGTACTTTCCCCCAAGAATTGGATTGAAACGACAGGGGCCATTGGGCTAATTTCCAAATCTGGTCGTTACGGTGGAACCTATGCCCACAAGGATATTGCTTTTGAATTCGCATCTTGGGTATCTGTAGAATTCAAACTCTATCTTATCAAGGAGTTTCAGCGGCTTAAAGAGGATGAACGCAAGACGCTCGGTTGGGATATTCGCCGCAACCTTACAAAAATCAATTATCGCATTCATACAGATGCTATCCAGCAACATTTGATTCCCCCCATGCTTGGCAAGCGGCAAACTTCGCTGATTTATGCCAGTGAGGCTGATGTACTCAATCTCGCACTCTTTGGTGTGACTGCAGCTCAGTGGCGGTATGCTAATCCTGGAAAAAAAGGGAATCTACGCGATGAAGCCGATGTCACTCAACTGGTATGTCTTTCCAATCTGGAAAACCTCAATGCTCTGTTTATCGCAGAAGGGTTATCACAACATGAACGGCTGGAACGACTCAACAGGATAGCCATTCATCAGATGACTTTGCTGACTGGAAACAAGCGAATGAGGTTGACGGGAGAGGATGAATGAATGGATTTACCGAGCTCTACGCTCAGCTAGACCCTATCCGAAAACAGATTACCCAGCTATAATGGCCAATAATACAACGCGCAAAGCTTGACAAAAGCGCCGTAATTCGTTATATATTAAGCAGTTACCTACGATAGTAAAAATGCTTAACCGAAAGAACGGCGCACATGAAAACTAACACTTTTTCAGAAAAAAGCAACACTTTCCCTACTTTGTTCCCCCTTGAAAGCAACCAATCCAGAATCTGTGGGCGTCCCGAGCGGGAGCACGGAGGTCGATACAACCTTCAGTGATATCCTGCGTGAAGGATTCGCTCTTCTTGGAAAAGACCCCGTGATTCTCAAGAGAATTGAGCATGATCTCGACTGTTATGCCATGAGGAAAAAGAAAAGGCGGCTTGCTGACAAAGTCTGGAGGGATCGCCAGACTTTGCCTCTTGGGCTGGAACTGCAGGAGTTCGCTGATTCTCTGAATGAACCCGATGAAGAAATTGAAATATCTCTCGGGATCGGCAGACCGAGAATGAGAGCGGAAACAGTATTCCTGTTTCTGTTGTTCAGGGGCTGCTTTGACTCTGTTACTGATGTACGGGCAACTGACAGAATTATCGATTCTATAACGATTCGCAGTTACTTTCAGAATCACGGGTGGGGCAACATTCCCGGGAGATCAACCATTCATGATAACATCCAGGCAGTG
>Ga0256845_1001756_pt1 | contig 16910 bp, 14 predicted proteins | sample RiftiametaG_FD_189101 | JGI IMG/M metagenome (GOLD analysis project Ga0256845, IMG submission 189101) | Tube worm associated microbial communities from hydrothermal vent at the East Pacific Rise, Pacific Ocean - Riftia | ecosystem: Host-associated > Annelida > Integument > Unclassified ...
ACTGAAGCGTAAAACCAAGCAGATCAAACTCTGAGGCGGCCCGGTGAGATTCCAGGCTGAAAAGAGGAATATGCCGTCTCCTCATGGCATCTTCCATATCGACAGCCGGGGCATAGATCCGTTCTGCCAGAACATCCGAACGCTGATTCAGAATATCGTACAGTAAGTGCAAGCCAAGATGGGACATTCCGACTTCATACGTATCCGGGAAGCAGAGAGCAATTGTCACCTGGCCGTCCGTCCAGGATTTTCGCACAGCATTCCACTCTTCCCCAACATATTGGATCGGGTGTGAAACATGGGGAAGTACTGCTATAATCTCATCGAGCAGGGGCATATTTAGAAATCAAACCGACGATAACTCACATTCAACAACAGACCAAGCGCTATCGATGTGGAAAAAATCGAAGAACCTCCATAGCTGACAAGAGGAAGAGTAAGCCCGGTGACAGGCATAATTCCGGTCGTGACTCCGACATTCACAAACATGTGAACAACAAGGATCGTCACAACCCCGGTTGCAATTAAACGCCCCAACTTATCTCTGGCCTTTAATGCAATATTCAAGCCTTTCAGCACTAATGCCAAATACATGCACAGCAGCACTGATGACCCGATGAACCCCCACTCCTCACTAAACACAGAAAAAATAAAATCAGTATATTGTTCAGGCAGGAATTTTAACTGGCTCTGGGTGCCATTTTTATAGCCTTTCCCCCAAAGCCCACCTGAACCAATAGCAATTTGTGACTGAGTCACATGATAACCAGCCCCCAGGGGATCGCTGCTCGGATGAATAAACGCAACCAAACGATCCCGTTGGTATTCTTTCAAATTTAACCAGACCATCATGAACGGAAAGGTGATCAGACGAAACTTCGGAGTGGCTTGTTCCAGGATAAGGGCCTGATATTTTGCCGTCTCGTCCACTCCGGTTTTTTCCCGAAGTTGTTTGAGAAATTTAACCTGATCAGTATATTCTCTGTTCAACAATGTTTCTAAACTTTCAAGAATGCTTCCAGGGACGTTGTTGGCTTTCAGCCCGTCCAACGACTGCTCCGTGAGTTTCCAATATCCTTGTAATGGCTGTTTATAAAACGAAACAAAAAGCATGGCAATGATGAGGCCAATCAAGATCGGACGAAACAGAATGATCCTCAGAACTGGCCTGAGATCAAGGCCGGCGATAAAAATCATTGCCACGAAGATCGGAAAGAGCAGAATAGACATTCCCAAATCCGGTTCTTTAAGAATAAGTACGACCAATATCCCTAAAAATCCACTTGAGATGAGAAGATCGCTCACAAAAATCGTCTCTTTTTTCTTATCGGAAAAATATTTCGCCAGCACAAGGATCATCGCAATTTTTGCAAGTTCCGAGGGCTGAAATGTCAGGGGACCAATCTTAATCCAACGAGTTGCCCCCATAATTTTTTCCCCAACCCCTAATACGCCGACTAACGCGACGACAACCACGGCGTAAATCGGATACGCTAAGGCACTGATGAGGTGGTAGTCAATGCTTGTCACAAGAGCAATCAACAGAAAACCGATCAAGAACCATCCCGTCTGTCTCCAGACCAAATCGTATGATTCCGTGCTGCTCGAGGAAATACTATGAATGGTCGACAGGCTGACAACAGCCAGAGACATCGTGGCAACTACCACTGTCCAATCTAATTTATCATAAAATGGTCGAGCCATGCTCTCATTGGTGATTGGCGATTAATTGATAATGCACAGACACTGTATTCAATCAACAATCGGCAACTCGTTACGTTTCCGGCGTTGTGATACTTTGTCGGACGAGGAAATCCTGAGGAGTAAAGAGGCGTTCATAGATATATTTTGCCACTGGCGCCGCACTTTTGGAGCCCCCCATGCCATGTTCGACAAGAATGGCTAAGGCGATTTCTGGCTTATCTGCCGGAGCAAACGAAATAAACCATCCATGATCACGGAGCTTCTCAGGCAAATCCTCTTGTTTCCCTTGTTGCAAGCGTACAACCTGAGCCGTTCCGGTTTTTCCGGCAAACTCAAGATTTTCAAGTTTTGAGCGTCGGGCAGTCCCACGATTTCCGTTGACGACCATCCACATGCCTTCCCGGATGATTTGTAAGTACCGCTCATCAACCGGGATTTTCCGAATAATCGTTGGTTGGTATTCTTTCACGATCTCCCCGTCTGCCTTGCTGATTTTTTTCACCAGCATTGGTTTATATAATGTCCCGCCATTGGCGACAGCCGCCGTCATCATGGCGAGTTGCAGAGGGGTGACCGTGACAAATCCCTGCCCAATTGCAGCATCCATTGTCTCCGATGGGTACCACCTGTCGCCGATTTTTTCTCGTTTCCATTCCCGGGTTGGAATAATCCCCGGTTCCTCGTTGGGTAACTCAATACCGCTTTTGGCCCCAAATCCAAAGCTTTTGGCATACCGGGCGAGTTCATCGATGCCTAATTCCAACCCAGCTCGATAAAAAAACACGTTACACGATTGCTCCAACGCCTGCTTGATACTGAGATAACCGTGTCCGCTTGCTTTCCAACAATGCTTCAGTGTATTGGCCAGGCGCACATAGCCGGAGCAATGAAGAGCACTGCGTTTGCTGACAATTTTATTCTGCAACACGGCCGCTCCCACCATGACTTTAAACGTTGAGCCTGGCGCATAATGGTTTTGAATTGTTTTGTTTCGGAGCGGTTTATTGGGGTTGCCCACCAATTTTTTCCAGTCCGTATTTGAAATTCCTCCGGCAAAAAGATTCGGATTAAATCCGGGGTGACTCACCATGGCCAGAACATGTCCATTTCGCGGGTCGATGGCGACGACAGCGCCGGATTTGTCTCCAAGCGCTTCTTCGGCAATAAGTTGTAAGTGCAGGTTAATCGTCAACGTGACATTATGCCCGGGGACAGGAGTTTTCTGACTGATTGTCCCTAATTCCCGCCCATGAGCGTTGACTTCAATCTGTTTTCCTCCGGGGATACCACTTAAAAACAGATTGAGCGTTTTTTCAATCCCACTTTTCCCGATGAGGTCCCCTTGACGCGCATGAGGGTACGTTTCCTTGTCTTTCAACTGGTTCTCATTAATTTCTCCAAGATAGCCAACCACATGGCACACTCCGGAATCATAAATGCTATATCGTAACGGTTCCACTTCAACCAAGACACCGGGCAATTCAATTTTATGTTCTTCGAGATACGCCACGGTCTTAAAGTTAATATCCCGAAAAATAAGTGTTGGTTCAAATTTCGGGCGTCGGGATTTCTTGACTTTCTCAATAATCGCTTCCTGGGAAATCGGTAATAACGCAGCTAAACGTTCCGCTGTTCTGAGCAAATCCTGGACATCTTCACGAATAAGGAACACATTGAAGCTGGCCCGGTTGCGAACCAGGGCAAACCCGTCGGTGTCGCTGATGATGCCTCGCGGCGCTTTGACGCGAAGTAATCGAATCCGGTTTTCTTCGGACTTCTTGAGATACTGGGTCCCCTGGATAATTTGCAGATACCACAGGCGGCTGAATAAAATTCCAAACAGCAGAATCACAACGGCAGTATACACGTTAAGTCGAACTTTTGTGACTGCTCTGGTATAATGAGTAGTGGTCATATAATCATGACGGATGGAACTGCTCCATCCGCTATTTTACGCTGGCCTGACATGGTGAATCACACATACGTCTCCACAAAGGAAACATCTCAACAAGAGCATTTTTGTCAAGCCTTTTTCATGTTTGAAATCATCTCACACGAATTTAATAATGCAAAAAGCTCGCCACACAGAACAAATTGGTTCACAGAACCAGAGTGAAAATATTTCGAGAAAACGATTGACACCCGACGCCCAAATATAGATACCCTCAATGTTATGCGTCCTTACTCAGCAGCATTAATTTGGTCATGTCGCCGGAGTGGCTTATATTACCAATTTCGGAACGCATTTCATCTCAACAACACGCAAGGGAACCGCAAAATTATGATGGATACGATTACATATCGAGCCGTGATTGACAAAACGCACATCGGGTTTCTCAACAGCATTATTGAGAGCTATGAAGGTTTTGCTGTTGTGAGAACCCTGGATGCTCCTGCCGGAATTGTCGAACTATGGATTTCTCCTCCTTTTGAAGATGTCGTGAACAACATCATGAACGACATCGCCGGCGAAATCGGTCTACAATCGTATTATAAAGCACATTATCGACTGAGTTCGTAACCTGTGCCTGACGTATTTAACCATGCTCGCGTGAACCTCACTTATTTTCCCTGGAGAATATCGTTCACTTTTTTCACGATCCGTACCGGACTGAAGGGTTTTGCCATATATTCGTTCGCTTTGATGCGATTTTTCTCTTCTTCGTTCAGTTCGCCTCCCCGCGCGGTTAAGATGATAATATATGTCTCCTCTAACTCCGGGTCTTCCTTTAATTCCTGACACACCTCATAGCCGTTTTTTTTCGGCATCATCACATCGAGGAAGATGAGATCCGGTCGTTCTTCTCGGGCCATGTGTAAACCTTCCTCACCATTCGACGCGGTCAGGACTTCATACCCATTTTTTTTTAAGATGAATGTCAGTGGTCTCACAATCGACGGCTCATCATCTACGACTAAAATTTTGTGCATACTCGTCTCCATCCTTTGGAAATACCAATCACTCTTTAATGAACTTTTAGCACGACAACCGTGATATCATCAGATCGCAGAGTATTTCCGCTGTATTGCTCTAATTGTTCATAAATGGTATTTAATAATTGTGAGGCATCGCGCTGCCAACTGGCTTCGATCACCTCGCACAAGCGATTAAGTTTAAACATTTCTCCAGCTTCGTTGACGGCTTCGACAACTCCATCGGTATAAAAAATGACGAAATCATTTGGTTGGAGTTGAATAGTTTTTTCTTCAAAATCAACAGATTTTAACATGCCGATCAACATCCCATCTGTGTCGAGAAAAATACAGGTATTTTCCCGCAATACGATCGGATGGTTGTGCCCTCCATTAGAATATCGCAATATGCGGGTCTGGGCGTCATACTCAGCATAGAACATCGTGATAAACAGTTCCGCATGGGTCAAATCATCATACAGAACCAGGTTCGTATTTTTCAGGATATTGGCCGGAGACCGCCGGGTCAGCACTTCTGAACGCAAGGTGCTGCGGGCCGCTGCCATCATCAGTGCCGCTCCGACATTGTGACCAGAGACATCCGCAATGACTACCCCCAATGTACGATCAGGACTGAGAAAAAAGTCATAATAATCGCCTCCGACTTGCGTGGCCGGAAGACAGCGTCCGGCGAGTTCTATTCCTGGAACCTCCGGGGGAACGGCAGGGAGCAGCCCCATCTGGATTTGTTGCGCAATCTCCATCTCTCGTTTGACTCGTTCAGCATCTTTCACTTCTTCAATGAGTTGGATATTGTATAACGACAACGCGGCTTGCGAGGCAATCGCCGTTAACAAACGCAGATCGCCGGACGTAAACATATCCGACGTTAATTTATCGGTCATATTAATCACGCCCATGACCTTTCGTTCGGCTTGTTGCGGCGAACAGACCATCGGAATGGAAAGATACGATTTCTTTTTATAACGGGAAGAACCGGAGATTAATAATTCGTGCTCATGCTCCTCAACAAAATGCCCGCTATTCTGGGAAAGCTGCTCATCAATGTTTTCAATTAAAATATGCTCTCCTGTGTTGAACACTGTACCAGCCACTCCTTCCCCAGGGGGGATTGAGATATTCTTTATTTCCTCCTCTGTGAGGTCGATCCCATGCGATGCGGCAAGATATAAACAGTTCGCTTGCTCGTGGTAGAGCAGCACAGAGGCCTTTTCAACCCCAATCACCCCCACCGCTTTTTCCAGGATCACATTGCAGACTTTCCGAGGGTCAAAGACGGCCCCTAAGCCCTCAGTGATGTCATAAATGAGATTGACTTCATTATATTTTTCAATCAATTCTTCTGTCAAATTTTCAAGCTCAAATTCAGAGTAGGTTTTTTCACTGAGAATATTCGCAAGCAATTGTAAGGCACTCTCAACTTTGTCCTCATGCTCGATGTGTTCTACGAGGATGCCGACATACGCATCAAGTTCACTTTGCACATACAAGGGAGCAGAGACAATTCTGAATTTCCCGACGGTTTCCATCTCAACAGTGATGTGATGTTCATGGTGATCGACGTGAAACCTGGCGGACTCTGGAAGAGCATCCTTTTGCTTGTGGAGATGGGCAACAACAGTGCCGTTCACATCGAGCAAAAATGGGGGGGAAGGGACAAATGGCGCAAAACGTTCAAGAAGTTGTTGCAACGATTCATCTCCAAGCGTCGTCAAAACGCGAGGTCGTAAAGAATTCGAACGATCCATAAGTTTTATGAAAGAGTTTTTAAAAGAGTCAATGTGTAGAAATGGCGATTACGTTGTCTATAGTGTACTATCGTTTTCTGACTTGTGTCAAGCCTTTATTTGGATATATCCGTGAAAAATCTCGGGAGGTCCCCCGAAAAAGCGAATATTTCCCAGGAATCGGCGATACGTTTCCCCGATGTGTATTTCTACAAGAGACATGAGCGGGAATTCCATGCCTCATCATTATCATAAGACGACAAACGAACAAGAGGGTAAAATGGCAAAATATTCTTCTTGACTTTTTTGAGGCTGTTGAGAAGACATTGCTGAAATTTGATACCCATTTATTGTATAGTGTTCTACAAAATGCAGAAAGTTTCATGATGATTCATATAGAGAATTTACGCTCACTTATTCATCGGTTTGCCAACACAACAGTGCTTGTCATTGGCGATGTCATCATTGATGAATATATTTGGGGGAAGGTGAGCAGGATTTCCCCGGAAGCCCCTGTGCCAATTCTTGACGTTGTTTCCGAATCCCAACGCTTAGGAGGAGCCGCAAACGTGATTCATAACCTCCATGCTCTCGGCGGAATTCCATTATTGTGCAGCGTGGTTGGAAAAGACCGGAATGGAGAGACGCTGACTGAGGCCCTCCGGGCCATCGGCGTAAGCACGGAAGGGATCGTAATTGATCCAACGCGCCCGACAACGATTAAAACCCGCATGATTGCCAACCATCAACAAGTTGCCCGGCTTGATCGAGAGAGCCGGGAAGACATTTCAGAGGAAATAACACAACGCATAATCGGGACGATAACTCGTTTACTTCCTCAAACAGATGCGATCATCATTGAAGATTACGGCAAAGGGGTCGTGACGGAAGAGTTGGTTCAGGCAGTGGTCTCTCTGGCGCAACAACACGGAAAGATCGTCGCTGTTGACCCGAAGACAAACTATTTCAGCCGCTATAACGGCGTCTCCGTGCTCACGCCGAATCATCATGAGGCTGGTGCGGCATTGCACATGACGCTTCACACACACGACGACTTACTGTTCGCGGGGAAACAGCTTCTGGAAAATCTGACGTGTGCGTATGTGTTAATTACCAGAGGGGAAGAAGGGATGTCGCTGTTTGAACAACAGAGCCAAATGGTGACGCACGTCCCAACGATGGCGCATGAGGTGTATGATGTGACTGGTGCGGGCGATACGGTGATTGCGGCCTTAACGCTGGGCCTGGCAGCCGGAGGGAATCCCGTTGACGCCGTCCTGGTATCAAATGCCGCCGCCGGAGTGGTGGTTGGAAAAATCGGAACAGCGACGGTGAATCAGCAGGAATTGGAAACCGAGTTTGCCAAAATGACGCGACGCGAATTAGATATACGAAGGGAACGGTTAATGATTGACGATTGACGCCTGGTGATTGTCAATCGTCACCCATCAATCAAAAAAGATGGTGCAGCCAAAATATATTTTTGTCACAGGAGGCGTTGTCTCCGCACTGGGAAAAGGGATTGCTGCTTCGTCGATCGGAGCGTTGCTTGAAAGCCGGGGTTTGAAAGTCACCCTGCAGAAGTTTGATCCCTATATCAATGTCGATCCAGGAACCATGAGTCCATACCAGCACGGCGAAGTCTACGTGACTGACGATGGTGCTGAAACAGACCTGGATTTAGGGCATTACGAACGATTTACAAACACGACAACAAGCCGCTATCATAATGTTACCACCGGCCAGATTTATCATTCTGTAATCACGAAAGAGCGACGGGGAGACTATCTCGGCGAAACCGTTCAGGTGATTCCTCATATTACAGATGAGTTAAAATCAGCGATCACTCGAATTTCAGACGGCAACGATGTCGTGATTACTGAGATCGGCGGGACAGTAGGGGATATTGAAAGCCTGCCTTTTTTGGAAGCGATCCGGCAGTTTAAAACCGATATTGGCTTTGAGAATGTGCTGTATATTCATCTTACGTTTGTGCCATTCATCCGAACGGCTGCTGAGTTGAAAACGAAACCAACCCAGCACAGCGTCAAAGCGTTGCGAGAGATTGGCATCCAGCCGGACATTCTGCTCTGCCGATCAGATCGAACATTGCCGGATGCTGTGCGGAAGAAAATCGCCCTGTTTTGTAATGTCCAGGAACGGGCAGTCTTTACGGCCCCGGATGTTGATTATATTTATAAAGTGCCGATTGCCTATCATGCTGAAGCACTGGATCAAACGATTCTCGATTTTTTGGGGCTTGAGAGCGCCCAAGAAGCCGATTTGTCGGATTGGGAAGACATTGTCCTCCGGCTCAGCAACCCAAAACATACCGTGACAATTGGGATTGTTGGGAAATATGTCGAGCTGCAGGATTCGTATAAAAGCATGATTGAAGCCTTGATCCATGGCGGCATCGCCCATGAAACCCATGTGACATTGGAATGGATCGATGCTGAAGAAATCGAAAAGCAAGGCGCATCATCAATCCTGTCTGCTGTGGACGGCATTCTCGTGCCAGGTGGTTTTGGCAAGCGCGGGGCTGAGGGGAAAATCCAGGCGGTGCGCTATGCCCGCGAGCAGGGAGTGCCTTTTTTCGGCCTCTGCCTCGGGTTACAATGTGCGGTGATCGAATTTGCCCGGAATGTCTGCGGCTTAAGAGATGCGCATAGTTCGGAATTTAATCCGGCGGCTCCCTATCTGGTTATCGATTTTCTGCCGGACCAACGTAAGATGAAAAAGAAAGGCGGCACAATGCGGCTCGGCGCGTATCCATGCGCGTTAAAACATGGCACACGGGTACATGAAGCCTATGGGAAAACGAATATTTTTGAACGCCACCGTCACCGCTACGAAGTCAATAATGACTATGTCAAAGTCTTAACCGAGCACGGGCTGGTGGTCAGCGGCGCCGCCCCGGACGGGTCCTTGGTTGAAATTATTGAGTTTCCGGATCATCCCTGGTTTGTCGGAACCCAGTTTCATCCGGAATACAAATCCAAACCCCGCAAACCTCATCCTCTGTTCGCCGGATTTATTGGCGCTGCCGTGAAACGGAACACCCTGTTGTAGAACCAACCTCGAATCGTGGCGAAGCCGGAGCTTCGCCACGAAGTATTGTGTTCCCGTTCCCAGACTTCCCAGCTTGGGAACGCCTGATTCTATGAGGCGCTGACCACCGCGTCAGCAGCCTCATCCTCTTCAGTTGCACTCGATATCGAAAGCTGCGGGACAGGTTTGGGTTTTAATTCCGGGAGAACCGCCTGCGGACCTCGTTTAAAGAACAAATCTCTGATGGTTCCCCATCCACCGCAGGAAGAACAATGATCAGCCCAATATTCATACATGGCTCCGCACTGGCAACATTTAAAATCCGCAATTTTCAGGTCAACAAGTTCAGCGGAAATACGATATTCTTCAAGCGCTTTGTCAATATTGCCGGTTTGATGGTACAAATCTGCCAGGAGCAAATGTACCTGAGGAATGCTCGAATCCTCACGTTGAAACTCCATAAACATGCTTTCGGCCTTGTCGTATTGTTCCAGCTTCATATATAATTTCCCGAGGGCAAGTCGTAAGTGGTTGGCATTCGGGTCTTTGATAAGCATTTTTTTGTAGAGTTCAATCACCGGTTCCAGATTCTGTTCAGGGTCTCCTTCCCGACCAGCATAGTAGGCTTCAAGTTTTTGGAACACGACAGTGGAAAGTGTTTGTTTCGCGGCGTCCACCAATAAACGTTCCGCCTCGCGTTCCTCATCAGTTTTGAGGTACAGATTCGACAGAATCAGGACATTGGGAACGTAGAAATCGTGTTCGCGACGACTTTCTTTTAACGTGCGCTCTGCGGCCTTGAGATCATTGGCTTTGATTTCTGCCACGGCTAACCGATAATAGAGAGAAGCGACTTTTTCTTGCACCTTTTGCGCATTTCGGCCTGTTTTCCCTTTCTGATACATATTGATCGCCTCTTCATAGCGTCCCGCTTTCTCCAGCAATTCCTGGACTTTCTGGCGGGCAGCTGGGCTTGACCGGTTCACATCCAAGACCCGGTTGTATAATTTAATCGCCTCATTATAATTGCCCAGGGCTTCCCAATTTTTAGCGGCTCCGAACAAGGCCCGCATATTGTCAGGATTGCGGGTCAGAATCGCATTGTAATTCTCAATCGCCCGTTGCTGATCACCGGCGCGCTCATAGGCTTCTGCCAACCCGATATACAACTCAATATGAGGATTATCTTTATCAATAGTATCTTCAAATCGCTTCGTCGCGTCATCGTGGAATCCCATCAAACTCCAACCGATAGCCTCTTCCCGGTCATACCAGAGTTTCTTCTGTTCTTTCCGGTCGCGGTTTCGATTTTTTAACATGTAATACCGCCACCCAATTCCCGTAATGGCTACAAAGATCATCATCACCGCTACGCCGAGGATAATTGAAAAGAGAATAATATAGACGACATTGGTTTCGACAAAGCGTTCGTTAAAAGGCGCCTGTTCCTCTTCCGGAGTTTCCGGTTTGACCGCAGGATATTCGATGTTGGTCAATGGGATTCTGTAGTGCAATTTCACGGTTTGTGAGTTCTGAATGGTGAAGATCGCCACAAGAAAGCTCAAGACGAAAAAAATGATGAGGACTGGCACCACAAATGACATTGATGATTTTAATTTCATAATAATTCTTCCTCCATAACGAAAATTCTGATACATCACTCTTGTGGACTGAGAACAGGATCAAGTCACAATTTGAATGATACAAATATTACGACAGCATAGTACAACGTCTAGTCTCTGACAATGAACAAAATGATGCGAAATATTCTTTCGCAAGTATAATAGACAATACCGGAAATAAGCCATGATTTCACCCTGTACAGGCATCCTCATTGAGGATCACGATATGTCCGATAGTGTGTCATTCTTTTTTGAAAAATGCGTTCCTGCACAGTGCCTTTAACAGGATATCATTGTTTAACGGCGACATTGCAAAGGTAAAAAACCTGTTTCCTTTAAATTTCACGATATTACGGAATAAAAAGGTCATCACGTATAAGAGTTACTAAATCAGCCCGTCCTTGTCAACATAAAAAGAGAATTTTTTTATTGCACAAAACCGTAGTTCCCTGTAGCAGTTGTCATCTGAGACAATATCTCTCCATTATCAACAGAAAATATGAGCGTCTGTGACATGAAAGACGAGTGAGGAGAAACAACCATGTCCGTATCATCAAAAGCTCTTGCAATTCCCCCCTTTATCGTAATGGATGTTCTGGAGCGCGCTCAACGCATGGAGCGTGAAGAAGGCGTAGAAGTGATTCATTTAGAAGTTGGTGAACCGGATTTTGAAACCCCGGAGTGCATTGTTGAAGCGGCAATGAAGGCAATGAAGGATTCCAAGACTCATTATACGCACAGCCTGGGGCTGCTCGAACTCCGTGAGAGTATCGCAGAGTATTATGCCGCGACCTACCAGGTGAAGGTCTCCCCAGACCAAATCCTTGTCACCTCCGGGACGTCCCCGGCCATGCTGCTGCTCTTTTCCGCATTGCTGGAAATCGGTGACGAAATTATTCTGTCAAACCCCCATTATGCTTGCTATCCAAACTTTATTACCCTGTTAGACGGTGTACCGGTCTACGTCGATGTGTACGAAGAAAACGGGTTTCAATACACCGTTGAAGGCATCCGGGCAAAGATCACGGAACGCACAAAAGGGATCGTGATCAACTCTCCATCAAATCCTACCGGCAACTTGTTAGCGCCAGAGGTGATGCAGGCCATTGCCGGACTCTCTCCACAAGTGGTTTCCGACGAGATTTATCATGGACTGGTCTATGAGGGCGCAGCGCACTCGATACTGGAATATACCGATCAAGCCTTTGTATTAAATGGTTTTTCAAAACTCTTTGCCATGACCGGGTGGCGTCTCGGATATATTATCGCCCCTCCACAATTTGTCCGTCCTCTCCAGAAACTTCAGCAGAATTTTTTCATCTGTGCCAATAGCTTCGTGCAGTGGGCCGGGATTGCCGCCTTACGAGATGGGGAACCGGAAACTCAGCGCATGAAAACGATTTATAACGAACGCCGGCAATATCTGATTCACGGTTTGCGCAAGATAGGGTTTGGGGTGACTGTAGAGCCGACCGGAGCATTTTATGTGTTTGCCAATGCGAAAAGATTTGGGGACGACTGTTACAAACTGGCGTTCGACATCTTAGAACACGCCAAAGTCGCTGTGACGCCCGGTATCGACTTTGGCAGCAATGGCGAAGGATACCTGAGATTCTCCTACGCCAATTCTCTTGAGAACATTCAGGAAGGATTATCCCGGCTTGATCGCTACCTTAATCATGGAATCACATTTCCTGAATAAAAGGGAGCGGTTGAGGGAAGTTGTTCTGTGAAATGTCCAATTTTCTTGACAAGTTTTCAGGGAGACCGATTGATGTTATACAGTTCCTCCATGAGGAGTCATGCAGGTCAGATTTTTTCGACGCGCGCACGAAGAACAGCCATACAAAGATGAAGTAAACGAGACGCAGGCTGTGACGAGAAGAAACGGTGCGACTATTGAAAGGCGTATTATGGTTCTACTGATTATGACTGTCTGTACAGTAATCGTGGTCGGGTATATTGGCTATCCGTTTTTTGTCAACGTTCCCCAAACCGATCCGCAAGAGTCGCAGGAATTGTTGACTCAGATTGAAAAGGAGCTGGAACAGGAAATCGTAGCTTTGCGTAATGCCTCGATAGAACCAGTCACTAAAACTTTACCCGGATAATTATGCAGGTCGAGCTTTCCAGTTCGACTTCACAGGAAAATATGCGTACAAAAGGAATCTGGATAACGGGAATGATTTTCTGCCTGGCATTTTCTATTTCTCCCCTTATGGCTCAAGAGAGTCCTCGGGAAGAAAGATCGGGGGTAAGCCAAAAAGAAAATAAGGCCGTCCTTTCCCAAACTGTCGAGAACCGTCGTTCTCCTGAACCGCTTCTATGGTTGGGACTTGTGCTCCTGGGGATTTGCCTGCTGGTAGCACAACAGGCCTATCGACAGATTACACAATCGCGCGCCATTTCTCAGCCTGCGCTTCAGAAGCTCAGACAGGAACGACAACGTTTGCTTCACGAGCTTGCCAGGCTTGAAGAGCAGCATGAAAAGGGGAACGTAGCGGCTCAAAACTACGTCTCTGAACGGCAGCAACGACAACAGCAACTCCTGGAACTGACACTTCTCTGTAAGACATTGTCATGATTGATGCGTTATCCTAATAAAACCCCAGGGATGGAATTCAACCTTTTCCCTGCTTCTTGCTTCTGTGTAAAGTGGGGATGCGCTATATGCGCACAGATCAAATGGATGCTTAACGAATAAACCCAATTTACGGCCTGTTAAAATCCCTCGTGTATAGGCATCAGGGTGAGTTAACGGATACATTTATAGAATGAAGCTTTTACGGAAAATTTGTATATCGGGTATTTTATGCTGGCTGAGCAGCCTGGCGATGGCTGTAGCGCTGTATATGGTTTTTTTCGGAGCGCAGGAAAGCGTAACGACGAACGTGGCGCAGCGTATTTTTTATTTTCATATTTCGTTATCTTTGATGACATTTCTGGCGTTTTTTCTGGTCGCGTTTGCCAGTTTCCTGTTTCTGATTTCTCATAGACCATACTGGGACATTCTGGCCTCTTCCTCTGCTGAAGTTGGCATTCTTTTCTGTTCCTTAGTCCTGCTCACTGTTCCTTTGTGGACCAAACCTGTGTGGAATGTGTGGTGGAAATGGGATATGAGATTGACGATCTCGCTGATCAGCTGGGGACTGTATGTCGGCTATTGGCTGGTACGCCATCATGCTGAAGGCGAGCGAGAATCAAAATCTGCGGCCTTGTTTGGGAGCTTAGGCTTTCTTGCCGTACCTGGAGCCTATTTTTTACTCCGTTGGTGGTGGACGAAGCATACGACAGCGATTAGCCCCGGAATATCCATTTTAGAATTCACGCCGGACATGATCGCCACCTTATGTCTGTCTGTCGCAACGTTTTTTGGACTGTTTTTCTACCTGCTTCAGCATCGGATCGCGCTTGATCTGATGCACCTGGAATTAGACAAAATTCGTCGTTCCTTGGCTGAACATCATGTGAAGCATAACGGGTTTCTTGTTGAAAACGAAAATTTTATTATCGAGGAATTCAATTTCCAGGAGTATACCAGGTCATGAATAGTGGGTACTATTTCTTTTTTATTGCGTATGTATTAATCTGGGCGGGGTTAGCCTCCTATATGTCCACCTTGTCAAAAAAACAGAAACTCCTGCGCGAGGAAATTTACAATCTCAAAAATCGCCTTCGGGTGAGGGAATAGGGTATAACCGTCATCAGTCATCAGAATGCTGTGGTTGCTGCCCTACTGATGACTGATGACTGAATCACTGTTCACTGTTTAGAAACTATAGCGTATCTCCGCATAAAGACGGTCCTTCTTGTCAAACTGTCCCAAAAACGTGTGATCATCTCCGCCGCCGAAAATATCGACCCCGCTTGTGAGCCTCCAGGAATCGGTCATATCGTATTCAACGGACGGACGGATCAGATAATCGTCATCCGGGAGCCTGTACATTCCGACAACGATCAGCTCAAAGGTTTCCTCATCATTGAGAGATTTTGATCCCCGAAGAGTCAGAATCGTATCGGCTTTGTTGTCACGAATCTCGTCATCATAGTCGAGAATGACATTTTGCGACCCCTGCGCCAGCCAGCTAATGCCGAACAAATCGCGTTCCAGGGCGATCACATAGCTGAGCGTGTTTTTCTTGACCACCATGTCCGGTACGGTGGGATCGTCCACACTGTAATATTGCCCGATAGAGGACGCCAATTCTGCCCGAAAGACCGTATCCCACAGCACATTGACCACACTGCCGCCAACCAGATGCAGCCGTTCATACTCCGGAGAGATCGTCAACGTCCCGGTAGTTGGCTCAAGCGTGCTTTTCTGAACCGGCAGATTCGCCCAGGTGTACAGATAATTGAGGGTAAAATCCCATCCGCCGTACAGCCCTTTGAATCTCACCCCATATTTGGTGTTCTCAGGAGTGGCGACCGGTTCTTTGGCCGGGTTGAGAATCGGCTGAACCCCTGGCGGAAATGAAGGCGGCGTGAACGCCCATTCCGAACCGGGCTTGGCAAGCTCCGTAAACGACATATCGGGAATAATCAGAGCTTGCAATGAATAGTCAAAGGTGAAATAATATTCAAAGTTGACCATCCAGAGTGGGATTCTGATCAGATCGAAATCCTTCAGAATAAAGGATCGTAAATCCATGGGATTCACAACATCCAACACCCGTAAACCATCCGTCACTTCCCAGACTACCTGCTGTCGCCCTGCCAGCAGATCAAATTTGTCAAAAGAAAACCCGAGCAGGGCTTCCCGCAACTGGAAATCCGTGCGGTATTCGTCATCATCCGGAAATGTCAAATCCTGATTGACATCATAGGCCGCGTCATACGTTACGAACGCATCAAGCGTCAGGTGAATGTGATCGGTCAGGTCGTTTTCATATTTCAACCGAAAATTATTTTTAATTTGAGTAATATAATCAAGCTCCTGGAGTCGGGTTCCGGTCTCATTTTCAATGTAGCCATCAAAAGTATTGGAAAATGTTGTCCACAACCCTTCGTGCTCACTCTCATCATCCTGGGCATATCCAAAAGACACGCCCCAAATCAGCATAAACGTCAGAATACTCCACAGCCGCAAGAATTTGTTTCTGTTCATAATGTTTGGAGGAGTGTCACCTTTATTGGGCAAGACCGTTCGTTATGCAAATAAAAAGTTACACCCCCATGTATAAAATGCAGGCCGAACATTCCTGTTCGACTGGTCGAAGCGGAAGCTTCGACCTACACGCCGTCCTTCGACAAGCTCAGGCGTCAATCGCGGGAACACGTTTTATTCGGTGCGCGCGTGTCGAAGCGGAAGCTTCGACCTACATAACTCCTCTCGTGAGCGTTTATTTCACGCCTTTGGTCAAACGGCGTTGCGAGAAAATGTCATCGTCAAGCCCGGTGTTATAAGCAATATTACTGAATGTGAAGATCGTGCTGTGCTTCTTCTGCTCGTTGTTCATCTTCAGAGTTTTGACCGTCCAGACCCCATTGATCTCCTCAATATCCCCAGTCGTCAACTCTTTCAGAAATCTGCCTTTTTTGTCGTAGAATTTGGCTTTCACCAGAACCCAAATATCCGGGCGCACCCACATTTCAGCCTTACTATACCCGGTTTTTTTCATCACATCTTTATTTTTCGGCGTTGATTCGGTATGATAACATTCGATCCCGTCGATTTCTTCGGTTCCGAGATGCTTGTAGGTATAGTCGTCAATATTGCGATCCCCCATGTCGTTATAGGTGAAATCTGTTCCCATAAAATAATCGGCCTTTTTGCCCGATGAAATCCGGCGAACTTTTTTCAGAGCCGGTAAATAGAGCCATTGATCGTCGTCTTTGGCCTCATCCACGTAGCCCCAGGTCAAAAAGCCGG
>Ga0256845_1001757_pt1 | contig 16901 bp, 16 predicted proteins | sample RiftiametaG_FD_189101 | JGI IMG/M metagenome (GOLD analysis project Ga0256845, IMG submission 189101) | Tube worm associated microbial communities from hydrothermal vent at the East Pacific Rise, Pacific Ocean - Riftia | ecosystem: Host-associated > Annelida > Integument > Unclassified ...
CAGCGCTCACCATTCCGCCTGTGCTAGGGTCAGTTCAGCAGCAAAATCTGCGTCGGCCTGCATACGGGTGAAAATTTCCTCCGCTAAGCGCTGACCTGCCATGCTGTCACTGCGATAATGCAACCCCAGAACTTCGCGATTGCGGGCAATCCGTTCTGCCATATCATGATAGGGATTCCGTGACTGCGATCCCCCTGTGCCAAAAGCCGTGTGTGCCGTGGTCGATCGTGGCCCAACAATTGCAGACATCAAGCAGGCCAACAGTTTCGACTGGGTTGCGTGGCCACTTGGATAAGCAGCATGTTGCGGCGGATCAATTGGCGGCAATAGGGCCGGACAAACCTGATTTGGGCGCGGGCGCTGAAAATGGAATTTGAACTGCATGACGCTGGAAGTTGCGGCATTAAGACATACAGCAACCAATCGTGTGGTAACGGGATGTGTGTAGCGGTTGAAGTTCAAGATACCCGCGAAATATTCGTCTATAGTGGATGCCTGTGTCGTGGCTTCGCCCATAATGCCGTTGCGATATTCCAAAAGTGCAACGAGTTCTTTCAATTCATCATCGAACGCCGCACCTGTTGGTGCATCGGGAACAACCGGATGACCATCAGCCGCATTTTCACCTGGTGAAGGGACGAGATGCCCGTGCGTTCCCATAAATGCTGTCGCATAATTTGGTGGTGACCAGTGGTTAATCGTATGCGCCGGAAGTGGGTTGGTGAAATTCTCGTAAATCTCGTGCAAGGGTGCGTATTGGTTACCAACTGCGGCATCCACCACGGGATTTACGGGCGGCCATTCATTAGCAGGCCACGCCATGACGCCCGCACCGCTATCTGTATCGACAGATATGTATGTTGGCGAAATTCCGATTGCGCGAAAAGATGGCTGCGCGCCAGTGGCTGTCGGTGCGTTTGAGGCGTTGGATGCATTTGACGCGTTTGATGCGTTCGAAGCATTGGATGCGTTCGAGGCATTGGATGCGTTTTGCGTGTTAACTATTGAATTCATCGTAATTGTTCCCTCTTAGTTTCATCAAGCAAGCTTATTCCGGCACTCCAACCGCTTCAAAGTCGCGGAGGTATGTTTCCTTCATTTTATCTTGGAATGGACAGTTTTTCCGATATTTGGACAAGCAAAACAGCGGATTGATCTCTAATAGTTTCTGAGCGTGTACTTTGGCTTGCTCCAATTCGCCCAACTCTACACAGCAGACCAACAATTGTCTTAGGTTGGATGTGTAATTTGGATTTTCCGAATGGGATAGTTTTGCCCAAACATAGGCCTCTTCAAAATTTTCGCAGGAAATATATGCAAAGCTTAAAAAATCATAGAACTGGAATAACTCATAATCATTTGGCGAAAGCTCTAAGCCGCGTTTTGCGTGCGTCACGGCCTCTTCGCCCTTGCCAAGGTAAACTAATGTTGCACTTGAAAGCATCCAAACGATTGCATGGCTAGGACCAATTTGACGGGCACGGTCAAAATACACCAGCGCGGTTGTGAAATCCCGCTCCAAATAGGCTTTGACATGCCCGTAAGCCGCCAATGCGAGTGGGTTTTGCCGATCAATTCCGACGGCTCTTGTTGCTAGCTCAATCGCTTTATCGATGTCAGCCTGTCGGTCTTCGGACCAATTTTGTCCGATGTTCACACTGTACCACCTTACAGCCCAAGCGATCGGCAGTACGAAACTTGGATCCAACTCCATCGCGCGATCCAAGTTTTCTTTTGCCTTAACAAAATCGTCTTTATCCAAAGTTTTCATTAAATCTAGTGCCCGCAAAGTGCATTGGTATGCGGTAAAATTATCAGCCGGTTTTCGCAATGCTCCCTCCAGTTCCAGTGCACGAACGTTTGGTGCAACGCGAGATACGATATTCCTGACTATATTGTCCTGAACGTCGAACAGCTCTCTGTGAGGAAACTCACACTTCTCGCCAAAAATTGTCTCTCCGCTTTCGGCATCTTCAAAAGATACGGTTAACCGCACATTTTCGCCGACTTGGCGGATGGTGCCTTGCAGGATGTAGCGTACAGATAGCAGGCGGGCGACGTCGCGTGGGTCAACGGTTTTCTTGGCGAATGCGATGGTTGATCCGCGGGCAATAACTTGCAGTTCTTTCAGGCCAGATAGCGAAAAAATGATGTCGTCGATGACGCCTTCGGCAAAATAGTCGTATTCGTCATTTTTGGTCAGGTTGCGAAACGGCAAGACTGCGATGCTGGGCAGCGGACTGTCATCGTCGCGCTTCACTGGTTCCGCATCGCTGAAGGTGAATTCGTATGTTTCGACGGGATATTTAAGGTTCTTGAAACTTAGCGGCCCAAGATAACGTATTTCTTCGTCGGTTTTCCCAAGGCGACTATGAACCGCCTCGGTAAACAAAATACCATCAGCTTGCGAGCGTTCCTGCAGGCGTTTTGCCGTGTTCACACCGTCACCGTAAATTTCACCATTATCGTGGATCACGTCGCAATAATGCAGCCCAAAGCGCATCGACAATCCCTGCCATTTCAATGCGGTATTCCCACGGTCTGCAATGATGGAGCGCCGAACATCAAGGCACCAACGCATTGCGCTCTCAACATCGGAAAAACTGACCAAACACCCGTCGCCCAGTGTCCGCATCATATTCGCGCCGAATTTTTTGCCGGCTGGTTGCAGGCAAGTATCCGCAAAGTTCATCCACATCGCATGGGTTGCGGCCTCGTTGCGAGCGCTTAATGCGGTGTAGCCAACCATATCGGCAAACACCACGCATAGTGCATTATTATTGATACCACCCAAGTTTCGCTACCCCGTAAGCTATCAGAAAAATAACGGTTTATTTTGCCGACACTAGTTTCAATATCGCGAGTATGTGATAATTGTCACATAGATCAAGAGAGAACAAGATTTACTTACGCGTAACTATTGAGGGGTAAGTTCATGCGGAATGTTAAGATATTTGGAGAAGTTCCTGAAAACTTCAAAAAATTTGAATCGGTGAAGTTCGAGCCAGTTGCGCAATGGCATTTTGTCGATAATTGCGAACATGCATCTAAAATCGACGATGATGAAGCACCCAGTTTTACGGCGCAGGTTCCGCTTGAAAACCTTGAGGCGTTTCAGGAAGAAATGTACTCGATCAATGATGGCGAAGAGAAGGTGGCTTTTGAAATGCCCCTTATCCAACTTAACGAAGGTCGCAGCACTGGTGCTGGTGGACGGTTCGGGACACGTCAACATGCATTAAATGGGCTTGGGATCAGTGTTGATCCCGACGCGGGGGATGACATCGGGATTGTCATCCTCGATGCTGGAATTAATCGCGACTATATCAAAAGCATTGCTGGTCCGGGGCGATATGGTGGTGGTTGGACAAACCAGCCCCCTGCAACCTCAACTGTTGGGCGGTTTGTTGATCCTCATATGCGGGCAGCCGACGTGCATGGGAACATGATCGTACGTAATGTTTTAAGTATCGCGCCCAAGGCAACTATTTACGATGCCCCGATTTTACCCCCCAAAGTCTACAGCTTACCGGATTTTTCGGCGGATGTTGTCGGCGCTTTGCGGGCCATTCGTCGAGTGATCAGAAATCGGGCTGGAAATCCAAGATTTCCACAGCATAAACACTGGATTTTGGTGAATGCATGGGCTGTTGCCACTAGTTTTGCGGCAACAGGGCAACCACGCTCGTATGTGGATAATCGTGATAACAAGATTAACAAGAACGTTATTCGGTTGGCTGATATGGACAATGTTGACGTGGTGTTTGCTGCTGGCAATGCCGGTATTTTCCAGCCTGACCCTTTCTCTGGCCCTTATGATCGTGGACATGGGCACAGCATTTGGGGGGCTAATGGTCTTGAAGAAGTGTTCACCATTGGTGCAATCCGGACCGATGGGATTTCAATCGGTAAGTCGTCGCAAGGGCCATCACTGACCAGCCTTACGACATCCGGGAAGGGTGCAAACCAAAAACCGGACCTTTGCACGCCAAGCTGGTTTGGCGAAAACTATGATCCGTCGATCTTGAACACGGGAACATCCGCATCTTGCGGTATTTTTGCGGGTCTATTGGCGCAGGTTCGGACGGCCACACCGGGCACGGCTTCTGCCGTAGTGAAGGCTGATATGATCAGTGGCGCAAAAGGCGACGGTGAATGGCGAGCGCAGACCGGATACGGGGTGCCAGCCTAGATTGCCATTGAATGTTTCGCGGCAGAAGTGTGATAGGCGTCAAGTTCGCAAGCAATTAGGCGTGTGAGGTGGAAACCTTCATCCTTGATCGTTAATTTTTTACCGTCGAAATCTACGAACCCTGCGAAAAGGTCTGTTATCCGTGTCAAATCCGGCAGGATTATATCTGCCATGCCATCATATTCTACGTTAAGCGCGTCCATATCGATTTCAAAATTACACATCAAAGTTTCGATCGCTCTGGCGCGCAACTTGTCCTCTGCCGAAAGGGCTATTCCACGTACGGCGGACCAACGGTCGGCTTTGATCTCAGCCGCATAAGCGTTGGTTGTCACACGATTTTGGATATAGCCTTGCGGGAAACGAGAAATGGAAGATGCCCCAAGCCCAATTAATGCAACGCATGTGTCATCGGTATAGCCCTGAAAATTTCGCCGCATAAGTTTGTTTGCAGCTGCTATTGCCAATGAATCAGTGGGTTTTGCAAAATGATCAATGCCTAATGGTTGATATCCCGTAGTTGAGAAGACCTTGGAGGCGTGATTAAACAAATCGAAACGAGTTTGCGGATTTGGCAAACTATCCTCGGCAATCATCCTCTGGCGTTTAGCCATCCAGGGAACATGGGCATAGCCAAACAGCGCAATTCGGTCTGGATCAAGCGTAAGCACTTGTTGAATTGTTGCATCAAAACTGTCCAAGTTCTGATACGGAAGGCCATACACAATATCGGTATTTATCGAGTTGATCCCTCGATCCCGTAAGCCGCTGATCACTGAGCTGGTAATTTCAAAGCTTTGCAATCGCCCAATCGCCACCTGCACATCTGGATCGAAATCCTGAATGCCAACACTGGCTCGGTTCATACCAGCGGCGGCCAGCGCATCAAGTTTGGCATCGTCAATTGCCGTTGGGTCCATTTCAACCGAAAATTCCCAGTTTGGGTCGATTGGCGCGATTTTCCGTAACTCCGCCATCAATGATTCGATTTCGTCTGGGGGTAATATTGTTGGTGTTCCACCGCCCCAATGCATGCGACCAATCGAAACACCTTCCGGAACAGTCTCGGCAAGTTGGGCAATTTCCCTTTTTAAAACCTTCAGATAAGCGGCCACAGGCGAGAGGGTCTTTACGCCTTGCGTACGACAAGCACAGTACCAACAAAGGCGTTCACAAAACGGAATATGTACGTAAATGGACAGCTTTGCGCCTTTCGGCAGCGACTTTACCCACATGTCATAAGATGTTCCCGCGACCCCTTCATGAAACTGGGGGGCCGTCGGATAGCTGGTGTAGCGCGGCGCATTACGGGAAAATAACCCCGCATCGCTCAATTTTTTTATATCAAACATAACGGCAGATGGCCGTAGAAATATCGAACTTACCTTGATCTAGGTCAAGAAGCTGCGTTAGATGCAGTCGACAGCTTGGAGCCATTGATGACTTACGCCGCACGGATCACAAAAACGAATGCCAGATGCGGAGAATGCCCTATTCGGCATCGCGCCGTCTGTGCATATTGTGAGCCGCCTGAATTGGTGACGCTCGATGCCATTAAATCCTATAAAACTTATGCAGCTGGCGAAACGATTGCATGGGCTGGTGAAAAGGCGCAGGTGATCGGATCAGTGGTTTCCGGCGTTGCAACCTTATCACGAACTTTGCCTGATGGGCGACGTCAGATGGTTGGGTTGTTGTTGCCGTCGGATTTTGTTGGCAGGCCTGGACGCGAGAGCACGCCTTATGATGTGGTTGCCGTCAACGAGGTAACACTTTGCCAGTTTTCCAAATCCCAGTTTGAAAAGCTGGTGGCCACGACATCTACATTGGAACGCCGCCTTCTGGACATGACAATGGACGAACTGGACGCGGCACGTGAATGGATGTTGTTGTTGGGCCGTAAAACCGCGCGTGAAAAGATTGCCAGTCTGTTGGCAATTATGGCGCGACGTGACGCGGCGCTAAACATGCAAACAGTCAAGAATGGTTTGCGATTTGTCTTACCTTTAACGCGCGAAGCGATGGCTGATTATCTGGGATTGACGATTGAAACAGTTAGCCGACAGATTTCTGCGCTAAAGAAATCGGGCGTTATTATCCTTGAGGATGCTCGTCATGTAGTTGTGCCGGATTATGCTGTACTTCTTGATGAAGCAGGGGATGATTCCGATGGTGGCATGATCAGTTGATCTGCTGAAAAGGGGGCAGGTATCGCCCCCTTTAAGTTCATTTTGCCCTAGCTTTTTTAGGCAATAGATTGACATCGGTAATCGTGATGCCAGCAGTTTCTTCGACTGCGAAAAACACGGTTTGACCTGTGCTGATTGTCACCTCGGCAGGGCTAACCTTTTTCCCGACGATATGAACAAGCACCCCGTTTTCGAGGCTTTTCATAATCCGCTCAGCGCCTTTCCGGCCATCCGCAGTTTCATTGACGACGTTCACCACGCCCCCGATGCCGGAACCGTTGGCATCCGCCCACTCATAGCGCCCAGCTAAGCCGAAGGCATGGGTGTAAACCGCTTGATCCGTCAATGACGAGGAATCAAAGTTGGTTTTACCAATTGTTCCACGAACAGCAAAATTGGGCTGTTTGCGTTGCGCCTGATGGAACACCAAAGTGTCGCCTTCGTGGATGTCGATTTTGCTAAGATCAATCTGGAAATCGTTATCCTTGAAGTCCAGCGGAATAACATGTTGTTTTCCGGCATCACGGGTACTGCGCTGGTTTGCTGTCAGCGCTTTGACCTTTAGGTTCTTCGATTTCTCCTTATCCATCGGCAGAAACGCCGCCGAAGATTTCCGAACTTCGAGTGTGATGTCGTCTTTTGAGATGACCTTTTGGAAATAACAATTCTGCGGGCCAAGGTTTCTACTGTCTAATTGATACATGATATTGCTCCTTTCTTTGTGCTACGCGGGCGAAACATTGGCCGTCAGGACAAGCTCGTCTTCGTCGGATGATTGTACGGTGGCCGCAAGGCTATCGATGCGAATTTTCACCTCCGGGTCGTTAGCTCCGGCAGCTGGCAGAACCGTCTGAACTTGCGGTTGACGATATATTTCGAAACTTAGCCCCGAAAGGAATAGCCCCAATATTGGTCCCAGAAGCCCGGTGATCGCCGCCACGCCGATTGCAGCGCCGATAAGCGCTGTTGCTGTGGCTAGAATTGGACCAATGAAAGGTACCGCAAGCAATGCCAATGCCACCGCAGATGTTAATCCAACAAGGATCACCGCCGAAATCGCGTCGAGTTGCAGGTTTGGAATGCCGACAATCTGGATGTCGATCTTCCAGTCAGCACCAGAAGTGCTTGCCAAGGCACGGAAATCACTGGTGAAATTAACGCTGCCCGAATGGTTTATCGGCCCAATATTGATAGTCGGCCAATCAATGCAAATGCGCGGTGTGCATACGCGCCCGATAAACGGGATATTAATGCAAACACGTGGCAGACAAAAATCTGGCAATATGTCGCTAAGATCAATCGAGAAACCAATCCCCACGGTAAAATTCATCGATACATTTTGTAAGCGCACGACGTCTGGCGTACGCAAATCAACGGTTCCACCGGAAAAACCGGCGCTGGCGGTCCAGTTGGCATTAAAAGGTCCGAGGTTCCCGTTCCCAGAGCGCGATTGTGTTCCAAGCGCGCTTTGTGCCGCCGTTACTAGACTGGTTGACGTGTTTTCATCTACTGCGATTAGTATGTCATCCATAATTAATCTCCTTAAATAAAGTTGGCTGAAAGCTGCACTTGGTCATCCTGAATACGAGGACCGTCAGCGGGCACAATATTGCCAATTCCGATCCCAATGGCATCGTATGGAATGCGCATAGGTGCCAAAGCGGCTTGCAGCATCATCCGAATGATACATTCGATGATGGATTCAAGGCTATCGGGTGTGATGTCCTTGATTTCGACCTGATCAATATGAAGCCCAAGATCGATTGGACCACGATCAATACTACCGCTAGCGCAGACGACAAGATCCGTGTGAATCGGTTCGGATTTCGGATATTTTTTGTGTTCGTCGCCACGGCTGATTTTCTGAATGCAGGCCAAGGTCAAACGGACCTTGATTTGCATGGAAAACTGGTTGGGCAAAGGTGGCAAGTCGAACCCTTTAGTGTCGGGATACAAATCCAGAACGGGCCTTTCAAATTCCACCATATAGTTGATCCCGCCAGGGATATTTGGAAAAGCAATCGCCGGAACGGCGGTCGCAGACACAGTTGTTGATGGAACAAATAGCGGCGATCCAAACTTAAGATACCGTGGTCGCGCACTAAAAAATGCAGTAATAAAATCGTTAAATCCATCTTCGTGAACGGCAACAAATAGGCCATCCGATTGAGTTAAACTCATTTTCTCCTCCTGTTTAAGTTAGAGAATGGACTTTCATCTGCAGCGATTCTAAAATATGTGACTTTCCGCACGAAATCGGAAGAATGACGCGGATTAACTCACTCCGATTGATTTATGTCAAAGTTCGTTAATACAATCCGCGTACAAGGCTGAGAAATATGACGGGTGTGGTGTGTCTGCACCCCTCCAACAAGAAATGAGGGACCCATGTGGAATAGTGTCAAAGTGATTGTGTTGGGCTTTGTTGTCCTGTTCGCGGCGATGGCTGCGAATTTCGGACGTGATATCGCCTACCAGTTTCACGCGGTACTTATCGCGGCAGTAGCGGCATATGTTCTGGTCAAAGTGATCGGCGCGATTGGCGACAAGCCAAAGCCCAAGCAAACCGGCTATATGGATGATGTTATCCGTGCTGGTGTGATTGCCACGGCGGGTTGGGGTGTTACCGGATTTCTTGTGGGATGCTGGATCGCTTTTGAATTGGCGTTCCCTGCGCTGAATCTTGGCGAGCTATTCGGGCCTTTCGGAAATTTCGGGCGACTACGGCCCATCCACACTTCGGCAGTGATTTTCGCATTTGGGGGTAACGCCTTGATTGCAACGTCGTTTTACGTGGTGCAGCGCACCAGTGCGGCGCGGCTATTTGGTGGCAATCTGGCATGGTTCGTCTTCTGGGGGTATCAGCTATTTATCGTATTGGCGGCAACAGGTTACCTGCTGGGTGCCACGCAAAGCCGTGAATATGCAGAACCTGAATGGTATATCGACATTTGGCTGACCATCGTTTGGGTCGCCTATCTGGTCGTGTTCCTCGGGACTATCTTTAAGCGCAAAGAGCCGCATATCTACGTGGCCAACTGGTTCTATCTGGCCTTTATTGTCACTATCGCCATGTTGCATATCGTCAACAATCTGGCGGTGCCTGTGTCGTTCTTTGGTTCTAAATCCGTATCACTATTTTCGGGTGTGCAAGATGCGCTGACCCAGTGGTGGTACGGCCATAACGCCGTTGGGTTCTTCCTGACCGCTGGCTTCTTGGGCATGATGTACTATTTTGTGCCAAAACAGGCGAACCGGCCGATTTATTCTTATAAATTGTCGATCATTCACTTCTGGGCGCTGATTTTCCTTTATATTTGGGCTGGACCACACCATTTGCACTATACGGCGCTGCCGGATTGGGCGCAGACATTGGGTATGGTCTTCTCGATCATCCTTTGGATGCCTAGCTGGGGTGGTATGATCAACGGTCTGATGACGCTTTCGGGCGCTTGGGACAAATTGCGGACCGATCCGGTTCTACGGATGATGGTTGTGTCCATTGGTTTCTACGGCATGTCGACTTTTGAGGGTCCGATGATGGCCATCAAGGCCGTAAACTCCCTGTCGCATTACACCGATTGGACAATTGGGCACGTGCATTCAGGTGCGCTTGGCTGGAACGGTATGATCACGTTTGGGGCGCTATACTATCTGGTGCCAAAACTGTGGAACCGCGAGCGTCTATATAGTCTGCGTCTGGTTAGCTGGCATTTCTGGTTGGCGACTATCGGCATCGTTCTATACGCGTCCTCCATGTGGGTGACGGGCATTATGGAAGGCTTGATGTGGCGTGAAGTTGACGCGCAGGGCTTCTTGGTGAACTCGTTCGCTGACACGGTTGCCGCCAAGTTCCCAATGTATGTGGTACGCGGCACTGGTGGTCTGTTGTTCCTGACGGGCGCGATAATCATGTGTTTCAATCTTTGGAAAACTGCAACGGGGGCAGGGCAACCTGCCGCCAACGCAGTTCCAGCTGAGTAAGGGGCGAGAGAATGGGAATTCTAGACAAACATAAAGTCATCGAGAAGAATGCTAGCCTGTTGCTGGTCCTAAGCTTTGTAGTGGTTTCAATCGGTGGATTGGTGGAAATCGTACCGCTATTCTACCTCGAAAACACCATCGAGAAAGTGGAGGGGATGCGTCCCTATACACCTTTAGAACTGAGGGGGCGTGATGTTTACGTGCGTGAAGGATGTTACCTTTGCCACAGCCAAATGATCCGTCCGCTTCGTGACGAAGTGGAGCGCTACGGTCACTATTCGCTAGCGGCTGAATCCATGTATGATCACCCGTTTCAGTGGGGGTCAAAACGTACCGGTCCTGATGTGGCGCGGATAGGTGGACGATATTCGGATGAATGGCATCTGGATCACCTGCGCCATCCACAAGACGTTGTGCCAGAATCGATTATGCCATCCTATGCGTTCCTTGAAGATACCGTTCTTGACGGTGAACATGTTCGCGACTTGCTGCGTGCGCACCAGATTGTTGGGGTTCCGTATACCGATGAAATGCTCGAAATGGCCAAGGCTGATTTGAAGGCGCAGGCGGATCTCGATGCGGATTGGGATGGATTGCTGGAACGCTATCCAAAAGCGCAAACTCGCAATTTTGATGGCAACCACGAGTTGACCGAAATGGATGCGCTGATCGCGTATTTGCAAATGCTGGGAACGCTGGTTGATTTTTCAACCTTCGAACCCTCAGCCAGTCGATAGGAGCGCGATATGTACCATATTCTACGTGAACTCGCTGATAGCTGGGCGTTGCTGGCGCTGACGTTGATCTTTATCGGGATCGTGTTTTGGGCCTACCGCCCCGGCTCGAAGGCTTTGCATAAAGATATCGCCGATATCCCGTTTCGTAATGATGAGCTGGAGGACTAGAAATGGCCAGAAAACCCGTAAAAGAAAAGAAGGTCGTTGAAACCACAGGCCACGAATGGGACGGCATTACTGAGCTCGATAATCCCATGCCGCGTTGGTGGCTATGGACCCTGTATATGTGCATAGTTTGGGGCATTGGTTATATGATCGCTTACCCGGCATGGCCCCTGATTAATGGTGCTACCAAAGGTGTGCTTGGCTATTCCTCGCGCGGTGAAGTTGCCGCAGATATCGCATCGGTGAACGCGCAGAACGCGCCGCTGGATGCCAAGATTGTGGCTCTTGATCTGGCTGCAATCATCGATGATCCTGAGGTTGGCACTTACGCTGTTTCTGGTGGCGGCGCGGTTTTTCGGACCTTCTGTATTCAGTGCCACGGCGCTGGTGCACAGGGTGCCAAAGGCTATCCGAACCTATTGGATGACGACTGGCTTTGGGGCGGCGGTGTTGAAGCAATTTATAACACCGTCAGCCACGGTATCCGCGTCGAAGAGGACTACGACACCCGTTTCTCCGAAATGCCAGCATTTGGCGAGTTTCTTGAACACGAAGAAATCGACGCAGCCGCACAGTTTGTTATGTCGCTAACTGGCAACGCAACAGATGAAGCTCTCGTCGCTGCTGGTGCCGAAGTGTTTATTGACAACTGCGCCGCTTGTCACGGCGAAGAAGGCAAAGGCGACCGTGAGTTGGGTGCGCCAAATCTGACTGATGCAATCTGGTTGTTCGGAGGTGATCTGGAAACGATCACCGAAACAATTACTGCGCCTCGAAATGGTGTCATGCCTGCATGGTCCTTGCCAAACCGTTTGAGCGAAAGCCAAATTCGCCAAGTTGCGGTTTATGTTCATGAATTGGGTGGAGGCGAATAGCCTCCACACGAGACTTACCTAATTGGAGCGTGCCGTGAGCACAGATGTCCCAGAAACCCCGCCGAAACTTTATGCGGCGCGTGAACCCATTTTTCCGAAACGGGTAAGCGGTAAATTTCGACAGCTAAAATGGTGGCTGATGATTTTTACGCTGACGGTTTACTATGTCACACCGTGGCTACGCTGGGATCGTGGACCGAACTTGCCGGACCAGGCGGTACTGGTTGATCTGGCTGGTCGGCGTTTTTATATGCTCTGGATCGAAATTTGGCCGCACGAGTTTTATTTCGTGGCTGGGTTGTTGATTATGGCCGGCCTCGCCCTGTTTCTGTTTACGTCGGCTTTGGGGCGCGTTTGGTGTGGATATGCATGTCCACAAACCGTTTGGACAGACCTTTATATCCTCGTGGAACGTTGGATCGAAGGGGACCGGAACGCGCGTATTCGGTTGTTGAACCAGAAGTGGAATGCTCGAAAATGGCGGTTACGCCTGAGCAAGTGGTTCGTCTGGTTATTGATCGGTGTGGCAACGGGCGGTGCCTGGGTGTTTTATTTCGCCGATGCGCCAACCTTGCTGCGTGACCTTTTTACTGGGCAGGCGGCGTTTGTGGCCTACAGCTCCATCGTTATTTTGACCGCCACGACCTTCATTTTTGGTGGCTTCATGCGCGAGCAAATCTGCATTTACATGTGCCCATGGCCCCGCATCCAAGCCGCGATGATGGACGAGGACACGATGAGCGTCACCTACCGCGAATGGCGAGGAGAGCCGCGCGGAAAACACCGTAAGGCCGAGGGTGCAGACCTGTTGGGTGATTGCATCGATTGCAACGCCTGTGTTGCCGTGTGCCCTGTTGGCATCGATATCCGAGATGGGCAGCAATTGGAGTGTATCACTTGTGCGCTTTGCATTGACGCTTGCGATGACATTATGACCAAAATCGGCAAGCCAACTGGCTTGATCGATTATATGACCGCCAATGATGAACCGCTTGAACGCGAAGGAAATCCGCCGCGCAATATGTGGAAACACCTGATCCGCCCGCGCGTCATTATGTATGTGGTGCTTTTGGCTGCTGTTGGAATTGGCTTGTTGGTGGCGTTGTTTATCCGCCCCGAAATCGACGTTAATATTTCGCCGGTGCGCAATCCTGTCTTTATCACGCAATCTGATGGCACCATTCGCAATGCTTATGACGTTCGTTTGTTAAACAAACATGGCGAGGAACGCCCTTTCCACATTTCGGTTATTTCCCAGAATGATGATTCTGTGATAAGCATCGAACTACAAGGCTTGGACAGCTTCATTGTGATGGTTCCAGCCGACGCAACATTCAGCCAGCGCGTGTATCTGGACGCTGATCCAGATCAGCCAGCCTCAGGGCGGAACCGCACCGAGGTTCGTATCTGGGTCGAAGACATGACCAGTGGCGATTTGGCCAACGTCGACACGGTATTTAACGGGAGCGCGAAATGAGTGAACCTAAAGAACTGACAGGCCGCCATGTCCTGACCATTTTGATCTTGGCGTTCGGCACGATCATTGCCGTGAATATGTTGTTGATGGTGCAAGCTATCAGGACTTTTCCGGGGTTGGAGGTGAAAAATTCTTACGTTGCCTCGCAGGATTTCAATGACGCAGAGCGGGCACAATCAGCGCTGGGATGGACCCCTGTGGTGCGTTTTGCGGATGATCTGTTGGTGCTGACAATTACCGACAGTGATGGCACTTCTGTGTTCCCCGAAACCATAAATTTCAAGATTGGCCGCCCAACACATGGTCGCGATGATCTGGTGCTGACCTTGCTGCGCGAGGATCAGGGATATGTTGCTCCGGTGGCGCTCGGGAACGGGAAGTGGCGGATTTATCTGGATGCGGTTACGGCTGATGGCGCGGTATATTCCAAACATATGGAAGTGTTCGTGACGGACGGAAATGACTGAGAATCCCTCAATGGCGGCTTGTCCGGCGTGTGTTGCGATGCCAACGATTGTGACGGAAACGACCACGCGGTCGGACACATTGCGGCGTTTAGAATTTTCATTGCCGACGATACATTGCGCTGCCTGTATTAGTGGCGTCGAGACTGGTTTGACCAAATTACCTGAAATCAAAGGTGCGCGGGTGAATTTGACCCGTAAACGCGTGTCCGTGACCGTCGAGGATATCCCCGGGATTGAAGAGCGCCTTATTGGTCTATTGACCTCGTGGGGGTATCCCGCACAAGAACTTGACAGCGCAGTGTTGGACGCTGAAACAACCGACAAAGCTGGCCGTGATTTATTGGCGCGACTGGCAGTGGCGGGTTTTGCGGCGATGAATGTTATGCTGTTGTCGGTATCTGTTTGGTCCGGCGCCGAGGCCGCGACGCGCGATTTTCTGCATTGGGTTTCGGCGGCGATTGCTTTGCCAGCCGTGGCCTTCGCAGCTGTTCCGTTTTTTCGTAACGCGTGGACGGCGTTAAGTGTCGGGCATTTGAACATGGATGTGCCAATCTCACTGGCATTGATTTTAGCAAGCGCGGTTTCGTTGCTCGAAACAATTGAGGGTGGTGAACATGCATATTTTGACGCGGCCCTTTCGCTGACATTTTTCTTGCTTCTAGGGCGCTATCTAGATCATCGCACCCGTGCGGTTGCGCGATCGGCGGCGGCGGAATTGGCGGCGTTGGAGGTTCACAAAGCCGAACGGGTTACGGTTAATGGTGGCCGCGAAACCGTCCCGATGGACGCATTGCGTGAAGGCGATTTAATTAGTGTTTCGGTGGGTGCGCGTGTTCCAGTGGACGGCCGAATTATGGAAGGGCGAAGCGAACTTGATCCTTCGATGTTGACGGGTGAAACTATGCCAGAGGCCGTCGAACCGGGTGGTTATGCGATAGCGGGAATGTTGAATTTGACTGGCCCGCTGATTATTAGTGCAGAAAATATTGGCGAAGAGACTCTGCTGATGCAGATAACGCGGCTGGTCGAAGCTGCGGAAACCCTAAAAAATCGATATACTTCGCTGGCGGAAAAGGCGGCAAAAATATATGCGCCACTTGTTCATATTCTTTCGGCAGCGGCGTTTCTGTTCTGGGGTTTGTATAGCGGCGACTGGCGGTTGGCGACGAACATCGCGGCTGCGGTTCTGATCATTACCTGTCCTTGCGCATTAGGACTCGCGGTTCCGGCTGTGCTGACGGCAGCCAGCGGGCGGTTGTTTCGAAACGGTGTTTTGTTGAAAGAAGGCATTGCGCTTGAACGTTTGGCCGAGGTGGACACAGTTGTTTTTGATAAAACAGGTACCTTAACCACTGGTAAGCCACGTCTGACAAATGGTGAAAATATCGAACCGCGTTTGCTGGCAATTGCAGCCGCGCTGGCCATAGATAGCGCCCACCCATTGTCGTGTGCGATTGTCGCATTCACCGATATATGTGCGGATGTAACCGATATTGTCGAAGAACCCGGAATGGGCACTGCGGGCAAGTTTGATGGTCTGGAGGTTCGGTTAGGGCGCGCAGAATGGTGTGGCGTGGCAGCGGCGAATACGAAACAGACGACGGTGACGCTGAAAGTCGGCGATGAGAATGTTGAATTCCAGTTCGAAGACACGCTGCGGATCGAAGCTGCAGAAACGATCAGTGCCTTGAAAAATGCGGGCTACGAGATTCAATTGCTGTCCGGCGACGCTGAAGGTCCGGTGAGGTCCGTTGCGAATACGCTTGGTATCGAAAATTGGACCGCGGGTGCAACCCCGTCTGGCAAGGTTGATCAACTAAATAGCTTAGCTGCAAACGGACATAAGGTTCTGATGGTTGGCGATGGGTTGAATGATGCGGCCGCGTTGGCCAGTGCGCATGTGTCAATGTCCCCGTCTACGGCTGTGGATGCTAGCCGGACCTCAGCGGATTTGATATTGGTTGGCAATGATTTGTCGGAAGTTGCAACTAGTTTGCGATTGGCCAAGATCGCGAAACGGAGGATTTTGCAAAATTTTGCTGTCGCCGCGATTTACAATCTGATTGCGGTTCCTATTGCTTTGCTTGGGTTTGCGACCCCCTTGATGGCGGCCTTGGCGATGTCCGGCAGCTCGATTACCGTGTCCCTTAACGCAATGCGATTGGGGCGGCGATGAACATTCTACTGTTGCTTATTCCGATATCGGTGGGGCTAGGTGGCCTTGGGTTGGTCGCTTTTTTTTGGTCGATCCGTAACAACCAATACGACGACCCAGAGGGGCACGCGAACCGTATTTTGTCCGACCGGTTTGAGGATGCCCCCGAAGATCAAGAATAGGCTTGCCGGAACCATGTGATGGCATGGTATGTGTGGCGTATGAAAGAAACCGACCTATATCTGCCCGTTAAGAATTTCCTTGAAGATCAGGGATATGAGGTCAAGGCCGAGGTGACCGACTGCGATCTTGTTGCTGTGCGCGATGGTGATCTGCCGGTGATTGTTGAACTGAAATTGTCGCTGTCACTGGATTTGATGATTCAAGGCATAACACGCCAATCGATAACGGATGCGGTCTATATTGCGGTTCCAGCGAAAAGCGGAAAGGCGTGGAATAAACGGCGTAAAGATGCAGTCAAGTTGTGCAAACGTCTTGGGTTGGGGCTGATCTCAGTTCGTTTTGGCAAGGGGGCTGCGTCTGTTTTGGTCCATGCTGACCCAGGCGCGCACAAGGTTCACAAGCTGAAAAAACGGCAAACGGCGCTGCTGCTGGAATTTCAGAAACGTGTTGGCGATCCGAATACGGGCGGACAAACGG
>Ga0256845_1001758_pt1 | contig 16898 bp, 13 predicted proteins | sample RiftiametaG_FD_189101 | JGI IMG/M metagenome (GOLD analysis project Ga0256845, IMG submission 189101) | Tube worm associated microbial communities from hydrothermal vent at the East Pacific Rise, Pacific Ocean - Riftia | ecosystem: Host-associated > Annelida > Integument > Unclassified ...
TGACTAAGCCTGGCACTATAAAAACAAAAATACATATTATTAATAACTAATAACTATTGTCATATAATTTAAAATATTTTTGTTTATTATAATGAGCATATTAATAAAACAATCAATGGAGGTATAAAATGCGATTACCAAGAATACAACTCTCTCATTATGTATATCATATTACTTGTAGGTGTAATAACAAGGAATTTAATTTTCATTCGCCGGAACCACGGGATAAATTTGTTGAGATTATTAGAAAAGCAAAAGAAAAGTATGGTTTTAAGCTTTGGAATTACATAATTATGCACAATCATATACATTTACTAATAACGCCGATTCACAAGAATCTAAGTAAATGGCAAAAACCAAATCTAGAACGCGATCCTGAATCCGATACCCCACTTAATCTCGATGCAATGAATACACCACAGAAAGGCACGATTAGCGATATTATGCATTGGATTAACTCAGTGTTTGCACATTGGTATAATCGACAATATGGACGTGTTGGACACTTTTTCGAAGGACGATTTCGATCAACAATTGTTCAGGAAAATAAATGTTTCATTAATGTACATAATTATATCACATTAAATTTAATCACAGCTTTACGACAATCAAAAGGACGTGGACGATTAGGCAAAGAATTAGAAGCGGTAAAGCATCCGAAAGATTGGAAATGGTGTGGTTATCATGCCTACGCAAATGGTAAAAGTGATGGATTAATTGACATACATCCAATCTTTTTAGATAATGAATCTATCACGCATTCTCTCCATCATCATCATGTGAGCCTGACACCAAAAACACCAAGAGAAACAGAAAACAATAAAACACAAGAAATGATAAATAAAAATGAAAATATTCTTCTTCAGCAAACATTTTCACAAAACTATTGTGAACAACTTAACTCAGCAATTAATACAAAAACTATATTTGAGCATATATTTGATGAAATGTACATTCTCGGCAACAAATCATTTCTTATTTCAATTATAAGACAATGTCACAATATTATATTACATACTAAATGGATATACGATTATTAATTTTTTTTTGTCCCACTGTCATATTTGATATGCTTTTTTTGTTTATATATACACAATGATTAAAACTCTTATGGTGATAATGTTAGTAAATACACAAACGCCAATGAGGAGGAATTATGATACATAGAATGTATTCAGCAGGAATATTCGGTATGGAAGGCATGGCTGTACCGGTGGAAGTACAGCTACTTATTGCCAATAACCCTCGATTCCATTTAATCGGTCTTCCTGATACTTCTATTCGGGAATCGCGAGCACGTGTTCAAGCTGCGATTACACATAGTGGTTTTAAAATGCCTTTTAAAACCATAACTGTTAATCTTGGGCCGGCAGGAGTAAAAAAAGAAGGGACAGCATTTGATCTTGCAATCGCTTTAGCAATATTAGCAACGTCAGAACAAATAGTAATTGCTAATAAAAAGCGTTTTGTAATTCTCGGCGAGCTTTCATTAAGTGGGCGGGTACATCGAGTATCCGGAATATTACCTATTTTAATGTCAGCGAAAGAAGAAGGATTTACTGATTTCATTCTCCCTCGAGAGAACCTTTATGAGGCAATGTTGATTAATAATATCAACTTATATCCGGTAAACTTTCTTGAAGAATCAGTTGAGATTCTACAGAATGAAAACTATGAACAAAAGCTCCTTTCACTTGCTCCTCCGGTCCGCTTGACACTAAACAATGAGATTGATTTCAGTGATGTGCGAGGACAAGAGTCAGTTAAACGTGCATTAGAAGTTGCTGTTGCCGGGAGTCACAATATACTTATGATAGGCCCCCCGGGGGCTGGTAAAACAATGCTTGCACGTCGAATACCAACCATGCTCCCAAAAATGACTGAAGAAGAAATTCTTGAGACGACAAAAATTTACTCCATATCAGGATTACTCAATGAAAAGAATTATTACATATCACAACGCCCATTTCGATCACCGCATCATACAGCATCTGATATCGCGATAGTTGGTGGTGGACGATTTCCAAAAGCCGGTGAAGTCTCACTTGCACATAATGGAATTCTTTTTTTAGATGAATTTCCTGAGTTCCGGAAAAATGTATTACAAGTACTACGCCAACCACTGGAAGATGGAATTGTAACAATAAGTCGTGCTTCAGGAACCGTTACGTTTCCATCACGATTTATGCTCGTTGCAGCGATGAATCCTTGTCCATGTGGGCATCTTGGTGATACGAATAAAGTGTGTACGTGTCATCCGTTATCTATTCAGAAATACTATGCACAAATCAGCGGCCCTATTATGGATAGAATCGATATTCATATTGAAGTCCCCGCATTATCATTGAAACAAATTGAAAACTTACATCCATCAGAAAGCTCATCACTTATTCGCGAACGTGTTCAGGATGCACGAAATTGCCAACTAAAACGATTTGAATCATCTGCACTATATGCGAATGCGCATATGAACATAAAACAAATTCGTAAATATTGCAAACTTGATGATATCTCTCATAAAATTCTTCGACAATGTTTTGACAAACTCGGGCTTTCAGTACGGGCATATGCAAAAATATTAAAAATCGCACGAACCATTGCTGATCTGGATCAGGAAGAAAATATTTTACCGACACATATCACTGAAGCTATACAATACAGAACTCTTGACCGCTGGGAAAATCGACAATCAATCCCACAGCAGGCACATATCAGAAAACACTAATTATTACGAAAGTATGCAGTATTATATTCAGTAATAAATAATTTTATTAATAAACCTAATTAATCATCTGAAGAATTATGCTGACATGCAGCACATGATGAACCTGCAGTGCATGATGGTTCTGAAGATTCTTTATGTGAAGAAGTGTTTTTATAATCAGTTGAATAAAACCCTGACCCCTTAAACAATATACCCCCTCCACCTGATATTTTCCGTCGCACCGACTCTTTATTACAAGACGGACAGATTGATATTGAAGGAGTGTTTATTCCGTGAAACTCTTCAAATTCATGTCCGCATTCATTACATACATATTCATATGTTGGCATAATGACACCTGCTTTTCTTTTTTCTTAGGTGTAATATAATTCTACTTTACCTTAAAAGCAAGGGTGATAACAACCTTTTTAATAAATAATCAATACCACTATGACTACCCAAATACAAACACTATCGTAACATTTGTATTGTAATATTGAGATACATTTGTCTATATTTTACTGTGCTTTTCAATAAAAATGCAATACATCTGTGATACCAAAGCAAGACATCTATCGGACATCATATCCACATTGAGCTATTGCCACCATACAAATTTTAATACATTTAAGTGCATTCAATAATACTTCCCGTTCTAATAAGTAATTCACTGATTAATTAAATAACGTAATAATAACCCTTTTACAATAATCCCGTATATACATTTGAATGAAAAGCGTTTGTAATATCATTATTGGTGAAATATATGAAATACATTAATCATGCCGAATATACCCCTTCATCCCGTTATATTATAACTCATTGAGCTGAAGAAGATTCGTTTTAAAATAACACACTGATATAAGATTATTTATATAGTAAATCCATTCCGATTATTGACATTAATCGTGATATGGTGTCTACTTGTACACTGATTGATAAAAAAGCTCATGAAAATTTTAATTGCAACACATAATTTCCCAAATACTCCTGACGAATCAAATGATGCAGGTACATTTATCAAGCATTTTGCTGATGAATTGACTGTTCAGGGACATTCTGTACATGTATTATGTCCGGATTATAATCAACCGACAAAATCATTTCATCCGATCAATATTACTCGTTTTAAATGGCCGGGGGGAGATAAAAAACTTGGTGAACTGAGTTTATGGTCACCGTTTAATCTGGTAAGTATTTTTGCATTTATCATGAACGCACGCCGCGCATTACGACGACTCTGTAAAAGCACACATTTTGATTGTATTATTGCATGTTGGATTTTTCCTGCCGGGGCTTTTATTTATAAAGATGCCATTTCCTATCACATTCCATATGCGGTATGGGCACTCGGTCGGGATGTATGGATGTTTGAAAGTAAAAAGTTTACCCATAAACTCTTTCGTAAAATTACCGGCAACGCTATGAAAGTATATGCTGATGGGTATATACTTGCTGATGATGTAAAACGATTAGGAAAAATCCATGAATGTCGTTTTCTTCCAAGTCTTCGTGTTTTACCGAAATCCGGACTGCCGAAAGTTACTTTGGAACGAAAGAAAAAACATTTTTTATTTATCGGAAGATGGCATAAAAACAAAGGCCCTGATATACTTATTGAAGCTATTCACCAAATTTCAAAGAAACGGCTGGTTAAAATGCATTTTCATATATGGGGTGGCGGGCCCATGGAAGAGCATTTACGGGCAATGATAGATTATTATCACATCAGTGATTATGTGACATTATATAGCTACGCAGATTCAAAAATTGCCGCCGCATGGCTGAATGCATGTGATGCACTTATTATTCCTTCTCGCATTGAATCTATTCCTGTTATTTTTTCGGATGCACTGCAAAGTGGATTGCCGATTATCGCAACACCGGTTGGAGATATGAAACGATTGCTCACTGAGTATACCGTCGGTGTTCTTGCACACGAAACAACTGCTCCTGCTCTTAAAAAAGCTATTGAAACTTTTAACACAATGAGTACCATAACATTTCGGCGCGGTATACGAAAGGCAAATGCCTTATTTAATATGACAACAACCGTTCAACGGTTTATCACTGATATAACAACGGGGATTTCCTATGAATAAAAAATCTGCGCTTCACGGCGGAACACCGATTCGCGATACTTTTTTAGTTTTTGGTGCGCCTCGTATTGAACAGCCTGAAATTGACGAGGTCGTTGCAACATTACAATCCGGTTGGCTTGGCACCGGTCCCCGAACACAGGCTTTTGAAAAACAATTCTGTGCATATACCGGTGCTCAATATGCGATTGGGTTAAATAGCTGTACAGCGGGTTTACACCTTTCACTTTTAGCATTGGGAATCGGACCGGGTGATGAAGTTATTACAACACCGATGAGTTTTTGTGCAACAGCAAACGTTATCATTCACGTCGGTGCAACACCTGTATTCATTGATGTTGAACCGGAAACCGGCAATATGGATATGAATCGTCTTGAAGCTGCCATTACAAAAAAAACAAAGGCATTATTGCCGGTGCATTTGTATGGACGTCCGGTAAACATTTCTGCAATGCTTGCAATCGCCGAAAAATACAATCTGCCTATTATTGAAGACGCTGCTCATGCAATCGAAACGAAATACAATGATAAAAAGATAGGTTCAATTGGAACAACTGCCTGTTTTTCATTTTACGCAACAAAAAACATTTGCACCGGTGAAGGCGGTATGCTGACAACCAACAGCAAAAAAATTGCTGATATGGTGCGCACCTATCATCTGCACGGCATTAGTAAAGATGCGTGGAATCGCTACAGTGAATCAGGGTATAAGCATTATACAACTATACTGCCGGGGTATAAGTATAATATGATGGATATTCAGGCAGCATTAGGTATTCGTCAAATGGAACGTATTGATGATTATCATGCAATTCGTACACACATTTGGAATATGTATAACGAAGCATTCCATGATCTTCCTATTACAACTCCCGCAATTATTCCTGATACCATTATTCATGCCCGTCATTTATATACTATTTTAATACGAAAAAATGAATGCGGTATAAATCGTGATGAAATGATGGAAGCACTACGTGCGGAGAATATCGGCACCGGTGTTCATTTTATCGCATTACATGAACATAAATACTATAAAGAACGATTCGGCTATAAACCGAGCGATTTTCCTAATGCGCATGAAATCAGTGAGCACACATTATCTTTACCACTCTCAGCAAAACTGACTGATGATGATGTTCATGATGTAATTAATGGCGTTAAAAAAGTGCTTGGATTATTATAAGTAATTACGAGTATTTACGTTTAATTAACTTTCAATGATGCATTAAAGAGTAATATTCGTAAAGCGCGATGTTTTTCTAATCACTCTTCAAAACAATCTTTAGAACGATAAATGTCCGGTTCCAAGCGTGCCAGTACTGCAGGGATAGCTGCATCGTGTATAGACAGTATCGCTGCCGGTACATATATATCCTGTACTAATCTGCCATCGGGACCTGTTTGTGAGAAAATATAATTCAGATAATCACTCAATCCATTTTTAAACATGCTTGCATCAATTTCTTTACCTCTATTCGGACCGCTTAAAACATATTGCCGCGGCACATATTCCAACGCAAAGCATTCGGGGAAAGCACTCACCATTCTAATAATACGCTGGAATGCATCACCGTTAATGTATAATCCTGTCCAATTATCAACAGCAAGATATGCAACTTTTTTGTGCATATAATCACGTAATGTTAAATACTGTTGTGTCGTGAAATACATGTTTTCAGGGGCTTTATCCTTCCATGCATCCATTTGGTAATATACATAATGATCTGTTTGCCGGTCTGCATAATAGCTGAACAATCGTTCTTTTCTCGCAACGCAATGTATATCAGCATCCGTATGCTCCTTTATCCATTGACCGCAATCAATCCAACTGTTTATAAAATGAGGGGGATAACGGCGTAATTGTTCTTTCGTGTGATACTCCAATGCTGCACCGTGCATTAACCCGCCGAATAACAATACAATAAACAATACAGGAATAACATGACGGTTTTTTTCCGAAATAGTCATTACTCCGGAAAGAAATTCAAGTACACGCTGTACACCAAAAAGCAATAATATAAATATAAACGGTATCAATGGGACAACATAACGAGAATATCGCTGATAGCCGATATTGCCTTCGCCAATACCGATAATCAATCCAAGAATATACAATAATACAATATACGCAACACCGGTTTGATCACGTATACAGTCAAAAATGAACCCAATAAGCATTAATCCGAGAAGCGCGATAAGAATTATTGTAAACTTTTCAAACCGATCCGGCTCACTGCCGGTTTTCATAGAAAGCGCCGCCACAAGATCCCCAATACTATTCAACCGAGATGAAAGGTCTAATGACAATATCCGCTGCAGATACGAACCGGTTGTTTCTCCTGTATATACCTCAATTGCAGCGGCTGCATCTTCATTATTCTTTTGTTTCTGTAATGAATGCAGAGTAAATAAAAACCCGCCGGCACACACCATCAGAATGATAAAAATGACAACTGCTTTTTTAATATTCTTTTTTACCAAAAAATAAATTATCGGCATTCCTGCCGCCAATATTCCTGCATTACGTACAAGGAAAGAGAAAAACATGACAAAACCAATGAGAATCCCACGCCAATCAAACCATTTTTCTTTTTCATCATAACTTTGTATCAACCATACGCTGAGCATCATAAAAAATATATATGCATTCTCTGTCATTGCGATACTTGAAAAATGAAGTATCTGCCGCTGCATTCCCAGTGCAACTGTTAATAGCACTGCAAGGGTTTCATCAAACCACTTGCGTAATAGTATATAAAATAAAAACAAACTGCCAATGGTCATCAATACAAATGGAATCTTTATTAAAATAAGATTTATATCGCCGGTACAAGCAATAATGGGGGCCATAATAAGTGAAATACCAACATTATACATTCGCGGCTGCAGCGGACGGCCAATCATATGGTACAAACGCGGACCCATTCCCTGTGCAAGCGATTTTGCTTTTAATATGTATTCCATATTGTCACCGCTTAAATCAAGGTTCGCATTAAACTGAAGTAATATATTGACAACAACCAGACCGAATAATATCCATTTAAATATTTCTTTTACACGATTACGTGATTCGTCCTGTAATGCAACAATGACATATACCGGAATAGCTGCCATAAATAACACGAAAACCATGGAAAGCATCCCGCTTTCTTGAGCAAACATTTTCCCCGGATTCCCTAAAATAAAAAATGAAAACAGCGAAACTGCTATAACAATAAAAATCATTCCGGCGTTTTGTTTTTTATGCGCTGATATCGTATGAGTATTCGCAGTAATTTTATTTCCATGCGTTAATTGTTCATGCTGACGACGTTTTTTCTTCTTTTTTCCCATAATGTATCCTTATAGTGTATCTTCTTATGTATGAGTTATAATGGGTCGTGAAACCGTTTGCAAGGTGAAATGTGTCAGTATATCAAAAATATACTTTTTTCATACAATTTTATGTTTATTCAATCGCCTGAGTTTGACAAATAGTATCAACGCTACTATATATTATACTAGAGCGTTATATGGAGAACAGCATGTTTCAAAAATATCTTTATCGATGCACTGAAAAAGTTATTGAAGCACTTAACCTTGGCTTAGTTGAATTAGTCAATGTCCATCAAAATGTATTTACTCCTGATTTCATATTACTCGGTCTTTTACAGCAAAAAAACTCTCAACCGGCTAAAATTATTGATAGGATTGCAGAGGATAACGGTGAGCTTCGTTCAAAAATTGTTGAAACAATATATGAATCCCGACCGATGTCTGATACTCAGCCACGCACTGAAAACCAGCCGCAAGTTGTTATTTCACCGGAAACAGAAGCGGTATTCCAAACAGCCCTACAGGAAGCAAAAAAAGTCGGCGATAAGTTTATCGCCACTGATATCTGCTTTTTGTCATTATTTTCTGATAAAGCCGGCACGATAAAAAATATTCTTGAGCAAGTTGGTCTAACTGATGAGAAAGTTCGTGCGGTTATACAAGAATTACGAGGCGGGCGAACTATCAGCGACAAGCAAAGTGAAAGCACTATACAAGTACTGGAAAAGTTTACCGTTGATTTAACTGAACAAGCCCGGCAGCATCAGCTTGATCCGGTTATCGCGCGTGATGATGAAATTATGCGTATGATCGAAATTTTATCCCGCCGAAAAAAGAATAATCCTGTTCTTATTGGTCCTCCCGGTGTTGGAAAAACCGTTATTGTCGAAGGACTTGCCCAACGTATTGTTACCGCGAATGTTCCCGAAAATCTTCTTAAAAAACGTGTTGTTATGTTAAATATGGGAGAACTCATTGCCGGGGCAAAATTCAAAGGTGAGTTTGAAGAACGGGTTAAAATGGTCAAAGATGAAATAACCGCGTCAGCAGGTGAAATAATTCTCTTTATTGATGAATTGCATACCGTTCTTGCCGGCGGCGGAAATGATGGGATTAGTGCCGGCAATATGCTTAAACCGGCATTAGCACGCGGCGAATTACGATGTATCGGGGCAACAACGCCGGAAGAGTATAAAAAAACGATTGAAACAGACAAAGCATTGACGCGTCGTTTTCAGCAAATTCAGGTCTCAGAGCCAAGTGTGGAAGAAACAATACGCATTCTGCAGGGTCTTCGTCCCCATTATGAAAAACATCACCATATCGTCTACGATGAAGCAGCTATTGACGCAGCTGTAAAGCTTTCTGAAAAATATATTACTGAACGGTATCTGCCGGATAAAGCAGTTGATTTACTTGATGAAGCCGGCGCCAGAAAGCATCTTGCATTAGTATATATCTCTCCTGAAGTACGTAAGCTTGAAAATAAAAAGAATAAAATACTCACGGAACAAGCTGCCGCATTTGAGGCAAAAGATTTTGCAAAAGTTGCAAATCTGCAGGTGAAAATTATTAATATTAATACCGAACTGGAACAGCATCGTAAAAAAGAAGTTGACGGCCGACCGGAAACCGCAGCAATGGTAACACGAGATGATATTGCGGAAATCGTTACACGCCGTACAGGAATTCCCGTAAATCGAATGATTGAATCTGAATCAGAAAAACTGGCGCATATGGAAGACAATATCCATAAACGGATTATCGGACAAAATCCGGCGGTTGAAGCCATTGCCCATGCATTACGACGTAATCGAGCCGGATTAAAAGACACCAATCGTCCTATCGGAACTTTTCTTTTCCTCGGCCCGACCGGTGTCGGTAAAACTGAACTGGCAAAAGCACTCGCAGAGTTTTTACTTGATAATGAAAATCGTATTATCAGATTGGATATGTCTGAGTATTCAGAACGGCATACCGTCAGTCGAATGATTGGCGCTCCCCCGGGATATGTCGGTTATGGCACCGGTGGGCAATTAACTGAAGCTGTTCGGCGTAATCCGTATTCCGTTATTCTCCTTGATGAAATAGAAAAAGCACACCCTGATGTATTTAATATTCTCCTGCAAATATTTGATGAAGGGCATTTAACCGATGCGGAAGGAATAACGGTTAGTTTTAAAAACACAATTATTATCGGTACGTCAAATATCGGCGGGCGTATGCTGGCGAAAGACATTCGCTCAATCGGTTTCGGAACCAATGAAGAAGAACACCGCACCTACGATGACAATAAAACAATTATTATGTCCGATGTTAAAAAAATATTTAAACCTGAATTCATCAATCGCCTTGATGATATTATAATCTTCCATCCGTTAACTCATGATGATATGCTGCATATTGTTGATTTAAATATTAAAAAACTAGCTGATAAATTAAAAGAAAAGAATATTATCCTGAAAACCAATACTGCGGTAAAAGAGTTTTTAGTCAACGCAAGTTATACCCCGCAATATGGCGCACGCCCGCTGAAACGGGAAATTGAACGGAGAATTGAAAATCCCCTCTCATTAATGATCATCAATAATGAAATACAGGATGGTGATACTATTAATGCAATTATTAAAAATGATACAATACAATTAAAAAAATAATTAATACAAAAACATAACTCTCTGCCGAGCAGCGATCGTAATATGCCATCTCGGGTCAGTATCAGTCGCTTCCTGTTTCTCGATAATACGCCAGTTGTCATTTTGTAACGCCTCTTCCAGCGAAACAAATGCTTCCTGAGAATCCAAGAACACTGCCAGCGACTCTCCTGCCCGCATTCGCTGCAGCATTGACCGTACTCGAATATACTGATTTTTTTTCACCCCGGTTATATCAAGTGTTTTGCATGTCTTCATCAGAACAACCTCGTTAAATATTTATATAGTAATTATCATTACTGCTAACAATATGATAATTTGCCGAAACCGAACTATAATCAGCGCTTGATTGATCCCGCCAATAGTAATGATACTCATGTGTTTATAACATTAATGCGTTTCATCATTATCGATGAATTCAGGAGCACAGCCCGTATATGTACAAATATCTGCAGCATCACTGCAAACACGGCAATTATTGCGGCGTTGATTATTAATGTATGAAAATCGTGAATGAATCCCCTCATAGCGTAATAATTTGTTTATCAACAAACCTTCTGATCCAATGATGTATTTAATTGCTTCCGTTGCCTGCATACTCCCGATAATACCGGCAACTGATCCAAGCACCCCGTATTCACCAGGCGGAACAGATAACACATCTCGTGAAATATCCTGAAATATACAGCGAAGGCAACCGGTTTGCTTTGGCAGAATAACCATACATTGACCATCAAACCCGGCAACACCGCCATGAATAAGCGGAATGCCGGCAAGTATGCATGCATCATTTAAAAGAAATTTTGTCTCATAATTATCACTTGCATCAATGACAATATCATGACCTTTAAGAAAGCATTGTACAGTATCACGAGTAATTCGTTCAGTAAACGCATGAACCGTAATGGCAGGATTTGCACGGTGCAGACTTGCTGCCGCACTCTTTGATTTTTCCATTCCAATGTCATCATCGTCGTGAAGAAACTGCCGGTTCAAATTACTTTCATCAACCGTATCGCTATCGATAATGGTTAATGACCCGACACCCGCTAATGCCAAATACAATGCCGCAGGAGAGCCAAGCCCCCCGGCACCGATTATTAATACCTTTGCTTTGCCCAACATCATCTGACCGGTTTCACTTATTTCAGGTATTTTAATGTGACGAATATAGCGCATGTACACTCTCCCGTTTTATACGAATATACTCATGTTTTACGCTTCTGAAAAGTCACTATTCGGGGATTAGAAAAGTATTATTATTCAGATGACTTATCAAACATATCCGGTTTTAAAGACGTTCCGTTTTTCTCAGCTAAATGGGCATACTCAATTGAATACGCTGCCCATGGTATTGCTTTTAGTCGGTTTTTCTTGATCGGTTTTCCTGATGCCAAACAAATCCCATATGTGCCGTTCTCAATTCGATCCAGCGCATTATTTATTTGCTCAAGCATATTTCGCTGCTGTTGAGAAAGATTTGCAAGAAAATTCATCTCATAATGTGCAAATGCATGATCAGCAAGATCACCCTCTTTATCTCCACTATCAATAACTTTATAGAGATTATTATCATGATTCAGTTCAGCAATAAGTTTTTGGCGTTCTTTTATTAATATGTCACGATATTTATTCAGATCTTCCTTTGACAAAGCTTTTTTAGTCATAATCTGTTTCGTAACCTCCTACTCCAAATGCTTTAAAATAATCTATAAAAACAGGGAAATGACTATATAACCCCTGCTTTATCTTGTCAATATTAAAATATACCGTAAATTATTTAAAATATGTATAGTATTATCCCGAAATAACCACTATAGGAGCATAAAAAACTGAATTATCGATTATTTTTCAAGACCATCAAAAATCCAAAGCCTGTAATAGTAATAATAATTATTGTCAGCATCACAAAACGCCAAAACGGGCGTTTCTGCACTGATACAGCATAATTACCGAGATAACTAGTTAATGGATTCACAACAATACTGATAGGAATACAGACATAACACATAGTGCTCCCGATGATAATACTGCCTGTATATTCTCCCGGAACGGCATCAATCGGAATATCCATATGAAAATCGCAATGCCGCCGACGTTCCGGCTGCAAAACAATCAAATTCGGTCGAACGGTAAAATATGATGCATTTAGTACAATGCCATTACTATTCGTTAAATCAAGCGTTATTAAAGATATCGTATCAGCATGATTCCCCTCTATTTCAAGAGTAAATCCCCGTGCTGCAGGATGTCCCTGTTCGATATCAGTAAATTGCAGTATTGTTGGTGTACAAGTAATACTATGACACTGAACATCACTGACAACATAGGTATCTCTATAACGTTTATGAAATATTTTTCCGGTAGAGGTCATACCATCAATTTTTATAGTAATTGAATACATTCCCGCTTCATCAGTATCAGTATAATACTGCGTAAACATGCCATCATGGGCACGTCCATCGTCATGAGCACCGTCATCATACAGTTGCCGGATATCTCTGCGTCCATCAGGACGAGTAATTTCCGCTGTTACGGTACAATGCATTGGCGGATAGACGCCTTCCAATATTGTTGCTGTAATATTAAACGGCTCTTTATAGTTATATGCCCGCCGAATCGGATAATACCGCGTTTGAATCGTATCATTGATAAAAGCAGTGACCGTTACGGTATTCTGATTATCGCCGGTATTACTCATTATCAATTCCCACTCACCATGCATTGGTTTGAATACCGATGTATAAAAAAATGAATTGCCCGACGATACATATGCCGTACGTGATGCTTGTGCATATAAACGCTGCTTGGAATCACGCAGGCAGATATTTACTTCGTCGGCAGTTTCCCATCGCGCAACAATACTATAATGCCGAACGTCAGAAGCTACCGGAATAGTAATTTTTTTCTTTTCAGCAGGAGAAAGTGCAACCAGCGCTTCTTTAAGAATATAACGACTGCCGATATGCTTAATCAGACCGGAAAAGATACTCTGCAGATCAAATGCTTTTGCTGCATGATAGTACCGACCATGTGTTTTTCGAGCAATATTTTTTAAATACGAAACATCGGTGTCGCCTTCAAGTCCAATAGTATATATTGGTATTCCCACATCAGCATATTTTTTATACTGCACTTTTTTACGGCAAGTATTTTTCCCATCGGTTAACAACACTACTGCTTTTCGATTATCGGGCTTGCTGCGGTTTAATTCATCAAACGCTTTATCCAGTGCATCACCGATGGCTGTTTCACCATCAGGGTACAACGCCGCTGCTGTCCGTGCTTTTTCCCACTGTGCAAACGATGTTAACGGAAGCCGTATCGCTCCGGTATCAGCAAAAGTGATAACACAAAATCTTCCCGGGACAGTATTGTTTTCCAGTTCATCTAATGCATTAAATAATGCCGTCCATCGCTGTTTATTCGGATCATTACGACGCATAGAGCTTGATGAATCAATGCAAAATGCAATATCAATTGCCGGCTGCTGATAGTGCACAGCCCGGGAAACACGCCGGTGTATTTTTTTTCCGCTTCCGGTAACAATTTCAATAACAATATCATACCGCCCACTCTTTGTCTGAAACGGCGGTTGCCGAATATCAAGATAATATCGATCACTCATATAATGTGCATGTACCGCATATGCACGATACGAGGCGCATACCGCTTTATTCGGCGGGGTAATATAAATCTGAAAATCATCAGCATATAAATGCGGTAAATTGTTCCCGTTTTTATCTTTTACTGTACACAACAGCTGTACCGGCTGCGGATTATAAATTGATCCGGCATCACCGTTTATTATATCATACTCGGTAATAGCATTCGGCGTATATGACGGTATCGGTATTAATGGGTTTTGATTCGTAATTGCAAGCTGTTGTGCGTAAATCGGAAAAGCTAATACAACGATAAGTATCCATACTTTATTCATCAGCATCCATGCTTCCTTTATAGCGATATATCAAGGGGTGTGCGTAAATACCCTTACCATGAACCGCTATGCTGCGAATTCCCCTGAAACGCTCCCCATATAATTTTATTCTTTCCGATATGATGGAATCGGCGTGATGAAACGACGGTTAATGCATACACTGAGCCATTATCACAGCCGAAAACAATATCCGGATTACGATCGCCATTGAGATCACCGAGAACCGGCGAACTGCTGATACCGACATTAATAGTATAAGGTTTCTCCGTGAGCAATGTCCCGGTTTTCCCATTGATAATATATACCGTCCCATTTCGTGATGGGATAAATACATCATCGCAACTATCAGCATTTATATCATACAATGCCGCTGTGGCGGCAATTTCATCTTGTGTCCCGGTATCAAACTGCCATACCGTATCCCCGTTGCCATGTAAGGCCACTATCCTTCCATTTCCCAATCCAACAATGTATTCCTTATATCCGTCATTATTTATATCACCGGCAACCGCAGATGAAATAATTGCCGGCATCCCTTCATGTTTCCAATTAATCGTTCCGGAGAGTGCATCTATTGAGGCTAATACTCCATCCCGTGTTCCGATAATAACTTCATATCGTCCGTCATTATTATAATCAGTAACTAATGGTGAAGCGATAATACTTCCCGAAAGCATTGTTTTCCATAGCTTCCAACCCTGTTTTCCTTCAAGCGCAACAACTTCACCACTCTGAGTGCCAAAAAATATTTCCCGTCCCCGGTTATGGTTCACATCAACTAATGTCGGTGAACTGAATATTGCACCAAATTGCTCTTTTGACTGCCATATGCGATATCCGTGTTTACCATCAAGAGCAGCAATAGCACCGTTCATAGAAGCAACAACAACATCATCAATTCTATCCGCATTTATTCTCTCCAATGCCGGTGAAGCATGAATCGCTCCGAATTGTACCGTTTTATGTTCCGATGACCATATACAGCGACCGAAACGGTCAAGTGCATATACTGTCCCATCACCGGAACCGACAATAATTTCTTTGTACCCATCGTTATCAATATCTGTTAATACGGGAGAACTGATTACAGGACCATGAGTTGCATATGAAAATATACGAAGCCCGCTGCGTCCATCTATTGCGTAAATGCTTGTATCCTGCGAACCAATGATAACATCAGGCATATGATCGCCATTGATATCACCAAGCACCGCAGTTGAACTTAACGTCCCGCCGGTATAGTGCTCCCATATTGAGTTTATACTCATAGCGGAGCTTTCAGATAATGCTGTTTGAATACGGCTTTCCCAGAGTAGTTTTCCGATAAAGGGCAAACTTAACAATAATAATGCTATCAGAAGAATCGGCTGCCAGACAGAATGTTTGTATTCTGATTTCGGGGTGTCGTAAATATTCGGAATTATCGGCTGCGGAACGGATATCTCCGTATCACAGGCAATTATCGGATAATGAACTGAAATGTCAGTTTCAGCAGAAGACAATGCTATTGGAATATCATCCTCTTCCAATATCTGAAGAGATGCCCCTTCTTCCGATGCATTATCATCATTATAAGCGGCATCGTTCGGTATAATTACATTTGAAGGTTGTATTTCCGTTGTATCGTTATACTCAGTACATGGTATATCTATTTCTTCAGAATGACTCATCCCGTCACTCGGCAATGCATGAGAATCTGTAATTTCTTCAATACCCTCTTCAATTACAGTCTCAACCGATGAGCTATCATTCCTATCAGCATCAGCACCGGCCGGCTCGATAATCGGATACTGACTTTCAATATGATTACACGGAGTATGACCGCTGCTTTTTACAGATGCGTGCGGTATATCATTCGTGAGTGTATGTATTGTATCGGCATCATCCAACTCAGCTGTTGGCTGATACCCAATTGGAGATATACGATATTTACGTTTTTGATTATTTAAAAAATTATCTACAGTCTCGGCAGGATTGTGTAATAATTCCTGCGGTAAAATATGTTCAATCCGCCGAACAGTAATATCTTCACGCACGACCGGCTTATCGGACATTTTTTTTACAAACCGGCATAATTTCTTATGCCCGTGTTTTTCCTGTGAAGAATCAGGGTTTATCTTGCGATCATAGTAATAGAAGTAATCACCGTACATAATGCGTCTCTTTGCTACTACGTATTATCG
>Ga0256845_1001759_pt1 | contig 16896 bp, 16 predicted proteins | sample RiftiametaG_FD_189101 | JGI IMG/M metagenome (GOLD analysis project Ga0256845, IMG submission 189101) | Tube worm associated microbial communities from hydrothermal vent at the East Pacific Rise, Pacific Ocean - Riftia | ecosystem: Host-associated > Annelida > Integument > Unclassified ...
CTGGAGAGCTGCGCCATTGCCGAACGCGAGCCTAGCAGAGAGAGGCGGGCGAATGGGAGGGGAAATTTCTTATGGACTTGCGCTCAAGGCTACTTCGCTCGCCCCGGAGAGGAGCAAACGTGCCAAACTTAGGTAAACGAGGATACCTAGGGCGTCCACTAGGGTGGCAATGAAGGGGGTAGAACTGGTAGCAGGGTCGACTCCAATTTTGTTCATGAGCAAGGGCATCATGGCCCCGACCACACAGCCCATGGTCACCAGTGCGACAATTGTAACACCTATCAATATCGCCATATTGGTGCTGTCGCCACTCATGTAAACGCGAACAACGCCGATACCAGCGAGAGCAAATCCCATGAGAATTCCCTGGGCGAACTCGCGGGTCATTACTTTCCACCAATGCTCTCCGCGAATCTCTCCTAGGGCGATACCACGTATGATCAACGTAGCGGATTGAGAGCCAGAATTTCCACCGGCGCTAATGAGCAGGGGCACATAAAACGCCAACTGGGTAATAGCTTGAAGGAGGGGGGCAAAGTTCTCCATTACCCCTGTGGTAAAGAATCCGCCGACAAATAAGATGATCAGCCAAGGTGCCCGTTTGCGCAGGTACGCAAAGAATGAAACGGAAAAATAGCTATTTTCCATGGGCTCAACCGCTGCCATCTTCTGCGCGTCTTCTTCGGCCTCTTCTTCGACGACGTCCATGATATCGTCGCCAGTGATGATGCCAATCATGTGGCGTTCGCGGTCGAGCACTGGTAATGCATGTAAGTCGTATCGTGCAAAAATACGTGCGACTTCTTCTTGATCGAGTTCTGGCTCTACGCTCACCATGTTGTGCTGCATGATTTCGCTTACCGGCGTTTCAGGCTCGCTGAGCAAGAGAGCTCGCAGAGTTACGAACCCAGCGACGGTATCATTTTTGTCGAGAACAAAGATGATATTGAGCACTTCGTACCCTTCAGCAGCCTTGAGGCGAAGGGCGGAAGTTGCTTGATCAACCGTGACCGAGTCCGGAACGTCCACGTACTCATTGTTCATGAGTCCACCGGCCGTCTGCTCGGGCCATATGGTCAGCTCTCTGACGTCTTCGGCTTGTTCGGGGTCGACGGCTTCAAGGCGTGCCAAGAGCTTCCGAACCGTTTCGTCGGGGAGGAGACTGAAGAAGTCTACCGCCTCGTCTGCACTCATTTCCGTCACGAGTTTTGCGGTAGAATTTACTCCAAGAGCTTTGGCAATCTCGACTTGTCGTTCTTCGCTCAGGCGTTCGAAAACCTGGGCCCCAAATTCTAGTGGAAGAGCGGTGAGGGCGCGTATGGCCACTTCGCTTGCGAGGTGATCAAGGCACTCGCTTACATCCTGAGGGTAGAGTTCATCTACGAACTCGTTGAGTGATCCGGGTTCGTCCCGAAGAAGCTCCGCGAGCTCCGGTCCTATGAGTTTTCCCAGCTCCAAAATGCGTACCTGCGGGAGACGCTACAGGAGAGCACCCATCATGAAAATGCTTGAATCGATTGCCTTCAATTGACCAAGAACCACTTCACGCCCACTTTAATTTCCAGGTGCAAGTGATCAGAATGTGCGTCGTCGAAGTGAGGGGTCAACATATAGTGAAAAATGCGAAGATCAGATGCCTCGCACGCGACGCTCAAGAGTTCTCTGCCCCGCCGACCATTGAGTTTCCGTCCACCGTCGCCACAGCTTTTTGCTCCAATTTGGGCTGGCCAATGGGGACCAACCGCGATCCAGTGCCCTGTGCGCTTTTTGATCGCCCCAAGATCGATAGCCATTCCACCGGGGTGTCGATGTAGATATTTTCCTTTTTGAGCGGGGCCTGAATGGGGGGGGCGATACATAGTAAAATGCACGATTTCGACAAAACCATGAGCGTGGAGGAGCTCGCAAAAGTCGTCCAGCGCGAGAGCGAGGCGCCCATCAAGAATCTCAAAGGGGGTCGTTTTTCGCTGAGCCGCTGGAAGAACAGAATGGACCCAAACACCATGCAAACGCCCGGTGAGACGAATGGGGAGCCGAACCCCCGCAACAGATTTTACCTGTTTGTAAGGAATCTTCCTTATTTGTAGCTCCGCTAGAACCTGCTGGTTGCTTAAATTGGCGTATCGGTAAGCTCTCGATTTTACAGCTATCTTCTCCGAAGGAATATCCAAGTACTTATTTGACGCGCTCGTTGAGGTGACCGAAGTCAGAGCAATGAGCGGAGCTATCACCCGTGGCACGAAAAATCGGCGAATTCTCCGAAAGAGATCAGATGGGGAGCGAAGGGTTCGCGGACGCGGTAGAGACACGTTCGCGAACTTAGCTCGCCTCGGCCAATCTCCAAGTTTTTGATCTGCTTTTGCTTTTCAGAGAAATCCTGAAGGGGAAGCACGCCTCTAAGCCGCGAGTTCAGGCGTCATCGTCTCCTTCTTTTCTGAGATTTTTGCAATCAGCTCTCGAGTAAGAGAGGGATTGTCACGCAAATATTGGCGAGCGCGCTCGCGCCCTTGGCCGATGGCCTTTCCGTCTACGGAAAAATGGGAGCCCGATCTTTTGATGAATCCTTTTTCGTAGCCAATATCGAGGAGCTCTCCTAGTCTATCGATACCCTCTCCCCAGCGAATATCAAATTCGGCCTCTTGAAATGGCGGGGCTAACTTATTCTTCACAACCTTGACCCGAGTTCGGTTGCCTATGGTCGAGTCTCCGCTTGCGACCTTGCCTGTCCGACGAACATCGAGACGCACAGAGGCGAAGAATCTTAGGGCCATTCCTCCCGTGGTTGTCTCGGGAGAGCCAAAAACTACACCAATCTTTTGTCGCAATTGGTTGATGAATAAGACACAGGTATTTGTGCGGCTTGCATCCCCTGTGAGTTTTCTCACTCCCTTGCCCATGAGTCGAGCGTGTAAGCCCATCTGTTGATCTCCCATCTCTCCGCTAATCTCTGCCTTGGGTACGAGGGCCGCGACAGAGTCGACTACGACAAGGTCAATAGATCCTGATTCAACTAAGGTACTTGTGATGTCTAAGCCTTGTTCTCCGCAATCGGGCTGGGCTACTAGTAATCGTGTTAGATTTACCCCTAAAGCCCGAGCATAGCGGGCGTCAAAAGCATGTTCCGCATCGATGAAAGCCGCAGTTCCCCCTCTAGCTTGGACTTCGGCTATGGCGTGGAGAGCGAGGGTCGTTTTACCGCTCGACTCAGGTCCAAATATTTCGACGATACGACCCCGAGGGTAACCTTGGATCCCCAGGGCCTTATCGAGAGTGAGGGAGCCTGTAGAGGTGACTTCGATATCTTCTTGTGCTCCATCGCCCAGACTCATGATGGCTCCTTGGCCGTATTGTTTATTGATCTTTAGCGCAAGTTCTGTGACTTCGTGATCTTTTGGTGCTTGATTTGTGGGTATTGCTTTTTGCTTGCTTGGCATGTCTCTCTTCTCTCGGGGGTGTTGGTGAGTTTATGTTAGTAAATTAGGGTGCAAAGATTATGAAATGGACGACAAGTCGGGAAGTCGATAACGCAGTGCCTCTCCGACATGCTCAACTTGGGGGCGTTCGGTCCCTTCGAGATCTGCCAAAGTACGCGCTACTCTCAGAACGCGCACGTAGCCGCGTGCCGAGAGCAAATTCTTGTCAATGGCAGCCTCCAATAAACGCTTCCCTTCGGGCGTCGGATCGGCGACTCGCTCTAGTTCTTGCAATCCAAGAAGAGAGTTTTTTCCTGAAGACACGTCTCCTGACCGATAACGAATGCTTTGCGCCTCACGAGCTCGGTTGACCATCTTTCTGGCTTCGCTCGAAGACAGGGCTGGGGCGCGCCCAGACTTGGTTGTCCAAGCTCGCAAGTCGACTGGCGGAACGAGGACATGCAAGTCAATTCTATCCAAGAGAGGGCCGGAGATACGCGCTAGATAGCGAAGGCGAGCCTCGGGTTTACAGCGACAGGGGGTTTTAGGGTTGCCCCAATTTCCACACGGGCATGGGTTCATCGCCCCCACCAAAAGCGGGTGGGCCGGAAATCGAGTGCGCATTCGCGCCCGGACAATGTGAACCTCGTGATCTTCCAGTGGTTGGCGGAGCGATTCGAGGGCACCTCGACGGAATTCTGGCATTTCGTCGAGAAAGAGCACCCCGTGGTGGGCGAGACTGAGCTCACCTGGACGTGGAATACTCCCGCCCCCGATCAAGCCCGGCTCGCTGACCGTATGGTGGGGAGCGCGAAAGGGGGGAACATCGATGATGCCTCGCGCTGAGTTGAGAACCCCGGCAATGCTATGGATAGCTGTGGTCTCGAGCGCTTGCTTTGCATCCAAAGGCGGCAAGAGGCCCGTGAGGCGCCGAGCCAAGAGACTCTTACCTGAGCCAGGGGGGCCGACCAATAGTAAATTGTGATGGCCAGCCGCTGATACGATGAGTGCCCGTTTAGCCGCCAGCTGGCCCCGTACTTCACTGAGGTCAGCATCTCTTCTTTGCGAGGGACGAAACGTGACGTTTTTTAATGGTTCTAAATAAGTTTCACCTTGAAGATGGCTTACCAAAGAATGCAAATTTCTGACTGCATGAATAGCCATTCCGTGGATTTGTGCTGCCTCACGTGCATTGGGTTCTGGAACATACGCATTGCGAATTCCATTCTTGCGAGCCCCATCGAGAAGGGGCAAGATCCCCGGAATGGCGCGGATTGCCCCGTCCAAAGCAACTTCTCCCAGAAAAACTGCATCATTCGTCGCCTTTGAGTCAATGTGCTCAACTGCCCCCAAAATGGCTACAGCGATGGAAAGATCGAGCCCCGAGCCTGACTTGCGTACGTTGGCGGGCGCAAGGTTTACTGTTAGCGCGAATTCATCTAACGTGATACCTAAGTGAGAAAGCGCGCTGTTGATCCGTATTCTGGCTTCTCTCACTGAGGTTTCAGCGAGCCCAGCAAGTTGAAAAAGCGAAGGGCCCCGACGGGAGGCGACTTCAACCGTGATAGGCTGAAACTCTAGCCCTAGTAGCCCTCCGGCTTGGACGGCACAGTGCCCGAGTAGCGAGGGCACAACCGCTATGGCGGGTGAACCTTTTTTATGATGAGGAGAAATGGTGGGTTGAGTCACGCCCTTCTTCCAGCATCAATCATGCCAATGATAGAGTGGTGAGTTTTCTGGGCTTTTGCGTCTATTTCACCTGGTGCACCAGTGGTGCAAGGTGGCGCTTTTGAACGGGCGCCACCTTGTTCAGCGCGTTTTTTTAGCGCCTACTTCAAGTTTCATTTTTGTCATTGAGTAGAGCCTCCCTTTGAGATCTCTCTTGAAGTACTTGGAAAGAGCACAGGTTGATGTACACTGTTCGCATGAGCAGTGAATCCGTCGCAAACGTAAATTTCGATTCTGAACCAGTCGTCCAGCTAGAGTGGAATGGTTTCGATTACCGTCTCGATTCCGGTAAAGAAGGAACTGCTTTAGGAATTTCCCATCGCGAGAGCGGCTCATGGGATTGGCAATTTCTGGGAGAAGCCAAGTGGGACAGGACGCAGATACGCTGCAAGTCCTTGCATCGTTCTATTTTGGACGAACTCTCAAGGGCTCTGCGCGCAATCGACTAGAACGGGTACGGCTGTATTTCGTTTCTATTTTTGGGAGAGCGGGATGATAGAGTTCATCGGAAACCAAGCTTCCGAGGGGAAAACCAAGCTTCCGAGGGGGAGCCCGATTTAGTCAGCGGCTTGCAGTTCTAATTCGATGCGCTGGATTGAATTGAGATTTTTGGCCCTCTCTAAAACGCGGCGGTAAAGTGCGAACTTGATCAATTTATCCACTCGCTCTTCAGTGAGAATTTCGGTGAGTAGATCACTCTCCGTGATGAGCTGCACTAATCGATGAGCAATTGCGTCTTTATCGAGCGGTAGGAGATCTTCGAGAATTTCTTGAAGGTAGTCGGCCAACAAGTCTTCGCATGTGGGGAGGGGGGGCTTGTCGGGGGCACAAATCTTAGAAAGAAGCTCCGCGTCTTGGAGCAAATCTATGAGGAAGGCGGCCGCCCCTTCGGGATCTATTTGGGTCAGTTTCTCTAGAATCGGCAGTAGGCGCTCATAGAGTGCTTCTTCGTCGAGACGAGTGACGATTTTATCGTGTACAATTTCAGCAATCGTGGAGGCGGCATCTTTCGCATCCAGTGCATCGATCATTGCCTCCAGCCTTGCGGCAAGAGATTGTGTGATTTCTGTTTCTTTCTGGCTCAGTAATTCTGCTAGCCAGGTCCCTATTTTTTGACCAGCGACAGCGGGGTCGATCTCTTGCAGGGCGAGGAGAGCTTTGGTCGCAGCTCCCTCAATCTTTTCGTGACTGAATATTGAATCTGCGAGTAAGATACCTAGGTCGTCGGCAAAGTCTTGAGCGCCATCAGCTCCAATGACTCCCTTTGCTCCGACGAACGCGGCAGTTACAACTCGACTGACTTCTGACCAGTCCGGACTGAGGTTGAGATCGGGGAACTTCTCGTTGAGTCCATCTACGATTCTTTGAAGTTCGGCAATCGCTTCTTCTGCAAGGGCCGGGATATCTCTGACAGGCGTCGCCTCAATTCTCTGAGCAAAGGGGAGCAGAGCATTGGACAGAGTCTCAGGGTTGAGCCAATTGTCCACGATTACCGTCGCGAGTTCACCCGCAATCGCTACGATATCGACCTCTGCGATATCGGCGAATTCAACCCATACGCTCTCTACGATTGCAGAAATTCTCTCTTCTGAAAGAAGACTGGTGAGAGCCTGATAGAGCACCTCGGAGACTCCAGCTGCGACGGCTTCAGCGTTATCCTTCATTTCCTCCAGACGAGGTAAGATTACCTCGATAATTCGCTCTTCACTAAAAGCTAGTTCGATCTTCTTAGCAATTTTTGAAGCCATTTCTTTGGCGGTTGACTCAGGATCAAGATCGGTGAGTTCTTTGAGGCGTTGTACTAGCGCCGCTTCGACAATGCCCTCGATATCTTGTTCTTGGAGTAGCTGAACGATAGCTTGGGCCAGTTTGCGGGACACATCTTCTGGATCTTGCTCGGGAATCTCTTCGAGCCTGCCTCGAATGCCTTCGTAGAGGTACTCCTCAAGCGCGTCCTGAACTCGTGGATCTTCAAAAAGAATTTCCGTTAGTTTGGAGGCTGTAGAGTCGAGAGCGCCGGAGAATAGTATCTTACTGTAGAGATTATTGAGCATCCCAGTCAGGGCGCCTGCAGCTTTTTCTTCGGGAGCAAGTATTAGAGATCCATCATTGCGGTCAAAATCGTATTCGTACTTGAACCAAATCGATTTTCGGACCGAAGCTCGCATCAAGCGTTCATCGACGACTCGAAAGCGTGTGCCATAGTCTTCAAATTGGTTAGAATCTGGAAGCTTTACTTTTACGACTCCAGCGAGATCAAAGAGAATATCCGATCCTGTAAGGGCGTCGCCGCTCGGAGGTACGTCTCCCTCCGGATAGCGAATTTTGTTCAAAAGCTTTCTATCGGAAGGAAAAGGAAGAGTCGCTCCATCTCTTAAAAGGACGCGTGTCTCTACGTAATTCCACTCGTGGTCGAAGAGAAACGAGCCGGGAGCATCGAGATTTGTTTGTCGTTCGTCACTGTTGCATGCAATTGTCGCTGGGAGGGCAAGAGCAAGAAAGCAAAATTTCTTGAATGAGGCCATCGTGAGTGTGCAGAGCTTCATTGGAGGACCTTGCTAGTCGAATCGGCTTGCGTCTGTGAGCGTAGCGGCGTGATATCTGGTTTTTTTCCAGGCGTGTCGTCTTTCCATGCGGGAAAGAGGCCAAAGCGGTAGTTGAAGCCGGCAATCAATTGTTTTCTACCCAGGAAACCCACCTCTGCACGAAATTGTAGGCGTTTATTGATACCTACCTCTCCACCGATGGTCATATTCCAGCGGTACTTGATCTGCTTGTCGAGCTTGTAGTGAATGATGGTATCGGGTCTACCATCTAGGCGCCCGGCAATTCCACGTACCAATGCTTGGCGCCCGGCGGGCAAACCTTCGTACCAGTCCTCTACTTTCTGGCTAATGTCTCCATTGGCGCCGCTCTTGAGATCGCCGAGATTGATGGAGCCGTTGGTTTCGGAGCCTATCTTTTGTCGCATCGCCCCCACCTAGCCTATGAGGCGCACGGGACCGACTTTGCCGAAGTTTTTTCCGAAGCGAGGAGTGACGATGAAAGTACTTACTGGCTCATTTAAGTTTTCCATCTTATTCCAAGTCCAGTTCATATCGACGATGCCAAAAAATCCGCCGAGCCCGAACGCAGCGGTCATACCAAAGCCGCCTCCGACGCCGCTCTGTGTCGCACCTGTTTCAAGGGAAAAGGGCGCGCCAATGGTTACGTCAGTGTTTGTTTCGGGGGCGTAAAGACCGAGACCATAGACGTTGAGAAACGGGAACAACCACAAGTCCAAGCGCGCGTTGAGTACATGAACTCTGGACCGAATCTCTTCGAACTCGATGAGTTCGCTGATATCAACATAATCGCTGTCATTTACAGCAATATCGATGCTGGTAATTTCTATTGGCTGATCTACGTAGGAGTAATTGATACCGGCTCCCCAAGGCAGGGGTAGTTCAATTCCCTTTTTTGCCACTTCCTTTCCCCAAATAGGGAACGCATTCTTCCACTCATAAGGGGCGTTACCGAGATCGGGGGCGGCCTGCCCCAATGCATGAGACGAGAAGGAGAGGATGGCGGCGCAGAGAGGTAGACTGAGCCTACGAGATATTGTCATAGTGGTGGAGATGTGGGCGGAGTTGCAGAGCCTATGGGGAAATCCGAAACACAGCCTAGTACCTCGTGCCGGAAGTCCGTGCCGGGTTTCACCAGACCCAACTGAAGTGGGGGCCTGATGAAACCCGCAATAGCCTCCCTATTTGCCCTCGGTACTACTTTTTGTCTCATGGGTACCAAAACCCGGCACGAAGTTCCGACCTTTGGTACTAGCTGTTTAGCTTTCGTTTTCACTCGTAGCAATCTCTCTGGCTCCTTGGCGGGGTGAATATTGCAGTCCGCAGTATTCACCCAACAGCCCCTCCTAAGCTTCGCGGCGAAGTGGGCGAGCGTGGCTCGGCGTTCGGTCTTGACGACTCTCCCGGTTGCCTCCTTCTCTTCTCGAATTTCTTCGACCGGATGAAGAGGAACGACGTGCTGGTGAGCGTCGACGTGGCTCCGTGGATTCTAGCGCAACTCGTTCTTCAAACGATTGAGGGGCGCAAATATCGCAAGTTCCGCAATCGCTCGGCGGCGTTTGTTGCCCCAGAAGGCGAGCGAACGTTTGCGCACGACAAGTTGTTGACTGAGCGTAATCCTCAACGAATTGCAGCCGTTGCACGTCACCCGCAATGAGATTGCTCAGGGCCTTTTTTAGCTGGGTGGCAGTGCTCTTGAGATCGCGTATTCCTACCAAGGTACGCGATTCGTCACCCGTGCGCTCGACGACGCCGGCGTCGGCCAAAAATTTCAAGGCTAAATGAGTGCCTCGACGCGACGCTGTACTGGCGTCGAAACTACTTTCTCCAATCCACGCGTCTTTGGAGTGATTGAGGAACACCCCGACCACAGCGTCGATCATCGCCGGGCTGAGACGTTTCTTCTCTAGGAGGGCATGATTGAGAATTAAATGACTCGGATCGAAGAGCATAATGCCTACGTTTCGAGGAGCATTCGCTCGCCCGTGGCTGGCACGGTCCTGGCTGGCACGGTCCTGGCTGGCACGGTTCTCGCTCATTTTCTCACTGAAGCCAGCATCTTCGTCGTTCAGCGCCGGTCCATTGTCTTCGGGCTCACCCTCGCTGACATTTGAGATGTCGTCCTCAGAGCTCTCACTCTCTAGGCAGTCATTTTCTCTGTCCCATTTGAAGCGGTTTTTCTTGGAACTGGAAAGTAATGCGAGCTCTTGAGCGTATTGCTCCAAGGAACATGGAGCGCAAAAGTGCACGATGCTTCGAAGATCTTGGCGAGCATAGCCGTGACCAAAAGCGTCAGGTACACCGCCCGACTCTGAGCCAGCGAATCCACTTTGGGGTCCGAAGGCACTTACTGCCACCATGACAGCTCGACGTCCGGGCAAGGAAAAGTGGACCAACTCCCGCGCTCGTTCGCTGGACGATAGCCCCGAATGAAAGCGATGCGTTGGCACTTGCGCCGACTGCAATTCGGCAAAAACTTGGTCTGCTTGGGCTGGAGTACTGCAGAGAACGAGGGCCGGGCGGGGTAGGGTGCTCGCGATCTCAGCGAGTACTTCTTGCTCGTTGCTACTCACTCGCAAAGAGAGCGAGTCTTGTCCACTTGAGTCGGTGACACGTGAACTCTCGAAGGTTTTTACCGTTGAAAAGGTCTTTACCCCCAGAGATTTACTCACCTTTTTGGCAACATGGGGACCATTTGTCGCACTCTGAGCTACCAAAGTAGCAGCTGGAAATCGTGCCAGCACTTCTCGTAAATTTTCTAAACTGGGGCGATAGGAGAAGGATGAGCCACCGCAAGCGTGGGCGTCTTCTACTACAATTGTACTGGGGCCTTCAGAGCCAAACGCTCGACTTAAGTGGGCGAGATCGAGCTTTTGGGGCTCTGCCCAGACGGTGCGTGGGGCTTTCACTTCTCCATCGTCCTGATGAGTTCCCCGACAGGCATCTTCTAGTGTTTCGCAAGGGCCGCGCGTGCCCAATCGATGCTGTCGATCCTCCAGAAGGGGTTCTGAGGGAGAAACGAAGAGCACACTTCGTTCCTCAGCCGAGGTCAATGCGACAGAGAGTAGAGCCAGGGCTTCAGGCCGCAAGCCTTCAGCCCAGACTGATTGACCGTCGGTAATTCTTTGAGCGATCGCCAGTTCGGCCTCCGAGGGAGGTCTTTGGGCGAGGCGCTCGAATTCCGCGGCAAAACCCGTCGCGGGTGCCAATAGGGAAGTTTTAGGAGCCAACTCCCGCTGCCTACCACTGAGGATCGGACATGGGAACAGAAAAACAGTGAACAGATGGGAAGCTCCAAAATAAGAGCTTTGAGACCCTCAAAAAAACTGGGTTCAGTGCTCAAGGTTTTGCCTAGATTCCTTCTCCCAGCGATTCGTGGTTGATTCTTCTTTCTCATGAGTGATTTACCTGCATTTCCAGCCCCATTTTCTCATCAAGACGCGGTACTTCCTGAGTTGGGTAGTCGTGCGCTCTTTCCGGACCTCGCCTACAACGCCTTTTTGGCTCATGCGGCGATCTCGCCCGCTAGTGCCGCTGCAGGGCAGGCGGTTACAGCTGCACTTGAAGTCGTAGCCGCTCAGGGGGCTGGCGGATTTTTCACCTTCAACCAGCAGAGACAGCGCCTGCGCAGGTCGTGTGCTCGCTTGCTTGGTGTGGAGGAAAGCGCGATTGCATTGACCGCAGGCTGCACTCATGGGTTGACACAAATAGCTCTCGCATTGCCCTGGTCCGCGGGCGACACACTTCTTACATTTGAGGGAGAGTTTCCTGCCAATGTCACCCCTTGGCAATCGGCCGCTCAAGCAAATGGAGGATCTGTCCGGTTGCTCGCTCTGCCTTCAAGTGATTCTAACGAGTGCGCACAGGAGGTGATCCTATCGGTCGAGAGGGCTTTGTCCGAGTCGACCGAAGCCCGGCCGATTCGCTGGCTCGCCGTCAGCGCCGTGCAATTTCAGACCGGGTTTCGCATGCCCCTTCAGGGGCTTTCAGAAGTTTGCCGAAAGTATGACGTACGCATGATTGTCGACGGAATACAGGGCTGCGGAGTTGTGCCCTTGGACATGAATGAGCTGGGGATTGACGCGTTTGTTACGGGCGCCCATAAATGGCTCATGGGATTGGAAGGGGCTGGCTTTTCGTACATTAGTCCCCAGTTTATGGATGAATTGAGGCCGCTTACAGCTGGCTGGTTGAGCCATCAGCAAGGAGACCTATTTTTATTCAGCGGGGAGGGGTATCTTCAGTACGACCGTCCTCTTTATGATTCCCCCCGGGTATTCGAAGGAAGTACCGCAAATCTTCTTGGGCTCGTCGCGCTAGAGGTAGGTGTTGATATCTGCAATCGACTGAGTGCCCAATCTATTTTTGATCATGTTCAGAAAATTCATAACGAACTTGAAGAAGGGCTTTCTTCCCTTGGCCTGCATTCCTTGCGTGCTAAAAAAGCCGGCTCACGGTCCTGTATACTTTCGCTGAAAGCCCCCCCTAGCGTAGACCTGCTTGCTCTTTCAGCGGCAATGAAAAAGCGAGGCGTTTTAGTGAGTATTCCTGATGGGTTAATTAGAATAGCCCCGCACTACGCAAATAACATAAGCGAGGCACCGCATATCTTGGAGAGTTTCAAGAGCGCGCTGGAGGAGCTTCGGTGAGTTGTCCCTCATGCATGAGAATTTCTTGGTAGCCTTCGCGAAAACTGGGATATTGAAAAGAGAAGCCTAAGAGTTCCAGTTTTTTGTCTAGAATACGGCGGCTTTTTCGGCGCCCACGAGTGCGCGAGTTCGAGACTTGAGCGGGTGCGGTGAATTTCTCGCGTTGGTCCAGAGATAAGGACCGGAACCAGTCTTCAATGGTTCCCAGTTGGGCTGGTTGTGGGTCGCTGGCCAAGAAGGTTCCAAACAAGTCAGGGCGATTGATAAAGAACTCGAGGAGGCGGGCTAGATCATCGCGATGGATTCGATTCGTCCAGAGGGAGCGCTCGGACTCACTGAAGGGGCAGTTTGCCATGTTTTTCAGCATACTCGTGCGTCCAGGGCCATAAATGCCGCTTGCTCTGAGGATAATATGTGAAGGCTTATCGCGTATCTTCTCTTCAGCCTCTAACAAAGAGTGAGCTGAGAATGTATCGCTTTTAGCCGGGCTATTCCCATCGATCTTTAACCCATTGTCTTGAGAATATACGGTCGTGCTTGAGACGAAAAAAAACTTTGCTTGGGGGAGAACCTTCTTAATATTTGCGACACCCAAGGGGTAGGCACGCTGATAGGCAAGTTCTGTTCGAGAATCGGGAGAGACCGCATATACGATAGATTCAATGGTACGCGGAAGATCCATCAAGGTCTCGAGAAGAGTGACATTACCCTGATAGGTCTCGATTAACTCGCCGTCCCTTGGTAAAATATTTCTTTTCAATCCAATGACGCGGTGACCGGCCAGTGCTAGGCGTTTTGCCAGGGCTGCCCCCACGTAGCCTAACCCGACAATGAGGATCACCATGGACTACTCAGGATTTGTCCGTTGCGTCGGAGGGCGTTTCTATGGCCCCAGAGTCGGACTGAGTGCTGGCTTTCGAGTCGACTTGAGCGGCGTGTCCCTGTTGGTCGACGCTTTGCTGGGGTGGAGACTCATCAAGATTTTCTAACTCTTTCGCCATGCCATGAGCGGAAAGGGTCGCGATAGCGCTAAAACCTTCTCGTACGGCTGTATCAATGCGCGTATAATAAGTGCGCAGCGACTGCACTGCCTCCTCTTCGTCACCGGCTTCTAAAGCTTTGATGAAAGCAAGCAAGTGGGCGGGAAATTCAGTATCCATCACCCATACCTCGGGAAAGCGCTCCAAGAGCTCCCGAAAAGAATCGAGAAACGGATTGGCTACCCAGCGCATGGCCACCGAATGCCCGGCGTCAATCAGAGCGTCGAGCCATCTTTGAAAGCCTTTTGCAATGACCTGAGCATCGGCTGTATCAAATGCCGCAACTACTAAGTCTGTAATATCTCGTAGGCGTTCGATGTCGGAGTTTGCAGACCTTTGAACGGCCAATTTCGCTGCAAATTCTAACACTAAAAGTCGAGCGGGTAGAATGTCCTGAACAATTTGACTGAGTTCGGTATAATCGGAAGACGCTTCAAAGAGTGGAGCCAGTAGCTCCATCGTACCAGTACGACGAAAATCGGCCACAGTGACACCCTGGCCATGACGCACGGTCACCAAGCGTGCTTGCTCCAAGCGGCGCACGGCTTCTCGCAGGGTATTGCGATTCGTCCCGTACTGGGAAGCGAGTTCACGTTCACCCAAAAGGCGCTCGCCGGGCCCCAGATGACCGCCCAATATTTTTAGGCGTAAGTCCTCGAAAATCTTTCGGGCGATATTTTGATTTTCGTTACTTTTGTCTGTCAATTGATTGGCCCGATGGCGAACGATGAAGGAAGCAGAAAGTCTGAGGTTGGGAAGGCGAGGGGGAAGCCCTACGACCTTGCCCTTTCCTCTCTAGAATTGAATATTTGCCCCAACAGAAAGCAGGGGATACCCGATGCGAACCAAAATTCCAATCTTGCCAAATTGAAAGCGGCCGCCTGCCTGAAAGAGCGGTTCGACATTCAGATGAGAAGTACCGCCCCAAAAAGTGATGGGCGTATTGAGGCCCGCCTCACCCAGCACGCTGATGATCTTGGTTAGGTAGAAGTTCCACTGAAATGCCACGGGCAAGTTGAGTACAACTGCATTCGTGTCCCGATAGTACGTGGAATGAAACGTGGTAGAAAGACCGAAGGAGATGGCAATATTGTTGTTGATGCTATCTATCGGACCATTGTGCATCAAGGGAATTGTCGCCCGAATACCAGGGCCCACCCCGGCGTGATTTCGATAGCTGTAGTAGTAGCCATTGTTGTAGTTGCGACAGTCCTGATACCGACAACCGTAGCCACCGCCGTTCCAGGCTGGCAAAAAGGGACGCAGAACAAGTTGGGGCTCGAGTTCGAAGGTATACTTATTGTGGGCGCCTGGTTGTTTGATGATGCCTGCGGCAGAGGCTGTACTGGGTGCAATGCAGAGCCCGACTAGTAGGGCGAGCGAGGCGAGAGCAGACGCAAGAGCGTGGAACGCACGAAAGCTCGAGATTCGTGAGAATGTCCCGTGAGATGATCGAAGATCTTGGGGATTTTTGCCGCCGTACGAACGCTGAAAGAAGCTCATGCGCATATAGAACACCAATGTGTGTTGAATTGAAACCGAGGAGCGAGAGCGGGATGGACTCTAGGCAATGAGCAGAGACGGTCTTCGGAGAGAACGCTGGGAGGGGTCTCAGTTTCCTAGCTCGCGGAGACTTCTAGGGCTATGGAGGCCCTCATGAACGTACAGGCTCCCCTCAGGTACGCCGCGCGAGTGGCGCGAGTCGACTCGTTGAGCCCCTCTGTGGTGCGTTTGCGAATGCACGCTCCCAAAAGTTATTTATGGAGCGCGGGTCAGCATGTCGCTGTGGCGAGTCAGGAGCACGGCGGCAATATTTCGTATTATTCAATAGCGACACCGCCTCTCTCTAGCGCGCCCGGAGAATTCGACCTGGTTGTAGGGGGCGGCTCTACGGTGTTTCCGGTGGGTACAGAGGTGGGCCATCAAGTTTGGCTCCATGCCGCCGAGGGTGAGTTGCCATTGCAACGTCTACGAGACGCCAAAAAAGTTACGATGATTTGTATGGGTACGGGGGTTGCGCCTATGCGAGCACTTGTGTTGGAGCTTCTGAAAGACAGGGAGAGCGTACCGTGTCTTACCCTCCTTCAGGGGGCCAGAAACGTCGAAGATTGTTTGTTTTTTGACGAATTCACCTCACTCTTGCCCGAACTAAATTACTTGCCCGTCATCTCCGGCAACGGGCCTTCTCTAGGTGAGGCAAGCACCCACTTACGCAGGGGACGAGTACAAGAGCATCTGCCCAATCTTGACCTAGAGCAGGTGGAGTTCTGCGTGTGTGGCTCGAGCCTTATGGTAGAGCAGGTGACAGACTATCTGCTTGAGCAGGGTGTTAAGAGCGAGAGCGTTTTTACAGAAGGATATTAAATGGCTGATGAAAAAACTTCTGTTCGGGTGGATCGTTGGCTTTCGGCCACTCGCCTCTACAAGTCAAGAACGGGCGCTCAAGACGCGTGCGCGGCCTCTCATGTAAAGGTGAACGGAAAAAACGTACGAGCCAGTCAACCCATCAAAGTGGGGGATCGTCTCGAAGCAAGGGCTCCCCGGGGAGATGTAATTTGGATCGTCGTAGCCTTAGCGGACAAACGCCAATCGCCAGAGAAAGCGCGCACTCTCTACGACGACCAATCACCTCCGCCGGAGGAAAAGAAAGATGATCTTGCGCAGCGCGAGCGGGGCATGGGGCGCCCGACTAAGGCTGACCGTCGTCGTATGGAGCGATTTCGCGGCGGATTTTAGAGATCGAGCGAGAGTGACCATTCATTGATTGGAGTCACCCCAAGCTGTAAACGAATAAAATTGCTTCTAGTTCATTGAACTATTATTTTGAAATCTGCGAGCTTTCTTGTTTCAGACAAATCATATTCATCCTGTTCAAATCTATTATGAGGACACCGACCATTCGGGAGCGGTCTACCACGCGAACTTCTTGCGTTACTTTGAGCGGGCGCGTGAACATCTTTTGGGGGTCGACGTACTTGTCGAACTTCTGAGGTCTCGCGGTATCGGTTTTGTAGTCTACAAGGCCGAGCTGACCTACAAATTGCCCGCGCACTTTGGCGACTCCCTAGAGATCCATTCCTTTGTGACCAAAGAGAGCGATTACCGTATGGTCTTCAAACAGGATGTACACCGTCCTCGTGATGGTGCGCTTCTTGTCCAAGGGATCATTCAACTAGCCAGTGTTGACTCGTCTGGTAAGTTGGTGGCTCTGCCTATTTGAGCCGAGAGTGATAGGGTCGTTTTATGCACTCGACTCTTTTCTTGACTACTGCATTGTGCGCCTTGCAGGCAATCTCTTGCGCTTCTCATTCACCCCTTTGTAAAACACCTTCCTCTCAAGAAGAACAAGGGTTGAGGACAGAAACCGAGGGGCATCATCGTCAGGCGGCGTCCGAACTCTTCACAATTTTGGATCTTGAGGGGCGTCAAAATCGTACGATTGATCGTATATCCCAGCGTATTTTTCGTGCCTACCCCATGGACGCAGCTTCTCAAGAGGTGG
>Ga0256845_1001760_pt1 | contig 16896 bp, 12 predicted proteins | sample RiftiametaG_FD_189101 | JGI IMG/M metagenome (GOLD analysis project Ga0256845, IMG submission 189101) | Tube worm associated microbial communities from hydrothermal vent at the East Pacific Rise, Pacific Ocean - Riftia | ecosystem: Host-associated > Annelida > Integument > Unclassified ...
CTTAATAACAATAACAGGCAAATTGGCATAATTAAGGCAAAATCCACGAACAGGATTATTTTTATCAATCTGCCATTGCCCGTTATAACCATTAGAAACAACCACCATAACACCTTTTTTCTCAACAGCATGACGCAAATCTTCAAAAGTATTTGTTGGGCTTAATTCCAACCATTGCCTAGTATTGCTTGCTGTTGGTAATAAAGTATTGCGCCAATTTTGAACAATAGGCATATCTAAATCATTTAATAAACTCAAATAAATTTTTCGTTGCTTTTCAACATTATCAATAAAAGCCCTTAATTTGCGGGAATGTATGGGTTTTTGATTGTTAATAGTTCGAAATTGTGGAGAATAAATTTTGTCTTCAGACACATCATTAGACTCAAGAAAAAATAAAAGACTTTGATTAAAATACTTTGCTATTTTTTCCAACTGCTTTAAACTTAAAGCCATCTTGCCTTGCATTGCATTATTTAAAGTTGCTTGAGCAATATCAATATTGCTATATAAATCAGACACCTCAATATCAAATGTTTGACAACACCAGATTAAACGATTTGGATTGATGGCTAATTTTTGCATAAATTTATTATAAAGTATCTAGTTTTTAACAATTACTCTTATTTTGCCTGAAATTAATTTGGGTAACAGGGTGTCTCGTAGCCTGGTTAAGGTTTGGATTTCTTCAAAATTTGATTTAAATTTTTTATACAAACTATTTATTTTTTTTGAAAATTTATCATTAATTTCATCAGAAGAGAATAAAAAAGGAATTTTATTCATGTTTCCTTGATTTATTTTTAATTGTACGGCACCTGTAATATAAGGAGAAACATTCTGTTGCTTCATAAATACCAACAAATGTTCTGTAGAAACTCCATTGTTACCTTGTAATACATGGGCATGGTTATTAACCCATATCTTTCCCCAGACATACTGAGTAAAAGGCGTATTATTTTTTTTAATTACCGATCCATCTTCACCCAATAACAAATAAGTATTATTAAAAATATAATCATTTATATGGTCATTAATAGAAGTTGCACCATAATATGGGTATATACTTGGCTTTTTATATTCTCTTTGTTTTTTTGATAATGGAATTCTTTTGCTATCAAAACACATGGAAACCTCGCCTAGTTTTTTCACTGTCCAACCCTCGGGAATCCATTTTTTGAGTATGTCGTTAAAAACAAAACGGTTGGGGAATAGGCTTTGTGTGGCTTGAGGTAGGGTGGATTTGATGGCTTTGCGTTTGTTGGCTTGGGGTTTTAGAGAGTCGGGGATTGGGTTGCCTGCTTTTAGGGCGTTGTCAATGACGGGGTCAAAATCGACAAACCAACTTTTAAATAAAGTTTGTGCTGTGGTTTCTAAGGTTTGGTTGATTTGGCGATTGAGTTCTATTTTGTCGTCTAATTTTCCTAGGATATTGGCGATGGCTTTTTGTTCTGTGAGTGGTGGAATATGCACAAAATATTTTAATATTGCTTCTTTGTCTCCTCTTGGCATTTTTGTACCCTTAGAAGTCTTTGCTGTATAGTCAATAAATCGATTGTCCGCCAATAGGTAATACATGTATTTAGAATGAGTTCCTTTAATTGAACTAAATACTAAAACATCATTTGAGCAACCTCCTTTTGAAGTTGCATACCAAACCTTTCTGAAATATGTTCTTATGTTGGAAAAAAGCACATCCCCCTTCTGAAAAGCCTTTACTTTCCCCGTTAAGGGAATTTTCTTAGCACACTCTATACCACCAAGATTTTTCAACATGTTATTTGTTGAAATATACTTATCTAAAATTAAATCTTTTAAATCAAATTTAACATTGCTTAATTTTGTAATATTGTTTAATTCAACCACTCGCCACCCACTCGGCAAATCATTGCGTTGAATTGTCTCTAAATCACTCATCACACTGCACCATTATGCATTTATCAAAATCACTAATGAAAATTTGATCTTGAATCAAGCGGTATTTTTCAAACTCTAAATTGGCTTTGTCTTTGGCAATTTTAAAGGTTGGGTTTGCCTTTCTGGAGAACTGCTGGGTGTTGCTGGAAAAATTGCTAAGTGGGTGAAACGAGGATGCTTGATGATTATTCATGCTTTATGCAAAGGTTTTTCATAACCTAAATTTTTTAAATTCTGTTTAATATCTTGATCTAGTTCTTTGGCTTCTGCCATTTGTTGAAACAGTGTTTGGGTTAATGCTTGCATGGCGATTTCATAGGCTTCACTGTCGTCTTCTTCCTCCACCACGCCCACATATCGCCCCGGTGTGAGGACAAAATCATTGGCTTTGATGTCTGCGAGTGTGGCGGATTTGCAAAAACCCAGTTCATCTTGATAATCGCCGTCTTTGACTTCGCCACGCCAAGCGTGATAAGTTCGGGTGATTTTTTGCAGGTCATCGGGGCTGAGGTGTTTATGCACTCTGTCTGTCATTGAGCCTAGGTTTCTCGCATCAATAAACAGGGTTTCGCCCGTGCGATTGCGGTGGCTGCCTCGTTCATCTTTAAAGGTTTGTTGCCGCTTGTTACGGGTTAAAAACCACAAACATACGGGGATTTGGGTGGTATAAAAAAGTTGCCCTGGTAAGGCAATCATACAATCGACCAAATCATTGTTGATAATTTGTTGGCGAATTTCCCCCTCGCCTGAGGTGTTGGAACTCATTGAGCCATTTGCCAATACAAAACCTGCTGTGCCATTCACCGAGAGTTTGCTCAACATGTGCAATATCCACGCGTAGTTAGCATTACCCGTAGGTGGTACTGGATAGCCTGCCCAGCGAGAATCGTTGGTTAGTTCATTTTTACCCCGCCATTCTTTTTGATTAAAAGGGGGATTGGCCATAATGAAATCGGCTTTTAAATCAGGATGCTGGTCGTTAAAAAAAGTATCTGCTGGCACGGCACCTAAATTGGCACTAATGGCACGGATTGCTAAATTCATTTTGGCAAGTTTGTAAGTGGTTTGGGTGTATTCCTGTCCATAAATGGCAATTTCTTTTTTATTACCATGGTGATGGTTGATGAATTTGATACTTTGCACAAACATACCCCCTGAGCCACATGCAGGATCGTAAACGATGCCTTGATAAGGCTCTAACATTTGCGTGAGCAATTGCACCACGCATTTTGGGGTGTAAAATTCACCACCACCTTTGCCTTCTTTGGCAGCAAAATTGCCTAAAAAATATTCATACACCCTGCCGACAATATCGTTTTGCTCATCACCCAAGGTATTGATATTGTCGATTTCACTCACCAATGAGGCAAGTTTTTCAGGATTTAAACCTAATCGAGAGAAATAGTTATCCGGCAATGCGCCTTTTAAGGAAGGGTTGTTTTTCTCTAACTTATGCAGTGCTGTGTCAATTTTTAGAGCGATGTCGTTTTGATGGGCGTTTTTAGCAATAAAATCCCAGCGTGAGACTTCCTCTAAGAAAAACACATTTTCCATGGTGTAAAAGTCCTGCATTTCACAGTATTTTTCCTTCCCCTCTTGGATAAGTTGTTGTCGGCGTTGGCTGAATTTATCACTGGAAAATTTAAGAAAAATCAAGCCCAAAACCACATGTTTATATTCAGATGATTCAACCGAACCTCGTAATTTATCACAAGATTGCCAGAGTGTAGCCTCAATAGTTTTTGATTGTTTTTCTTTTGTCATAAATTTATTGTTGTCTATCCCTATCATTTAAAAAAAAATCCCAGCAAACACTAACCTTAAATGCTTTCTTCTATTCCTTGTCCATAACCATTCTTCAAAAAAAGTAATTATACTAGGAGACCTTTGCATAAACACGAAGGATTAACAAAATTCAATTTTTACCAATCCACGCCCCGCAACAAGTAGGGAAGGGTTTGTAACCCTTCCTAACAACCAATTTACCAAGATAAATTACAAATCCGTCCCTGTTTACTTATCTTTTGAAAAAGGAACGGTTACAAACCGTTCCCTACGGTCTTGCGTTTAATCTATTAAATTGTTTTTATCTAAAGGCTATTTCAAAGAATGATTGACAATATAAAACCCGATAATTATGTCACCCTGCTTTACCCCTCCAATCACCTTATAATAAAAATATTTTAACCACTTAAACCTTATAAACCCATCCCTTTTACTAATGCACACACCGTAGGGAACGGTTTATAACCGTTCCTTCCCCATCCACACCCCAAAACCTTACCAATCAAACCCTCCCAATCAAACAACTTAGCCACACTAAATTGTTATACTTTACACATCAAAAGGCAAACCATTTAACGCCTGATTCAATTTAAAATCATCAATTTCTTGTGCAATTTTTTTGGCAGATTGTAAACACGCTAGCCCCTGTTGTTTTTTACCTGTTTCATAATAAGTTAAACCCATATTAAACAGCGTAACACCTTCCCCTGCTTTGTCGCCAATCTCTTGTCGGATTGTTAACGAGTCGGTGAGGTAGGTTAGTGCGGTTGTGTAGTCGTCTTGTGTTTGGTAAATCAAAGAAATATTATTTAAAGTTGTGCCTTCCCCTGCTTTGTCGCCAATCTTTTGGTGGATTGTTAACGAGTCGGTGAGGTAGGTTAATGCAGTTGTGTAGTCGCCTTGTGCTTGGTAAATCTGAGAAATATTATTTAAAGTTATGCCTTCCCCTGCTTTGTCGCCAATCTCTTGGTGGATTGTTAACGAGTCGATGAGGTAGGTTAGTGCAGTTGTGTAGTCGCCTTGTGCTTGGTAAATCGAAGAAATATTATTTAAAGTTATGCCCTCCCCTGCTTTGTCGCCAATCTCTTGGCGGATTGTTAACGAGTCGGCGAGGTAGGTTAGTGCAGTTGTGTAGTCGCCTTGTACTTGGTAAATCAAAGAAATATTATTTAAAGTTATGCCTTCCCCTGCTTTGTCGCCAATCTCTTGGCGGATTGCTAACGAGTCAGTGAGGTAGGTTAATGCAGTTGTGTAGTCACCTTGTACATAGTAAATCTGAGAAATATTATTTAAAATTGTACCTTCTCCCACTTTATCGCCAATTTCTAAAAAAAAACCTAAAGCCTGCTGAAAATTACCCAGAGCATTGTTATATTGTCCACTGCGAAATTCAATCTTACCAATATCATTACACAAAAACGCCCTTTCATCTTTCTTGTCTGTATTGGCTATTTTTTCCCTCAACAAGGCAATATGTAAGTCATGTAAACCAAAATCTTCCAATTCTGATGTTAAAGTGGCAAAAATTCGCGCTGCCTGCTCTAGTTCACCTGAATTCTGTTGTTGCCAGTATTGAATAATTTTTTCAAAAAAATGAATTGAATTAAATCCAATTCTGTCATTTTCAACTTGATTGTCAAAACCAGTTTCCGATATCCACATAAAAATACCTTTGGAGCCTTTATCAACACATTCTAATGCTTGTAATGCTATTTTTTTAGCCACATTTTTATTGCCTGTTTTAGCAACCTCTAAAATTTGTTCTGCTTTTTCTTGTACCCTATCTTGCGGATTTTGTGCTACTTCGCCCAAATAGCCTATATTTTCAATAATATTATTTTGCTCCAATTCGTTCGCTTGTTGTAATTTTTGCAACAATTGCCGACTTTTTGCATCCCGTTGTTTTTTTTGAGGATACCACATGGTAAAAAAATCTAATAAATAAGGGATTTGTTTACGATTGTCTCGAGATTCATTCATTGCCAACCAAATATCAAAAAATCGTTCTTTAATGCGATAAATTCGTGAGCGTTTATCTTTGGGATTAACATTGTTAGTTAAGTAACCAGAATCACTCATACGCTTTAATAAAACTGAGGTTTTTGCCTGAGACTGACGAAATTGTTTGCTAATATTAAGTGGCGTTCTAAGTTCGTTACGCATTAAAGCCATGGTTTCTAACAAAGCCCTCTCTTGGGGTGACAAATCTTTAATTCGGTCTTGGTAGAAAGGGGTAATGCGGTCTAGGAGTTGTTGCAATTGGACTTTTATTTCCATTACATTATCCTGACTAATTAATTCATAAAACATCATTGTTAGGCGAGGATTGCCACCTGTTAGGCTTAATATACTTTGGATTTTTACCTCTAATTCATCAAAATTATCCAATAACTCTTGGTGATTATCCCAATGCAAGTGAACTTTAATCAAGCGAACAATTTCTTCTTCATTAAGCTCTTCTAACAATTGAATATCAAAAAAATCATACAGCGGATGCTTAACATCACTTAAAGCAGAAAAATAAGTAGGCGCTGTGCCCAATAAAATAATATGTGGATTGTCCATCAAAAAACTGCGAATATGGTGAATATCTTTCATTGATTTGATTTGTTTGGTTAAAACAACATCTAAATTCTCTATCATTAGCAGGATAATTTTATGATTCTCTTGATGCCATTTTTTAAAATATGGCAAGATGGTATCAATAATAATCCCATTATCTGGCTCGGTTTCTAGTTGCGTATAAAGCGCTGACCAAGTTGATTCTGGATCTATATTTTGTAAGATATTGATAATTTCTAGCAATAAATCTGCAAAGGATAAAATCCGATTACTTTCCTCTGGAAAACGCACCACCGTATATTTACTTAAAAGAGGTGGGTTGGACAATATATTTTGCTCTATCAAACTTAAAAAATGCGTTTTTCCAATGCCTCTCGGTCCGATAAACAGATGGTTCATACCGCTTTTTTTACTCCCTCTAACCTGTAACTTTTCTAAAATATCCTTTAATAACACCGACCTTCCTACGGTTGAGTCGATTAATAATTGCGGATCGGTAATGCCATTTCGGAATAAGCCTCTAGCTGTGTTTGTCGTATTCATAATTGTGCCCAGTTTTGACGCCACCAAAGTTTAATTAGATGGCTTTTGAATAAATATTTATCGTGATGATTTTTACCTATGTAAAAATCACTTTCTAATCTTAACAGTATTTTTTTAAATAAGTTTTCTGCTTCTTGAGTATTGATGTTAATTTCTCCATAAGTTGCTTGTTTTTGCCGATATTGCAAATATTCTGAAAATAATTGTTGTTTGCTAATACCTATATCAGACTGTGACAAAATATCCAATAAATAATGACTAGATTCTTGCATATTCTGAGGATAATATCCTTTAATTCTACTGTGATAATGCTGTAATTGATCCTGTGCAGATTGACCCAATAAAACGGTATTAAAAATAAGGTTAACTGTTGTTGTAGAAATTTCATTAATTTCTTTTCGGCGACAATGAAGACACAATTCTTGGGTAAATAATTGTAAAAAATACGGCATCGGTTCGCCCAATAACTTCATCATTTGTTTAATAACACTTTCATCAAAAGTAATGCCTCTTGCTGTTAACATATTGCCAATAAACTTGTTAACCTCTTCTTCTTCAATAACGGGCAATGTTTCAATTTTAAAATCATTAATAAATTGCAGGAGATTTTGCTCGCCCAAAACCCCTCTGATATTAACAGACCCAGCGATTAACCATCTAATTTTATTGGCTTTAGGATTAAGCCTTAACTGTCTAAAATGGTGTAAAAAAGCGCTGACTTCCTCCTTGTCTTTTTGCAACATTTTGTTTAAAAAATCGGGAAATTCATCAATAATAAACAATATGGACTCCCCTGAATCGATAATTTTATCCATCAATTCATTGGCTAATTTTTGCCAGTTTCTACCAACTGTTTTTCTTAATTTTATTTTAAAACCTATGACTTTAATTTCTTCAATAGTGGGGAGTATATTTTTAGCCGTACGCTGCATGGAAAGAAGTTTTTTAATGTAAACTGGCTGAAATTCATGTAAAGCATTTAACAGCGATAAATAAAATTCAGCTGCTGTTTCAAATGCCTCAACATTCAAATGAATCACTTTTTGATTATTTTCTGGATGGTCTAATAAGCGATACATTAAACTGGTTTTCCCCGTTCGTCTAGGCGATAACAATAACACATTGTCATTTTCTAACAATGTCAAAATTTCAACAATATACGAATGGTGAAAGCAATTATCAGCATCTCTAGCGACACCGCCAACAATAAAATTTATATTATTTCTCATAAAATTATACAACAGATATATTATACAACAGATTTGTTATTATAATTTAAGATAAAAAAATGTCAATAGTTTTTTTGTTTATTAGAAACGGCATACCTTTTTTATAAACCTATAAAGGCGCTTGTTAGGTGTGAATTACAATTAATGGCTAGAATCCACAATACAAAATAAATTAAATATAGGTATCACCATGCACAACATAAAAAAAGACAACCCCAATAATTTTTCCTCACCACAACAAGTAGGGAAGGGTTTGTAACCCTTCCTAACAACCAATTTACCAAGATAAATTACAAACCTACCCCTTGCTTGCTTACATTTTGAAAAAGGAACGGTTACAAACCGTTCCCTACAGTCTTGCGTTTAATCTATTAAATTGTTTTTATCTAAAAACTCTTTCAAAGAATTACTAACAATATAAAACCCAATAATTATGCCACCCTGCTTTACCCTCCAATCACCTTATAATAAAAATATTCTAACCACTTAAACCCACCCCTTTTTACTAATGCACACACCGTAGGGAACGGTTTATAACCGTTCCTTCCCCATCCATACCCACAAAAACCTTACCAATCAAATCTTCCACCAACCTCGCAATCAAACAACTTGGCTACACTGAATTGTTATACTTTATACATCAAAAGACAAGCCGTCTAACGCCTGATTCAATTCAAAGTTACCAATTTCTTGTGCAATTTTCTTGGCAGATTGAAAACACGCTAGCCCCTGTTGTTGTTTACCTGTTTCATAATAAATTAAACCCATATTAAACAGTACACTACCCTCCACTGATTTATCACCAATCTCTTGACAAATTGCTAACGAATCAGCAAGGCAGGTTAGTGCAGTTGTGTAGTTGCCTTGCGCTTTGTAAATCTGAGAAATATTATTTAAAGTTGTACCCTCCTCTGCTTTGTTGCCAATCTCTTGGTGGATTGTTAACGAATCAGTGAGGTAGGTTAGTGCAGTTGTGTAGTCACCTTGTGCTTGGTAAATCTGAGAAATATTATTTAAAATTGTGCCTTCTCCTGCTTTGTCGCCAATCTCTTGGCGGATTGTTAACGAGTTAGTGAGGTAGGTTATTGCAGTTGTGTAGTCACCTTGTGCATCGTAAATCTGAGAAATATTATGTAAAGCCGCACCTTCCCCTGCTTTATCGTCAATCTCTTGGCAGATTGCTAACGAGTCGGTGAGGTAGATTAGTGCAGTTGCATAGTTGCTTTGTGCTTTGTAAATCTGAGAAATATTATTTAAAGCTACAGCTTCCCCTGTTTTGTAGTCAATCTCTCGGCAGATTGTTAACGAGTCGGTGAGGTAGGTTAGTGCGGTTGTGTAGTCACCTTGTGCTTGGTAAATCTGAGAAATATTATTTAAAATTGTGCCTTCTCCTGCTTTGTCACCAATCTCTTGGCAGATTGTTAACGATGTTTCAAGATAAGGCAATGCCTGAGAATATTGTGCAGTATAAAGATACAGCAACCCCAAAGAAGCATTGAAATTACCTCTTTTATCATCAAAATTTTTCTGCCCATGCAATAACAACGCCTCTAAAACCAGTTTTTCCGATATTTTTAACGAACTATAATCTTCAAATGTATCAACGATTTCTTGGATAAATTGTTGCGACTTTTGATCATTCAATTGAATGTCATACACTTGTCGCACGGCGCGTGCCAAAATATCGTGCAATAAGTAACTTTTCCGATCGTCCTCCAAAATACTTTTGTTTAACAATGATTTCTTGACCAATGAATTTAAGATAACTGCATTGTCTAAATTTAACCAACCTTCCAAAGTATCTGTCTCAAAGGCAAAAACAGGTAGGCGACTCAGTGATTGCAACAATAGCACCTCATTTTCTGGCAGTCGCATCAAAGAAATAAGTTTGCCAATATGTTGAATTAATTTTTCCGATCCTTCTGCGGCAAACCCTCTACCTGCTTTTATTTCTACCAATGAATCAAAATTACTACCCTCTAATTCATCCCACATTTTTGATGGTGAATAATCTGACATGAGTGCAATCTTTGCCACTAATTCCAATACCAAAGTATGATTACCACAATGTTGCACAATCTGAGCCACTGCTCGCTTCTCAGTAGGGTTAAGTTTGCTGATTTTTGCGTCTAATACCGCCTTGTCTTTCATTCCCTCATTGCTGTAATAACAATACAAACTCAAACAATCTTGTTCGTTCAAAAAATCCAGTTCTATGACCTCGTTAAAATTGGTATTTTGATAACGAGAATTAATAATACAAGGAAATTTAATACTTTGCAGCTGGCTCGCTATAGACCACTCGCCATCATCTTCTAACAAATTATCAATAATAAGAACGCCTTTATTTGTTACTTGGCTTACAGCTCCTATGAATGCCGTAACAGGATCTTCTATATCTTCGATTCTAAAATGAGCGCTTAAAATATTGACTAATTTGCTGTTTAATCCTTGCGAAGCATCAAGCCAAATGACATTAGGAAAATCGTCTTTATTATATAAATCATAAGCCAATTGCCGACATAAAGTAGTTTTACCAACGCCACCAAAACTTTTAACCAAACAGATGGTTTGATTATTTTGTTTCTGTATTTTCTCAGCTAATGTTTTAAGTAAATCGTCTCGCCCTATTACTAGATTGCTAAAGCCATCGGGTAATAGGGTTAGGACTTTTTTTCTGAACCATAATGATTGACAGTCTTATTGCCAATTGTAAAATCCCCAAAAATTGTGTTATTTTGAAAAATATGGCTATTGTTAAATTGCTGCTCAATGGCTGTTTTGTCCAACCCTTCTAATTTTAGTTTTTTGATTTTTTCCACTGCCAATGCAAATCCTTCGGTTTCTAAAGTATTCGCTGGAACTTTATCTTTTAAATAGTTTCTAAAATTCTCAACACTAAGATTCGCTTTCACTTTTAGTAAATCATAAGCCGCATTAGCCAATAATGATATTGTTAGCGCTTCAACCATTTGCCTCTCCTTTTATTAAAAAAAATGAGACCTTTGCAGTACGCAGTCCCTTGTGGATAAATATGGATGATTAACAAAATTCAATTTTTGCCCTATAAGCGCCTTTCTCTTTCTTGTTTATAATGCCATTATTTGAATGAATAATTATACGGAGACCTTTACATAAATATATATGATTAACAAAATTCAATTTTCACCTAATTGGCAATTTTTAAAACTCAACCCCAAAAAACAAAAAATGAACTTTACAAACAACACCCTTGACCTTTAAATTTTATATACCAATCACTAACATACCTCCCAACACCAAACCCCACAAACACCTTTCCCCATCCAAAGCACAAGTGCAAGTAGGGAAGGGTTTGTAACCCTTCCTAACAACCAACTTACAAGGACGGGTTACAAACCCATCCCTACCCATTGATGTAAAAATGCAAGATTATTTAAAAATCCCTTTAGGATCAAACACCCCCTTCAATCGCCTTTCTATTTCTTGCCGAATAGGCTGGTCATTTTTTGAGAGGCAAGGCCTCTCAATTTTGCCGATGTAGGTGCTGGGCATAACTTTAAAACTGATTTGTGTGATGATGGCGAATTGGCCTTTGGAGCCGACTAGGAGGCGGGAGACATCGTAGCCTGCGACATTTTTCATGACTTGGCCGCCGAAGTTTAGGTAATCTCCAGTGCCGTCGATGATTTTCACGCCTAGGATACAATCTGATAGGTCTTGGGCGCCTTGGGCGTAGGCGGCACCGATGGTGGTGTTGGATGTTACGAAAAAGGGTAGTGCTTGGTTGTGTTTGGCGAGTTCGGTTTGGATTTCGCTGATTTTTGTGCCTGCTTTGGCGGTCATAACCAGTTCTTCGGGGTGGTATTCTACTATGCCCGAATAGGCTAGCCAGTTGCTGTTAATGTGTAAATTGTTGGCTTCTTTGACCAATTGTTGTAGTTGGTGGATTCGATTTGGCATTAAAAACGCTCCAATTCAGGGTGGGGTAATTTGCCGTGATGGACATGCATGGCGCCTAATTCTGCGCAGCGGTGTAGTTCTGGGACGGCTTTACCGGGGTTGAGTAGTGAATTTGGATCAAAGGCTTGTTTGATTTTGTGGAATATTGCCAGTTCTTTGTGGTTGAATTGGTGACACATGGCGTTTAGTTTTTCAACGCCTACGCCGTGTTCTCCAGTGATGGAGCCGCCCATATCAACGCTGAGTTTTAGGATTTCTGTGCCAAATTCTTCTACTTTTTCTAACTCACCTGCGACATTGGCATCGTACAAAATCAGGGGGTGTAAATTGCCATCGCCTGCGTGGAAAACATTGGCTACTCTGAGTTGGTATTTTTGGCTTAATTCGTTAATTTTTTCCAACATATCGGCTAGGTGTCGTCTTGGAATTGTGCCGTCCATACAATAATAATCAGGGGACAATCTGCCGACGGCAGGGAAGGCGGATTTGCGCCCTTTCCATAAATTTAATCGTTCTTCTTCGCTGGCAGATACCTTTAACGATGAGGCGTTGGATAAAATTTTTAACACGACATCTAATTCAGTTTGCACCTGCGCTTGTGTGCCGTCTAATTCGCAAAGTAACAGTGCTTGTGCTTCTAATGGATAACCAACGCCAGCAAATCCTTCGGCTGCTTGAATGGCAAAACTGTCCATCATTTCCAACCCAGCAGGAATAATCCCCGCCTTAATAATATCTGCCACCACATTGGCGCATTCTCGAACAGAATCAAATCCCGCCATCACCACTCTAGCAAGGGCAGGTGTTGGCGTTAATTTAACCGTAATTTCAGTAATAATCCCCAGTAAACCCTCCGAGCCATTCATTAATGCCAATAACCCCAATCCATCATCCTGACGCGACAATACTAACTCATCGCCATCAATGGTCAGCATTTTAATCGCCTCAACATTATGCACCGTTAATCCATATTTCAAACAATGCACGCCACCAGAATTTTCAGCCACATTACCGCCAATCGTGCAAGCAATTTGACTCGATGGATCAGGCGCATAATACAATCCAAACCCAACCACGGCTTCACTAATTGCAATATTCCTCACCCCCGGTTCCACCACTGCCAGTCGATTTTCCACATCAATTGACTTCACTTGATTCAACTTAGACAACCCCAGTACAATTGATTTTTCAAGCGGCATCGCCCCACCTGCCAAACCTGTCCCAGCACCCCGAGTTACCACTGGCGTATTATGTGCCTTGCAAATTTTTAACACCTGTTTAACTTGCTCAATATTCTCTGGCAACACCACCGCCAACGGTTTTTGCCGATACACACTTAACCCATCACACTCAAAGGGACGGGTATTTTCCTCGCCTGTTAGGATGATGTTTTTAGGTAGTTGTGTTAAAAGTTGTTGTATGATTTTCATTTTATTTTTCAATGTTTATATTATGACAAAGGTAAATGCTTACCGATATGCCCTATATAAATCTTACCTTTCTTCTCAAGAAAATAAATTCTATAATGATTTGGTAGGCTTTTTACATGATTACCAATAAATTCTTTTTTTCCGTCAATAGTAAACATTCTATATATTTTTAAACTCGGATTTTGAGTAACTGATTGACTTTCTGGAGAATGATTAAAATCTGTAATTTTTTTCTGCTTTGATTCTACATCTCTCAAAATACTAATTGCACAATCAAATACTGTCTTATCTATTTTTTTTATTTGTTTTTCAATTTCAGGGCAAAAAACAATTATTTGAGGGAAAAAATCTACTTTTTTATCCCACAAGTTTCCCCTAGTAATATTCTGCTGTATTTCTTTTTCTAACGCACTAAAAAAATTTTGATGTGATAGTAAATGACTTGCCTTGGAGGCGTGTTTTATTTGAACAGTATTTTCTGTAATAGTAGTATTTTCATCAATCACTTCTTTTTTAATGCTAATATTATCTGCATTCCATTGTGGATCAGAATCAAAACTTACGGCAATTGTATGCCAAATATCGCAACACGCTAGACCGCCATTAGTTGAATCATTGTTGTAAAGATACTCTGTTTTATTTAAAACATCTAATTCATCCGTATCATTATCTTTAATAATTGGACTGTCTATTTTTATAACTTGATTACCAATAAAATCGCGCAATCTATTTTTAAAATCTATTTCCTGCTGCCTTCCGAAAAATTCTCTAAAAGAAACATTCTTTAGAATATCATAATCTTCAAACTCACTTGACATTCTAATTTGATTTAAACCCTTGTCTTTTAATTGTTTTAATAATTCAAAAAATACGCCAAATTTTTTTTGTTCTGTGTATTGCTCAAGTGGCAAAGATAACTCATTAAAAATAGAAAAATTTACCATAATAACTTATCTAATTGATTGCCCCACTCATCAAAAAAACTCTTTGGCCAATCGCTAAGTTTGCCATCTTTATCAATGCTAATAGGGTGTGGCTCAGTTTCTAAACTATTTTTGTCCTTTTTAAAAAAATATATTTGACTATTTTCTGGGGAAATTTTTCCATTTTTTGTAGCAACTCGTAAGCCATTCAAAAAATGATCACTATGACTTTCTATAATAACTTGCACACCACTATTGGCAGCAATTGCACACATTTCGGCTATTTTTGATTGCCCTGCTGGATGCAAGTGAGATTCTGGATTTTCAATAATTATAAAATCCCCAGGTTTTGATTTAAGAATCAATACAATCACAGGTAAAACATAAGTTAAGCCAAAACCAACATTAAGTGACGAGTAATTGCTGGTTGTATTATCCTTGTATTCATATTGATAAGTAAGTTTAGCGCTTTGCGTTGAGGCATCAGAACTAGCTAATATTGACACGCCACTACTTATTTCTCCTAGCCATTTATAGGTATTCTCTAATAACTGTAAAGTTTCACTTTTTGGATGCTTTAACTCTTTAACTTTCAATTTCTGATGTCTTTTCTCTGCCAAATAATGTGCAGTAAATTCTCCTCTTACCCCAATTGAATCAAGGTTAATATCTTGCTGAGAAAAACCAAAAGTGTGATCAGGGGGCATTCTGCTTGTGCTCAAATAATGAAAGCAATTATCAAGAAGAACGCTTATAAAAGTTTTAAAACCATTTTCGAAAGCCTTTTTATCAAAATTACTTAAATTTACTTCTTGTTTTTTATTAACTAAAAGAGTAACGCCACCGAATTTAGTATTAAGTTCAAACGCCATATTATCGTTAAAAGCACTTTGGCTAAGTAACGATGTTTCCTCACCTAGTTTTATATATGTTCCATTGAATGATACATAAAAAGGGAGTGCGTCAGATTTCGGCCTTAACTCTGCAAAGGCGCTTGTTATTAAAACATCTCTATTTTGCCTAAATAGTAGCAAAGATTGAATAAATGATGATTTTCCACTACTATTAACCCCTGTAATTAAGGTTAAATTATTGAGTTTAATATCAACATCTTTTAAACTTTTAAAATTCTTAACTTTAACGCTATTTATTTCCATTCTTTACTCCCTAATGTTTTAGCAATTAAATCTCGTATTGTCTTAAAACGAGCATCTTTTGCCCCTTTACCGCTTGTTCCTTCGGTTATTGAAATAACAAAACCAGAACCTTCGTCCAATAACATTGTCTTTAATTCAGTCACAAAAAAATCTTTATTTTCTAAAAACAAGTCTTTATCTCCTAGTTCATCAAGACAAACTGTTAAAACATCAAATAACGACAAATTAACCATTTTATTTCTCTTTTCATCGGCAATGGATCGACTAAATCTATGTTTTTTTCCCAGCACTTGTTCAGAAAACTCCAGTACTGTGATTAAATTATCTCGTAAATTCTCCAATTCTTGCCTACTTTTAGCATCTATTTCCTCCATTGCTAAATCTAAAAAATTATTCATTGTTTTAAACTTGTCATCACCAAGAGTTTTGAACGCCATAAACCTTAAAGCCAATTCCTGTCCCGCCATTCTTTTATTGGAAATACCAACAACATTTTTAAATACCTCATTTTCCACTATATCGGCTAAAAATTTAACCCCTAAACCAGCTTGATTTAATGCCTGCCTTATTTCTTGAGGTCTTAATGACAATCCTCCGGTATTAATACGATTAAAAATTGAATAACGAACTTTTTTTGGTGTTTGCGCCTCTATTTGATAGGTAATAAATTGCGTTTCATCAAGCGTGCGTTGCATTGTTCTATCTAATTCACTTGCTTTTTTGCCATTAAGATCTGTTAAAAACTCTAAGTCTCTCAACCTAAACCATTTTTTCTCATTAAAAAAATGCTCAATAGTTGAGATTCTTTGCAAACCGTCAACAATTTCCCATTTATCAGGATTGCTAACATCAAAATAAAAAACAGGTAAGGGGAGTTTTAATAAAATTGATTCAATCAATCTACTTTTTTGCTTAATGGTCCATAGATTAGCATGCCTTTGGTAATCTGGAACAGATATTTCTTTGTGCTTTAAGCGACTAATAATATTTGACAACATAACTGTAGCATGTGTAACTTTTATATCTTTAACTGAAAATGGACTAGTGATGTCCTGATCCTGGTCTCCAATGTCATTGTCTGTATCTTCAATCTTATCTAAATTTTTATATTCTTCTTGCATAATATTTTCCTAAAAGTTTTTTTAATTTTAAGTTGCCCCATGGAAACTCTATTTTATCGCCAAAGATTTAACAGTCACCTAATAAAAGTATCCTTAAACAAAGCAAGCGATAATTCATCAGTAATTGACATTTAAGCCATTATAATGGTTTTTTTATTTTAAATATTTAATAAACCTTATGAAATCATTTAATCCACCAGTAAGAACTTTAATGGGGCCAGGTCCTTCCGATGTTCATCCACGAATTTTGTCAGCAATGGCACGACCGACAATTGGGCATTTAGATC
>Ga0256845_1001761_pt1 | contig 16896 bp, 10 predicted proteins | sample RiftiametaG_FD_189101 | JGI IMG/M metagenome (GOLD analysis project Ga0256845, IMG submission 189101) | Tube worm associated microbial communities from hydrothermal vent at the East Pacific Rise, Pacific Ocean - Riftia | ecosystem: Host-associated > Annelida > Integument > Unclassified ...
GTCGTCTTTCTGGTCGTCTTTTTGCTGTTCAGCACATTCTTTTGCTAAACCCAAATTATAACGAGTTTCATCGTCAGACGGATTATTTCTTAATGCATTTTTAAAAGCTTCAACGGCTTCTTTACATTTTTTGTTTTGCATTAAAATATTACCAATATTATGAAATGCTTTATGTTTTTCTGCTTTTGATATTGAGCTTTTTGCGACTTGCTCATGGCGATACAATGCCTCTTCAAAGTTTCCTTTTTTGTAATAAGAATTCCCTAAATTATAAATACCTGCGACATTGTTTGACTGCTCAGAAATAGCTTTTCTGTATTCCATTTCAGCTGAAACAAAATCATCTTCATTTAACAACTCATTGCCTTCATATACATAATTATTTGCTTTTTTTAACGCACGCAATTGTTCTTTTTCTTGTGCAAAAGAAAAGAATACCAATAAGGTTAATATGATTGTTATTATGTGTTTCATTTTAATTATCTAAATATATAAAACCCTTGTTTCTATTTTAGTTAAATGAATTATAAATTCTCGTTAAACAAATTCAACTTTTTTAACCATGCTGTTTTGCGCTCTAAAAAGAAAACATCTAACAATAGGAAGAAAATTCCGAAACCTAAAAACCATTGAAACTGGTCTTTAAAATCAGCAAATTGTTTTGCTTCAAATTCCTTTTTATCCATCTTATTTAATATTTCTCTAATATTCTCAACAACATTACTCGTGCTTTTCCCATTTATATATACACCGTTAGCTTCTTTAGCTATATTTTGGAGCACTTCTTCATTTAAACGCGTAATTACAGTTTCGCCTTTATTATCTTTTTTATAATTTAAAATAACACCGTTTCTTTTAATTGGAATTGGACCGCCTTTTACATCTCCAACACCTATAGTAAAAATACGTATACCTTCGTCGCTTGCTTCCTCTGCTATCGAAACTGCATCTTCACTATGGTCTTCTCCATCAGAAATAATTATAAGCACACGATTGGTTTGCTCCTCGTCATCAAAATACGTTTTTGCTAATTTAATAGCTTCGTTTATAGCTGTTCCTTGTGAGGACAACATATCTGTATTCATATTCTGCAAAAACATTTTAGCAGCAGCATAATCAGTTGTTATTGGTAATTGCGGAAATGCTTTTCCTGCGTAAGCAATAATACCAACCCGATCGCTTGCTAAATTATTGATGATTTGCGTAACGAGTTGCTTCGATTTTTCTAATCGGTTTGGAGCAACATCTTCCGCTAACATACTTTTTGAAACATCGACAGCAAAAACAATATCCACACCTTCGCGTTTTACAGTTTCAAACTTTGTTCCAATTTTAGGATTTACCAACGCAATAGCCAAACAGGCAAATGCTAAACACAACACAATAAGTTTTAAAACCGATTTAAATAGCGACGTATTTGGACTTAATCTTTTAAGTAGTTTTTTGTCTGCAAATTTATTTTGCGCTTTATGTTTCCAAATTTGAAGCATCAAAAAGAATAGAATTATTACCGGAATAACCGCTAGAACCCAAAACCATATTTTTTCTTCTAATTGATACATGTATTATTTATTCGTTTTTATTTTTCGCTTTCGCGGAAATTCAAGCTTCTTTTTTAAACAAAACTTCTAAAAAAAGTATAGCGTAATAGTAATTCTAAAAGCAATAACAAACCTGCTAAAATCACTAATGAACGATACTTTTCTTCGTAATTATAAAACTTAAATTCTTCAACTTCTGTTTTTTCAAGTTTATTAATTTCGTTATAAATTTCTGCTAATTTTTTATTGTTAGTCGCTCTAAAATATTTTCCACCTGTAACTTCTGCTATTTCTTTCAATAACTCTTCATCAATTTCAACTTGCACACGACCATATTGAAAGTTTCCGTTTTGTAAAATTGCTATTGGCGATAATGCCATTCCATTAGTACCTAAACCAATAGTGTACGTTTTAATATTGTATTCTAATGCTAATTCACTAGCGATTTTCGGGTCTATAAATCCCGAATTATTTACACCATCGGTTAACAAGATGATAACTTTACTTATTGCTTTACTATCTTTTAGTCTATTAACTGATGTTGCTAAACCCATGCCAATTGCGGTTCCTCCTTCAATAATGGTATTGTATCTTATATCTTTTAACGAGCGCAATACAATTGCTTTATCGCTTGTAATTGGTGTTTTTGTATAACTTTCACCCGCATATTCAACCAATCCTATTCTATCATTTGGTCTGCCTTTAATAAATTCTGCTGCCACCTTTTTTAAAGCTTCTAATCTATTTGGCAATAAATCTTTTGCTAACATACTTGCAGAAACATCTATTGCCATTACAATATCAATTCCTCTTGTTGTTTTTGTTTTTGTTGAAACATCAACTGTTTGTGGTCTTGCTATAGCGGTTATTAATAATGCTAAGGCTAGTAATCTTAAAATAAATAATAAGTGTTTTATTTTTGGTAACCACGAGCTGGTAATTTTAAAACCTTTTAAACTTGATATTTTAAGTTCGGCAGTTTGTTTTTTGTGTTTTAGTATGTACCAAAGTATGGCTAATGGCAGTAATAAAAACAACCAAAACATTTCTTTATTTAAAAATTCTATCCCTTCTAACATTATTCTTCCGCTGGTTTTAGTTCAATAGAATTTAAAATTCGTTCAACCATTTGGTCTGCATAAACATCGTTGTTTCTCCAAGTTATTGACACTTGTTGTAATATATTTTCAGTATTAAATATTAAAAACAGGTATTTACCATCTATATGTTTCTCGGAACTTGGTAAAGGCATTTCTAAATTACCATATATTTTTACGCCTTCAGCTCCATTAGGCGTTACAAATTTTTCGTTTTTAGTAATAATGTTTTGCGCACCAGCTTTTTCAAGGGTTGTTAAATTTCCATCAATAACTTCACTAATATCAGTTTCTTTTTGTTCTGGCGGAAGTTGTGTTGTTACAACTACAATAGTGAATTCTTCTTTTTCTTCAAATCCAAAAGCAGTCATTTTAATTTTACCTTTTAATTCGTCAGGTAAAGGAATCTTTTGTCGTTTTAAAACTTGTGGTGTAGAAATGGTTATAGATGGAAATCCATACTCACTTGTTACCCAATCACCTTCTAGAAGCTCTTTACTTTCGTGTCCAACAATGGTATCTTTTACATAATCCAATCCGTATTTTATTGAAAAACCTACAATAGTTGTCATCAATAAAAACACACCAATAACTATAGTAATAATTATCTTTCTACGTTTCTTTTTCCGCTCTTGTTCTTCTTTATATTTCTTATCTAAAAGCTTTTCTTCTTCGCTTGCTTCTGGTAATACTTCTTTTACATGGTCAATTTCTACATCAATAGTATTTCTATCTAATTCTGCCAATGCAATATCTGGAGCAGACTTTGCAAATTTTACTAAATCGGCACGTTTCAAAATGCTTTCAATGTTTTTTATAGTGTCTTTACTTAAATCAATTTGATTACCATCTTTAAGTATTCTAAGTCTATTAATCAACTCATCTGTTGTGCTTTCCATAGAATGGTCGTACACTTTCTCGTCTAAATATTTTCTGATGATTAGGGTTAATTCTGAATAGTATTTTTTTAATTCTGAATGTTCTAAATAATGACTTTCTTCTAAATTTTTCAATGCTAATTTAGCTCTATCATAAGGTGGAAGCAATGCTATTTGTTCGTCTTCAGTTAAAGGTTTTTGTCGCCAAATAAACCAATACATTAAAAATGCTATAACTCCAATTATTAAAAGTGCTAGCAATACGTATTTCCACCAATTACTTGATGGTTTTTTAACTTCAATAATGGGTTTAATATCATATAACCCTTGTTTTGTAGTGTCTACAACAACATTATTAACCTCAACTTTTAAAGAATCTGTAAAAAATGTTTTAATCCCAATTATAATTTTTTGCCTCGGAATTGTATATGCTCCAGAATCGAACTGCGTTAAACCATACTTTTTAATAAGACTGTATTTATCCTTATTTTTTATGGTATCTATTTTATACGATTCAATCATTTCTAAAGGCGAAAATGTTTGCCCTTCGGGGAATACAACCAAACTTGTAGTATCAGTTTCAACTTGAATACGATACGTAATTTGTTCTCCAATTTTTATTGATGTAGAATCGATAGAAGATGTTACTTGAGAAAATGAGAAAACAGAATACAGAACAAAGCATAAAGACAGGACAAGAGTTCTTGGCTGTTTCATTTTAAAATTCATCATTGATAATTCGTTCTTCATTTCTCTATTATCCTCTTCTTTTAAAATATCCTAAAAGCTTTTTTACATAACTTTCATCTACTCGACAATTAATAACTCCTGCACCCGATTTTGTAAAACTTTCTTTGTAATAATTTACTTTTTCGTGATAAAATTTTCCGTAATTAATTCGTACTTTTTTTGATGATGTATTTACCAACATCAATTCTCCTGTTTCCTCATCTTGCATTTGTACCATGCCTAAATTTGGAATTTCCTCTTCGCGTTTATCATACACGCGTATTCCTGTAACATCGTGTTTTCCTGAAACAATTTTCATGGTTTGACTGTAATCATCTGCAATGAAATCAGACAGCACAAATACAATAGCTTTTTTCTTCATCACATTCGATAAAAACTTTAAAGCTTCAGCTAAATTGGTGTGTTTACTTTCTGGTTTAAATTCAATCAACTCACGAATAATACGAAGTACATGAGAACGTCCTTTTTTTGGCGGAATATAAAGTTCCACTTTATCAGAAAATAAAATCAATCCTATTTTATCGTTATTTTGAGTTGCCGAAAACGCTAATGTTGCCGCTATTTCGGTTACCACTTCATTTTTAAATTGTTGCTCTGTACCAAACATTTCAGAACCAGAAACATCTACCATAAGCATCATAGTAAGTTCGCGCTCTTCTTCAAATACTTTTATATAAGGTTCGTTGTATCGGGCTGTTACATTCCAATCTATATTACGTACATCATCTCCAAATTGATACTGGCGAACTTCACTAAAAGTCATACCGCGACCTTTGAAGGTAGAATGATATTCACCTCCAAAAATATGATCAGACAACCTACGTGTCTTAATCTCTATTTTACGTACTTTTTTTAGTAATTCTTTAGTATCCATTTTTCAATCAACATTAATATGCAAGCTACAGTTAAGAAACTACTATGGTACTTCTATTTCGTTTATAATTTTATTGATGATGTCTTCTGAAGTTACATTTTCAGCCTCAGCTTCGTAAGTAATTCCTATTCTGTGTCTTAAAACATCATGTACTATAGCACGAACATCTTCTGGAATTACATAGCCTCTGCGTTTAATAAATGCGTAACATTTTGCTGCGGTTGCTAAATTGATACTTCCACGTGGCGATGCACCAAACGAGATTAATGGTTTTAAAGCCGGAAGTCTATATTTCTCTGGATAACGTGTTGCAAACACAATATCCAGAATATATTTTTCAATTTTTTCATCCATATAAACACTTCTAACAGCTTCTTGTGCTTTTAATATTTGCGCTACAGAAACCACTGGATTTACCTTATCCCAAGAGCCTTTTAAATTGGCTCTCATAATCATTTGCTCTTCATCTAATTTAGGGTAATCAATTACCGTTTTAAGCATAAACCTATCTACTTGCGCTTCTGGTAACTGATAGGTTCCTTCTTGTTCAACAGGATTCATAGTTGCCATTACCAAAAATGGTTTATCGAGTATATAAGTTTCGTCGCCAATAGTAACTTGCTTTTCTTGCATGGCTTCTAAAAGTGCCGATTGTACTTTTGCTGGTGCTCTATTTATTTCATCTGCCAACACAAAGTTTGCGAATATTGGTCCCTTTTTTATCGAGAAATCATTCAACTTCATATTGTAAATTAAAGTTCCCGTAACATCTGCTGGTAACAAATCTGGTGTAAATTGTATTCTACTAAAGCTACCATCTACAGCTTGTGCCAACGTAGTAATTGCCAATGTTTTTGCTAATCCAGGAACACCTTCTAACAAGATATGTCCTTGACCAAGTAAGCCAATTAGCAATCGTTCTACCATATGTTTTTGACCAACAATAACTTTGTTCATCTCAAGCATTAGTAAATCAACAAAAGCACTTTCTTTTTCAATTTTCTCGTTTATTGACTTAATATCAATTGTTCCTCTCTCTTCCATTATTTTTTTTATTATTTAAAGTCCCGAATATACTCTCCTTATTTGAGCATTGCAAATTGTTAAAATTTTTTATGTTATCGTGTTAATAATTGGTTAAAAAATGCAGTATTTAAAAGACTTAATAAACTTTTTGTTTCCTATTTTTAAGCTTTCGTTCTCTTTCACAAAAAAGACTTAAACACATGATTAACAAGCGTCTACTCATAAAACACCTTTTGGCTCACAACGATGAGAATAGTTTTTATGACAAAAAACGTAAAATAGATATTAGTCAAAAAGAAGGGAAAGCTAAGTTTTTAAAGCATATTTGCGCACTTTCAAACAGCAATCCAAAAAACAACTCGTACATAGTAATTGGTGTAGAAGATGAAGATAATAATATTATTGGCGTCGATTTTTTTGATGATAGCAAAATTCAAAACCTAATAAATGCCTATTTAAGTCACCCGCCAATAGTACAGTACGAAAACATTCCTTTTCCGCATTTACCAGACGATAAAGTTGTAGGACTTGTAACAATTAGACCGATAGATGAAATTACTTCTTTAAGAAAAAACATTTGGAAATATTATGGTGGCTCTGTATTTTTTAGAGATGGTAGCATGAGCATGCCGAAGGTTTTTGATATTGAAATAAAAGATACAAATTCCAAAATTGTTGAAGCCATTGAAAACCATGCGCAAAACAATATAGAACATACACTTGATGGCGTTTTCGATTTTATGAATAAGCGCGTAGATTATAATCCACAATACAAGGTGTTTAAAGAATATTTCGTACTGTGTTGGTCTGGGCAAAAAAAAGTGATAAAAGATAAAGTTTTTTATTCAAGAGTAGATATTGAACTTATAAATGAACAAGTACGTTTGTTTTTTTCGGCATTAGATGAAGTCTCTATTTCTTTTGATGATGATAATTTTAAAATTATTGAATATGTAAATCTTGGGTTTCAAAATACCAATAAGTATTATCCATTAGAAGAAACCATCATTCAATTTGAAAATAATGCTAATTATACTATTGAAACTAAACTATTATTTCAGCCACCACAATACGATAAAAAGGTATTACACCATATTTACAATACTAATAATGCTATTTTAGAAAAGCTTAAAAAAGGCATTTCCCTTACCGAAAACGAAACTTTCGATTTAAAAAATTTACCTGTAACCTATTTAATTTGCTACTTCAATTTATTTCATGATGCTATTGATAAACTGTATGAAGCAAAACCTTATTTAAAAAAACATAGCCTAGAATTACATCATCTTTATAAAGAATCTTTACGTGTTTTAAGAAAGGTTAAATACAGTTAATTGAAATATTAATAAAATAGTTCTACAACTAAATGAAAAACAGCATTTTTGTACCGCTATTAATCTTTTTTAAGATAAACCTTGCTTCTCCCGAAAAATTCGGCATTGAGGCAAGGTTTTATATTTTTCTATTAAGTTAAACTACAAATCAAACTTTATGCCTTGCGCTAAAGGTAGTTCATCAGAATAATTAATTGTATTTGTTTGTCTTCTCATATATACTTTCCATGCATCAGAGCCAGATTCACGTCCACCACCTGTTTCTTTTTCACCACCAAAAGCACCACCAATCTCTGCACCAGAAGTTCCAATGTTTACATTTGCAATTCCACAATCAGATCCTGCATAGGCTAAAAATTTCTCTGCTTCTTTTAAATTATTCGTCATAATTGCAGAAGATAATCCTTGAGCAACTCCATTTTGAATATTAATAGCATCTTCTACTTCTCCAGAATATTTAATTAAATATAAAATTGGCGCAAATGTTTCAGATTGAACAATTTCATACGTGTTTTCTGCTTCAATAATAGCAGGTTTAACGTAACATCCACTTTCATATCCTTCTCCTTCTAAAACGCCTCCTTCTATAAGTACATTTCCACCTTCCGATTTTGCTTTTTCGATAGCAGTTAAATACATATCTACTGCCTCTTTATCAATAAGTGGTCCTATGTGATTCTTTTCATCTAAAGGATTTCCAATTGTTAATTGACCGTAAGCACCAACAATGGCATCTCTTACTTTATTATAAACAGATTCGTGAATAATTAATCTTCTTGTAGAAGTACAACGTTGACCGCATGTACCAACAGCACCAAATACAGCTCCAGGAACTACTACTTTTAAATCTGCTGTAGGTGTAATAATGATTGCATTATTTCCTCCCAATTCTAATAAAGATTTACCGAAACGCTCTGCAACTGTTGTTCCAACAATTCTTCCCATACGAGTAGAACCTGTTGCAGAAACTAAAGGGATTCTAGAATCTGTTGTCATAAATTCACCTACTTTGTAATCGCCATTTATGATACACGAAATCCCTTCTGGTAAATTATTTTCTTTTAAAATTTCTGCAATAATATTTTGACATGCTATTGAACATAAAGGTGCTTTTTCAGAAGCTTTCCAAACACAAACATCACCACAAATCCAAGCTAAAGCTGTATTCCAAGCCCAAACTGCAACAGGAAAATTAAATGCCGAAATAATACCAACAACGCCAATTGGGTGCCATTGTTCTCTCATGACATGTTCAGGACGTTCAGACGGAATTGTTTGTCCGTTTAATTGTCTTGATAATCCAACTGCAAAGTCACATATATCAATCATTTCTTGAACCTCTCCATAACCTTCTTGTAAAGATTTACCCATTTCGTAAGACACTAACTTTCCTAAAGGTTCTTTTAAATCTCTAAGTTTGTTACCAAATTGACGCACAATTTCACCTCTTTGTGGAGCAGGCATGGTTCTAAAAGTTTTATAAGCTTCAGTAGCTGCGCTCATTACTTTTTCGTAATCTTCTCTAGTAGTTGTTTTTACTTTTCCTATTAATTTACCATCAACTGGAGAATACGATTCTAAAATTTCTCCATTAGAAAAATTGTTAGAACCTGTTGAAGTTCCTTCATTTATATTTTTAACACCTAACTGCTCTAAAGCTTCAATTATTCCGAAATCTGTAGAAAATACTCCCATATTTACTTGTTTTTTTGCGAATTATAAAATTTTAGCACAAATATACTAATAAATGTTAATTTTATTCAAAGTTCATTTGCAAATAATGTAACTTTAATGCAATAAATTTATTCACTTATAATTATGAAATATTTCTACTTTTTTGCATTAATAATTTTGTCCTTTACAGGCTGTAAGAATGATACTCAATTAAAGCTTGATTCAGAAAAAAACACCGAAACTATAAAATTTTCAACAGTTAAAAAATCTGAATTTGCTATCATAATTCATGGAGGTGCAGGAACTATTTTGAAAAAGAATATGTCTCCAGAAAAAGAAGCTGCTTATAAAGCTAAGCTTGAAGAAGCAATTCGTATAGGCTATAATATATTAAAAAATGGAGGAAGCAGTTTAGATGCTGTCACTAAAACCATTAATATTATGGAAGATTCGCCTTTGTTTAATTCTGGAAAAGGTGCCGTTTTTACCAATGCAGGAACAAACGAACACGATGCTTCAATAATGGATGGCAAAACCTTAAACGCAGGAGCTTCTGCAGGAACACAAACGGTTAGAAACCCTATCAATTTAGCCCGGGCAGTTATGGATAAATCTAAACATGTGATGCTTTCTGGAAAAGGAGCAGAATTATTTGCTCAAGAACAAGGTTTAAAAATTGTTGACCCCAAATATTTTTATACAGAAAAACGTTTTAAATCGCTTCAAAAAATAAAAAAAGCTGAAAAAGCAGAACTCGACCATGATAATAAAATAGCATTTTATGATTCAGATATTAAAGATTCAAAATTTGGAACTGTAGGCTGTGCAGCACTTGATAAAAACGGAAACCTTGCTGCAGGAACTTCAACAGGAGGAATGACCAACAAACGCTGGGGAAGAATTGGTGATTCACCAATAATTGGCGCTGGAACTTACGCAAACAATGCAACTTGTGCTGTGTCAAGTACAGGTTGGGGAGAATATTTTATTAGAGCAATGGTTGCCCATGATATATCTGCTTTAATGGATTATAAAGGGCTTACTTTAAAAGAAGCTGCTCAACTTGTTATTCAAAAGAAAGTACCAGAATTAGGAGGCGATGGAGGAATTGTAGCTATTGATAAAAACGGAACTATGGTTGCCGAATTTAATACCGCAGGAATGTACAGAGCAACTATGAATGATAAAGGAGAATTAGATGTAAAAATTTATAAAGAATAAATTTTAAGAACTATTTAACGTTAACCAAAAATCTAAACCATAAAAACCAGACGTACCTTAATTAACAAGAAAGAACCTACGCTTTCTTTAATTAAGTTCATTTCATTTAAACCATCAGTCTATGTCTTTAAAAAAAATTCTTGTTTTCGCTATCGTTATTACTCTAGTATTTTCATGTAAAAAGAAAAAAGTAGAAACCGATAATATTTTCAAATTTAGAGATTATATAAGTTACACAAGCTCTGGTTTAAAATCTGTTGCTGATGCCATTGAAATTAATTTAGTAAATAATGTTGATGGCTGGGAAATAGGACAAGAAATCACAGATAATATTATATCTGTAAAACCACATATTGAAGGGAAACTAACCGTTGTCAATAAACATACTTTGCTGTTTACTCCAGACAAATATTTAGATGCTTCAACCGAATATACAGTAACTGTAAAACTTGGTGATATTTATAAAAACATCCTAAAAGAGTTTGCAAATTATACGTTTCAATTTAAAACAATCACTCCTAATTTTAGTATTAATACCAACGCTTTACAATCGTATAGTAAAAAATGGCAATACCTTGAAGTAGTTATAAAATCTGCCGATGTAATTTCAATTGAAGATGCTAAACAATTAGTTGAAGCCTCACAAAACGGAAAAAAATTAAAGCTACAATGGAATGAAATTAATGCGCATTCTAAATATTTTGAATTTAAAATTGATAGTATTAATCGATTGGTTGAAGACAGTGAAATTCTAGTGAAGTGGAATGGAAAACCTATTAAATCAGATAATAAAGGAGAAAACAAAGTACTAATTCCTGGTATCAATAATTTCAAAATAATTAAAGTTGAAGCGATAAAAAATCCTGAACAATACTTGTCAATTAACTTTTCTGATCCTTTAAAAAAACAGCAAAATTTTGATGGATTAGTTACTATTCAAAATGTAAAAACCCCAAAATATATAGTTGATGGAAATGTGTTAAAGGTCTATCCTAAAAGTAAATTAGTTGGCAAAATTTTGATTGATGTTTTTCAAGGCATCACAAATACTGATGGTTATAAACTTAAGCAACCATTTTCTGAAACGATTTCTTTTGAAGAACTAAAACCACAAGTTCGATTAATTAGTAATGGCACAATTTTACCTAATTCTGAGAATTTAAAATTCAATTTTGAAGCTGTAAATTTAAGTGCTGTTGATGTTAGAATTATTAAAATATTTGAAGATAATGTACTTCAATTTTTACAAGACAATAATTTGAATAGCAATAATCAGCATCAAATACGTCGTGTTGGTCGGCGCATTGCAAAACAAACTATTCAGTTACAAACCAAAGCAGAAAATATTGGGAAATGGAAAGCATATAGTATTGATTTATCAGAATTTTTTAAAGCAGATGCAGGCGCAATTTATCGCGTAGAGTTAAGCTTTAATAAAAATTATTCGCTGTATGATTGTGAGGCGAATCAGCAATCATCAAATGAAGATGAATACGACGATTACTATTATGAAAGTGATTACTCTGAAACCTCAACCGAAGACGAAGAATTAAGAGAAGAAGAATATTGGGATAACTTAACGTATCAATATAAAAATTACACCTACAATTGGCGCGAACGCGAGAACCCTTGCCATAATGCTTACTATCATGAAAACCGAATTGTATCGCAAAACTTATTAGCTTCTAACCTTGGTGTTATTGTAAAACAAGGTGCAAACAACACTTATTATTTTGCTGTAACCAATATTTTAAGCACAAACCCCGAAGCCAATACAAGTATAAAACTCTATAATTTCCAACAGCAAGAAATTGGAGACATAAAAACAAATGCTGAAGGATTGGCAACTTATGAAGCTAATAATTATGCCTCTTTTGCAATTATTTCTAAAAATGAAAACACAAGTTACTTAAGGTTAACCGATGGAAATTCACTCTCATTAAGCAAGTTTGATGTATCTGGAAATCATTTACAACGTGGACTTAAAGGCTACATTTATGGCGAACGTGGTGTTTGGCGACCAGGAGATACATTGCATTTAACCTTTATGTTGAACGATAATGCAAACAAATTACCAAAAGGTCATCCTGTAAAAATGGAAGTGACAAATCCTAACGGAAAATTAATTTACAAAAACGTTACAACAGATAATCTTAATAATTTTTACACATTTCCTGTCATTACTTCAACCGAAGGAAAAACAGGGAATTATAATGCAAAAGTATCCGTTGGAGGCGCTACATTCTATAAAGGTTTAAAAGTTGAAACGGTAAAACCTAACCGATTAAAAATTAAAGTCGATTTTAAAAACGATATCCTTACAAGTAACGAACCTTTAAACGGAACGCTTGAAGTAAAGTGGCTTCACGGCGCACCAGCAAAAAATATAAAAGCAGAAATTAAAGCAAAGTTTAGCACATCATACACCAATTTTAAAAATTATAAAGAGTATGTATTTACAGACCCTACACGACAATTTAATACAGAAGAATTGAATGTTTTTGAAGGCAATATAAATGCAGAAGGGAAAGCAAACATCAATCAAAAGTTAGATATAGGTAAAAATGCTCCAGGCATGTTAAACGTTCAGTTTTTAGTAAGAGCTTTTGAAAATGGTGGAGATTTCTCGTTAGATGCATTTACAAAAACCTACTCACCATATCAATCGTATGTTGGTTTACGTTCTCCTGAAGGAAATGCGTATGGTTCTTATTTTACAGATACCAATCAAACTTTCGATTTGGCTGTAGTTGATAAAGATGGTAAACCAATAAAACGGAATAATCTTGAAATTAAAGTCTATAAAGTTGAATGGCGTTGGTGGTGGAATTCCTCTTACGATAACCTTTCAAACTATGTGTCAAGCAAATATCACAGACCATATTTAGACCAAAAAGTATCAACTAATGCTAACGGTAAAACAACATTCATTTTAAAAATTCCAGAAAATGAAAGAGGTCGTTACCTTATTAGAATTTACGATCCTGTAAGTGGTCATGCCACAGGACGAACAGCATATTTCTATAAAAACTGGAATAATATTTCATCTAGAAACGATAAAGAAGCTGCGAAAATGTTAGTTTTTTCGGCAGATAAAGAAAATTACAATGTTGGTGAAACTGCAAAAATCACATTCCCTTCAGGAACCGAAGGTCGTGCTTTAATTAGTATTGAAAACGGTTCGGAAGTTTTAGAACACAAATGGGTAAAAACAACCCAAAGGGAAACAACTGTAACTATTCCTATTACTTCAAAAATGGCTCCAAATGTGTTTGTAAATATTTCATTATTACAACCGCATGCAACCGTAGCAAACGATTTGCCATTACGTTTATACGGCGTAATTCCTATCTTGGTAGAAGACCCAAAAACCAAGTTAGAACCAGAATTACGTATGCCAAATGTGTTGCGTCCAAAAGAAACGTTTAACGTTTCCGTATCAGAAAAAAACAACAAGTCTATGACGTATACCATTGCAATGGTTGAAGAAGGCTTATTAGATTTAACACGTTTTAAAACACCAAATGCTTGGGATGCTTTTTATGCTCGCGAAGCTTTAGGTGTAAAAACTTGGGATATTTTCGATGATGTTATTGGTGCATACTCGGGCAGTATAGACCAAGTATTTGCCATTGGTGGCGATGGAAGTGCAGCAAAAGGAAAGAACAAAAAAGCAAATCGTTTTAAACCTGTAGTTACCTATTTAGGACCATTTACATTAAAAGCAGGCGAAAACAAATCGCATAAAATTAAAATGCCAAATTATATTGGAGCCGTTCGTACCATGATTATTGCAGGCGATAATACAACAGAAGCCTATGGAAGTACAGATAAATCTGTTGAAGTAAAAAAACCATTAATGGTGTTGGCAACACTTCCGCGGAAATTAAGTCCAGGAGAAAAAGTAACACTTCCAGTTACTGTTTTTGCGATGGAACCAAAGGTTAAAAACGTAAAACTAACTTTAAAATTAAGTGAAGGCATCACAATTGTTGGCAATAGTTCACAATTATTAACTTTTGCAAAACCTGATGAGCAAATGGCTTACTTTCAATTGGATGTTAGTAAAGCAAAAGGTATTAATACAGTTGAAGTTATTGCCACTGGAAATGGTGAAAAATCGACCTATAAAGTGGAGCTAGATGTTGTGAATCCTAATCCGATATCTTCAAAATATAAAGACGCAACATTAGAAGCAAAAGCAACACAAACCTTAAGTTTTTCAACATTTGGAGTAGCAGGAACAAATACAGCAACCATTGAATTTTCAACATTGCCACCAATGGATTTTTCTCGTCGATTACAATATCTAATTCAATATCCTCATGGATGTGTTGAGCAAACAACTTCTAGCGTATTTCCGCAGTTGTATTTATCCGATATTTTTGATTTAGAATATGATAAAAAACAAAAAATACAATCTAATATAGAAAATGGAATTAAGCGTTTAGGGAATTTCCAAAGACCAAATGGAGGGATGAGTTATTGGATTGGAGAAAACAATGCTAACGATTGGGGAACAAGTTATTCTGGACACTTTTTAATTGAAGCAGAAAAGAAAGGATTTGTATTACCACTTACTTTTAAAAGCAATTGGATTCGCTACCAAAAACAAGCCGCACAAGATTGGAGACCAAGTTATAGAAACTCCGATTTATCGCAAGCTTACAGATTATATACATTAGCGTTAGCAGGAAGTCCAGATTTAGCTTCAATGAATAGAATGCGTGAATTTAGTGAAATTTCTAACGAAGCCAAATGGCGTTTAGCAGCAGCCTATGCTTTGGCAGGACAAAAAGAAGCCAGCGAGCAATTATCGAAATCTGCGAACATTAATTTTACACCTTCAAAATATAACGACTACACTTATGGTTCGGTTGATAGAAATAGAGCTATGGCTTTAGAGACTATGATTATTACTAAAAACCCAAAGGCAAGAAAACTTTCAGAATATATCGCAAAAAACTTATCTGGAAAACGTTGGATGAGTACGCAAACCACAGCCTATAGTTTATTAGCAATGGCAAAAATGGTAGAGGCTAATGGTGGAAAATCGATGAACCTCAACTATACTTTTAATGGTAAAACAGAAACTATAGATACAAAAAATGCTATTGCACAACGTGAGCTAAATGTTTTAAATGGAAATAATACACTTAGCCTAAATAATGCAATTACTAACTTAGTGTATATACGAGTTTTAAATTCTGGAAAATTGCCATTAGGACAAGAATTATCAGAACAACGAGGTTTAAGTATTTCTGTTATTTACAAAGATTTAAAAGACAACCGCATTAATATTTCTAAACTTCAACAAGGACAAGATTTTGTGGCAACTATTAGTGTGAGTAATATGAAAAATGAACATGTAAATGATATTGCATTAACTCAAATATTTCCTTCAGGTTGGGAAATTGTTAATACACGTTTTACCGCTTTTGGTAAAGCAACTACTAGTCAAGCACGATTTACAGATATAAGAGATGATAGAGTGAACTTCTATTTCAATTTACCACGAAACGGAAAGCATGATACCAAAGTTTTTAATGTAATGCTGAATGCTTCCTATCTAGGAACCTATTATTTACCAGGAACACAAGCTGAAGCCATGTATGATAATGACTATTTAGTACGAACAAAAGGAAGGTGGATAACTGTTGAAAAATAATGTACTATGAAAAAAATGTTTTATATATGTTACTTTTTTATTTCGTTTTTACTCTTGCGAAATTTCTAGTTATAAAGCTGAAAAGTTGAATTGGAAATATGAACAGGTTATCATATAGCTGATATGATAACTTATCAAATTAAAAATGATACAATTTTCAAAAAGCAAAAGCCGATTGGTGTAATAATTTTGTTAAAAAAAGAATTGATGGTTCAGAAATTATGAAAATAAAATCAATAATTACAAATGAAATAGGTCTCTATTATGCGAAATAAAAACTTTAAACCCTATTACGCAGTCATTTTTACTTCAACACAAAATAAAACTATTGAAGGCTATCAAGAAATGGCAGAGAAAATGGAAACACTTGCAAAACAACAAGACGGTTTTTTAAGTATGGATAGCGCAAAAAATGATATTGGAATAACTGTGAGTTATTGGGAAAGTTTAGATGCTATTAAAAACTGGAAACAACAATCGGAACATTTACAAGCGCAACTAAAAGGAAAACAAGATTGGTACAGTTGGTATAATGTGAAAATTTGCAAAATAGAACGTGAATATGAATTCAATTCGTGAACAAAATAATAGCACACATAAAACATCATAAAATAAAGTCGGTAATTATTGCTATACTTTTAATTACCTATGCTTTTTGTTTGCCAAAACAATTATTTAAAGACCCAACAACCACTGTAATAACAGATAGTAATAATGAACTTTTAGGTGCTTTAATTGCTAAAGATGGACAATGGCGATTTCCACACAACGATAGTATTCCAGAGAAATTTAAAACCTGTATTGTTCAATTTGAAGACGAATATTTTTATAAA
>Ga0256845_1001762_pt1 | contig 16884 bp, 18 predicted proteins | sample RiftiametaG_FD_189101 | JGI IMG/M metagenome (GOLD analysis project Ga0256845, IMG submission 189101) | Tube worm associated microbial communities from hydrothermal vent at the East Pacific Rise, Pacific Ocean - Riftia | ecosystem: Host-associated > Annelida > Integument > Unclassified ...
ACATCACATGCTGCCTAACAACGGGATCAAACTTTTTAACTTCTACCTTTTCTGGGTGTAGTCGTTTGTTCTTAGTTGTCGTATAAAAATGACCTGTTTTGGCTGATGATACTAATCTGATTTTTTCTCTCATAATTTACCCCTTAAACTTTTTCGCCACGAGCGCGAATTTCTGTTAATACTGTGTCAATACCTTTTTTATCAACAATGCGCAAACCTTTTGCAGTTAATTTTAACTTTACAAAACGATTCTCACTTTCCACCCAAAAACGATGTGTGTGTAGATTTGGATAAAAGCGCCTACGCGTTTTATTGTGTGCATGAGAAACATTGTTACCACTAATCGGGCGTTTGCCCGTTACTTGACATACCTTTGCCATAACTCACCTATTCTGAAATTCTAAAAAGAAAGTATTATACTTAAAATCATTTAACTTTCATAGTTAAATTTTATCAAATCTATTTACTATTGACAAAACTCTCGGTATCATACGCACCTTCGGAGGGATGGCAGAGCGGCTGAATGCACTGGTCTTGAAAACCAGCAAGGATTAATCTCCTTCTAGGGTTCAAATCCCTATCCCTCCACCATATACAAAAATAGCGCTTTTATTGGCGCTATTTTTTTGTCTAAAGAATCATTCTGCCTTTGAAAAAAGCCTTACTTATGCCATTTTCAAAAATAAAATGTAAATATGGCGCTAGATTGTTTGGTTTATTTTGAATAATGGCATTAGACCCCATACTGGTTACGATAAGATTCAATGCGTTCAATAAGCGCTTGGTCGTTGCCTTGCTTCAGGTAATCTACCAGATGTGATAAGTTGATGATGCTCAATACTTGAATGCCGAAATTTTGTTCAACTTCTTGAATGGCTGACTGTTCACCTTTGCCTTTTTCTTGGCGGTCAACGGCAACAATCACACCTTTGGCAGTAGCGCCATTTGCCTTAATAATAGCCATTGCTTCACGAATAGCAGTGCCTGCGGTAATAACATCATCAATAATTAAAATATTGCCTGTGAGTGGATGTCCGACAATATCGCCGCCTTCGCCGTGGGTTTTGGCTTCTTTGCGGTTGAAACTATAAGGTATATTTTGATTAAAACTGTCGTTCAGTGCCATGGCAGTAGCGGTGGCAAGTGGGATGCCTTTGTAGGCTGGGCCAAATAATACATCAAAATCTAAGTCGCTTTCTTGAATGGCTTGTGCGTAAAATTTGCCCAATTTAGAAAGGTGTTCGCCTGTATTGAAAGCGCCTGCGTTAAAAAAATAAGGGCTAATACGACCTGATTTAAGGGTAAATTCTCCAAATTTTAAAGCGCCAATTTCTAGCATAAAATCCACAAAATCTTTTTGATATAGTTCCATAAATTCTCCTGTAAAATTATTTTTAAAAGTTATGCGAATTATAACGACTATTATCTACAAACTGAGGAAAAAGGTTTTCAGCCAAACGCTGAGTTGAAAATTTGAAAAATTAAACAAATGAAAAAACACAATAAAACTTGGACTCGATCAATATTTTTATTGTGCATTATTAGCATTGCTTTGTCAAAAAACAGTTCAGCCGCTGACTTTGTTTACAAAAAAATCCTATTAACTCAGCCAATAAATTTGGTCAACATAGAAAGTTATGTAAATGAAATCTTAGTGGTTGAGCCTAACTTTATGATTGTTAAAATCAATAAAAATACGGTTATCCCCGGTATATCGTTATCACCAACAAAAGAGAGTGATTTTATCCAAAGAAGGGTTGATATTTATTTTCAAGACAAACAACAATTGGCGTATATTTTAAAAGCTGGTGTTGATATTTTTCACAAAACTAAACAAAAGATAGTCGGCAGAGCGTTCGATGCCCAAATAAAACAACTAGAAGCATTGGGTCTCACAATATTTGTCGGCGATAATCTATGAAGAACCTTGTTATTTGCCTGTTCTTTGCCACCTTTTTATTCGGATGTAATTTTGGCAATGAGCCATCTGTTGCCAAGTTACCTACTGCCAAACCCATTATTATTGGCATTGTCTCAGTAAAAAACACTTTAACCGTTGATACCACAACTATGGCAGACAATTTAGTGTTTTCATATCAATGGTATGCCGCAGATGTGCCTATTAATAACGCCATTGAAAAAACTTATACTTTAACCTCAAATGAGATTGGCAAAACAATTACAGTAAAGGTTTCGTGGACTAACGCTGACAATACCAGCGAAAGTCGCTTGAGTAAAGCAACAATAGCCGTCATTATATTAAAGGCAGAAGAAAACTTTATTGATTATGCATTTTTACAAAAACAAGCACTCTCTTTGGCGACAAAGTACCCTATTTTTAGCACAAAAGTAATCGGCAAAAGCATTGAAAATAGAGACATTATTGCTTTTAAAATAAGCAGTCAAGTGAATACCGATTCAGCACAAAAAGCAAAAATTGTGTTGGTTGGCACCTATCATGCCAGAGAGTGGATTGTCCCTAATGTTGTCTATTTAATAGCACAACAATTACTGGAAGATTATGGCGCAAATTCTGAAATAACTGCTTTAATTGACAACAGCGAAATTTGGCTAGTACCTATGGTCAACCCAGATGGACACGAGTATTCAAGAATTAATGCCAGTACAAGATATTGGCGCAAAAACCGCAGAGACAATGGCGATGGCACTTATGGCGTAGATTTAAATCGTAATCATTCTTTTAAATGGGGGTATGACGATACTGGATCATCGCCTACTACCAGTTCGAATACTTATAGAGGTAAGACGCCAGCATCAGAGCCAGAAACTCAAGCCATTGAGCGCTTTGTCACAGAAATCCATCCACAAATCTTCGTTTCTTATCACAGTTATAGTCAATTAGTATTATATCCATGGGGATATATTAACGACCCCAGCAAAGACAACACCCAATTAAGTGCCATTGCCACTAAAATTTCTGAGGCAATCAAGGAAGTCCATGGAAAAGTATATAAACCCAGTAGCACCCCTGAAGTGCTATACAACACAAATGGCGATGTCATTGATTGGTCTTACGGGGCGTTAGACATCCTTAGCTTTCTCATTGAATTAAGGCCAGGCGAATGGCCAAGCACTGGAATCAATGGGTTCAGCCCCCACAAAGATGAAATTTTGCCCACTTTTGAGGAAAATTACAACGCCATAAAATACCTCTTATCCGCAGCACAAAATATTAAAAATTCACCCATAAAATCTCTTAAATTATCACAAGAACACGAATAATATGAAAATTATAACAATCAATGTCAACGGCATCCGCGCTGCCGAAAAAAAAGGCCTCTTCCCTTGGCTAAAAAAACAAAACGCAGAAGTAGTGTGCATACAAGAACTAAGGGCACAAGAAGACCAATTAGATGATAAATTCTATCCCAAAGACAGACACACTTTTTATCACCCCGCTCAGAAAAAAGGCTACAGTGGCACAGGTTTGTATTGCAAAACCAAGCCCGACCAAGTTATTTTCAGCCCCTGGGAAGACATTGATTTTGAAGGACGCTTTATTCAAGCCGATTTTGGCAATCTTAGTGTTATTTCAATCTATCTCCCCTCAGGCTCTGCCAAACAAGAACGCCAAGATTACAAAATGGCATTTATGCTGGAACGATTTATGCCTTATTTAAAAAAAATACAACAAGACGGTCGCCAATATATTATTTGTGGTGACATTAATATCGTACACAAAGAAATTGACATCAAAAATTTCAACGGCAACAAAAACCGCTCAGGCTGTCTGCCAGAAGAACGCGCTTGGATGGACGAATTATTTAACGAAGCAGGTTTTATTGACGCCTTCCGTGAAATCAACCAAGAGCCACACCAATACACTTGGTGGTCAAACCGTGGACAAGCCTGGGCCAACAACACCGGCTGGCGCATTGATTATCAAATCCTCAGTGCCAATTTACAAGGCACGGTTAAAAGCGCTTATGTTTATAAAGATAAACGCTTTTCAGACCATGCGCCACTGATTGTAGAATATCAATGATGAAAAAAATTGTAATTGTATCCATTATATGCCTATACAGTGTTTTGTCTTTATCAGAAGATAAGGGCTTTGCATTTACCCCTTATATGAGAGGCGTCATTTGTAATCAAATACAAGCATATCAGGCGGCGGTCAACATTTTAAAAGAAGTTTTGGCTGATGAACCTAATAACGATAAAGCATATTATCAAATAGGTGTGTCTTATTTTAAACTTAATCAGCAAGATAAAGCAATTAGCGCTTTTGAAAAATCCATTGAAATCAATCCTAAAAACCTTGCGGCATATTTTGATGCGGGTGTTGTTTATTTTGAGAGAAAACACTATGAAAAAGCCCTAAAACTATATCAACGCGCCAACAAAGCTATGCCTAATCAGGATTTTTATCATAATATTGGTGTAACCCAAGAAATGCTTGGTAAAAGTGTTAAAGCAATTGAAGCATACCAAAAATCAATTGAAATTAAGCCAAAATTAGACTCATATTATCGCATGGGCGCTATTTACAGTAAATTAAAACAACATCAAAAAGCTCTTGACGCTTATCAACAAGCCACCAATATTAATAATTTCATTCCTGAGATTTATTTTAGAATAGGATACACTTACGAAATTATGAAGAAGCACAAAAAAGCCGTTGATTCTTATAAAAGAGCAATAAACCTTGACCCAAAAAATCTTATTAACTACAAAGAACTAGGTATTAGTTATTATAATTTAAAGCAATACAATAAAGCTCTTTCTGCCTTTCAAAAAGTACTTAAAATTAAACCTAATGACCACCATGGCTATCATAATACAGGGCTTGCTTATTATAAGTTAAAACAATATCAAAAAGCTATTGACGCCTATCAAGAAGCTATTAAAATTAAAGCCGACTCTCGAGGCGCTTATTACAATATAGGGAATATCTATGCAATATTAAAACAATATAATAAGTCTACTAATGCCTATCAAATGGCGATCAATATTAATAATAAAAATATTGATGCGTATGTCAGAATGGCACTTAACTACCTTAATTTAAAGCAATATAAAAAAGCCATTGGCGTTTTTCAGCAAGCCATTATTGTTAAGCCCGATAATTACAAACTGTATTACAGCTTGGGTCACACTTACAATGAGTTGAAGCAATATAAAAAAGCGACTAAAACCTATAAACAAGCAATTAAAATCGATCCCAATCAAGGTGGTGCTTATATTAATTTATTTGAATTATTATTAATCCAAGATCAAGTTTTTGGACAAAAATTGTCAAACACATTCAAGAAAAAATTTTCTAGCGATAAAGATCGTATAATGTCATTTGATGTGTTCAATATTTTCAAAAAAATTGATATGAATGGGACGCTCAAACAAACATGGCAGCAAAATTTTCGGTCTAAGCATAAAAATGCAAAATTTAAAGATTGGGTTTGGGGCGATATTGAGGACTGGATTAACAATAAAACTAAAAGCCGAATGGCATTACAATCAGCACTTAAATTTTTTAAAACTTTTAACGAATTTGAGTAAAAGGCAATAAAATGGGATCTTTACATGAATATGAATAATTACCAGAAGCCCGCCCACAAAACCTCTTAAATTATGAAAATTATAACGATTAATGTCAACGGTATTTGCGTCACCGAAACAACAAGCTTTATTGGCACCCGCCATAAAAAGCACCAAGAGCCACGCCAATACACTTGGTGGTTAAACCATGGGCAAGCCTGGATCATCAACCTTGATTATCAAATCCTTTGTGCCAATTTAAAAAGCGCAGTTAAAAACACTTATGTTTATAAAGATGGGCTGTTTTCAGGTCATGCGCCACTAATATTGGAGTATGGATTATGCAATTAGGATTTGAGTTTAACCAAAAATTAAACAAAGCCCAATATCAGGCAATAGATTTATTTGCAGGCATTGGTGGCATTAGAAAGGGGTTTGAAAAAGTTTTTAAAGGGCACATAGGTTTTGTATTTTCATCAGAAATTGATAAACATGCGCAAAAAACATATTTTGAAAATTTTAATGACATCTCTTGTGGCGACATTACTCAGATTGAAGAGGGGGAAATTCCTAAACACGATATTTTGTTAGCAGGATTCCCTTGCCAACCTTTCTCCAATGCAGGCTTAAAAAAGGGGTTTGACGATACAAGAGGGACTCTTTTTTTTGATATTGTTAGAATTGTTAAACATCACAGGCCAAAGGTTTTGTTTTTAGAGAATGTAAAAGGATTTAAAAATCACGAAAAAGGTAGAACATTCAATGTGGTGCAAAAAACACTGGAAAAGTTGGGCTATAAAGTTTATGCGCAAGTTCTAAACGCTAAACATTTTGGCGTTCCTCAAAACAGAGAGAGGATTTATATTATTGCATTTTTAGACAACAGCATTAACTTCGAATTTCCAAAACCAATACGCAAAGAGGTTAAAGTTGGAGATATTTTAGATAATATTGTTGATGATAAATACACAATATCAGATAAATTATGGGCAGGACATCAAAGAAGAAAATTAGAACACAAGGCAAAGGGCAATGGTTTTGGCTATTCTATGTTTAATAAAGATTCAGCATACACCAGTACAATAAGTGCAAGATATTACAAAGATGGTTCAGAAATACTAATAGAGCAAAAGGACAAAAATCCTAGAAAACTATCGCCAAAAGAGGCTGGTAGATTGCAAGGTTTTCCAGATGATTTTAAAATTGTAGTTAGCGATACTCAGGCTTACAAGCAGTTTGGCAATAGCGTTGCTGTTCCAGTTATTGAGGCACTAGCAAAAAACATTAAAAAGGAATTGAGAAAATGAAAATGAAAATGAAAAAACTTTTAATTACAGACGACAAGTTTAACATAAACTTAAAATTGTATTTTTTCCTAAAATACTTAATAAAAGCTCAATTAACAGATAATCAGTCTTTTAAAATTCTAGAAATTTGCACACTAAACCCAACAAATTTTCGTGATAAACTTCAACAATATGCTCTAGAAGAAATCAAAGACAAGTCAAAGAAACAAGGCTTTATACTGGAAATAATTGATAAAGTGAATGAGGAAGTCGATTCAGAATTGTTTGCCTTTAGTTTAAGACTTTTTATGATGAAAGACTTGTTATTAGCAGAGGCGAAAACAAAACACATGATAAACATTAGTACATTAGACCCTTTATCTTTAGAGTATGACAATCTAACCCTTTACAAGCCTTATTCTACTAGAGTTCAAGGGGCGCTATTAGTATTGGAATCTTTTAACGCACTAGAGCAAAATGCAGTAAATTTTATGTCAAAAGATGCAGAAGATTTTATAAAGGATTTGTCGGCACTTGTCAATACTTTAAAAACTAAAAATGTTGAATCAAATCAAATATTTATGTTGATATTTAATGAAAGCATGAATCAATCTATTACTAGTGATAGCGGATTAAACTATGAAGATAGAATAACCCAAGTTTTATCAAGCATAGGCATTAGTGATAAAGATATTACAAAAAAACACGATACAATTGATAGTTCAACGGAGTATGATTTTTTCTTTACATTAAACAGTAAAACTTACGGTATTAGTGCAAAAAAAACCTTAAGAGAAAGATACAAGCAGTTTATTAAAACAGCGTACATGGGTAAGCTTGATGTTATGATTGAAATTACCTTAGGAACTGACCTAACGAAAGAAAAAGTAGAGGTAATTAGAGCGCATGATGTCTTTTTATTTGTGGCAAATGAAATATACGACAAACACAATTATCTGCAAAACGCTTTAGGAGTTTACCCATCCCGTGAGTTAACAAAAGAAACATTAGTGGCAATGATTGTACCATGAGAAAAATTCAAAGTTTTGTGCGCCGTTCGGGTCGGCTGACGCTGGGGCAAAAAATGGGACTGACGGAGTTTTGGCAGGATTACGGGGTGGATTTGCCGAAAGGTAACATTGATTTGGATACTTTATTTGTTAAGCCACAAGAGGTTGTTTTGGAAGTGGGATTTGGCAATGGGGATAGTCTGCTAGAGATGGCGATGAAGATGCCTGATAAAAACTTTTTGGGGATTGAGGTGTATGAGGCGGGGATTGGTAGGTTGATTAATGAGGCGCATAAATGCCAATTAAGCAATCTTAAAATTATCCAAGCGGATGCGGTTGAGGTGTTGACGGATCATATTGAGAATGACAGTTTAAGTCGTTTTCAGTTATTTTTTCCTGACCCATGGCATAAGAAAAAACACCATAAGCGCCGTCTGGTGAATGATGATTTTTTGGATTTATTGTCGCAGAAAATCAAACAAGGGGGAGAAATTCACATGGCAACTGATTGGGGACATTACGCCATACAGATGATGGACACTTTAAAAAGTCATCCCCACTTTAAAAACACGCAAAGCGACCCTATCTATTCACCAAGGCCTGACTATCGACCAATGACCAAATTTGAACGACGAGGTGAGCGATTGGGACATGGTGTTTGGGATTTAATTTTTACTAACGAAAAAATATTATGATATTTCCTTTATTTGTAGCGATGACTTTACTTGAGATTTATGTACTTGCCTCGGTGGGGGATGCGATTGGTGGGCTTTCAACGGTTTTATTGGTTGTTATTACGGCGTTTATCGGGTCTTTTTTATTAAAGCAACAAGGTTGGGCAACCATGGCTAAAGCGCAAAATGCCATGATGAATGGGCAAACGCCTGCTGTTGAAATGCTGGAAGGGGTGGTGATTTTAATTTCAGGTGTGTTGTTATTAACACCTGGTTTTATTACTGATACAATTGGACTTTTGGGGTTGTTGCCTTTTTCTAGGCGCTATTTTATTAACAAAATTCTAACTAAAAATGCCGCTAAGATGTTCACTCAAAAAAAATCTATTTTTATTCGCACATCTTCCAATAACAGTAAAAAATCAAATAAAGACAACACCATTGAAGGTGAGTTTTGGGAAGATTAAGTACCCTTGATGATTGGCTACATTACCAAGAAAATCTGCATTCTCATGAGATTGATTTAGGACTAGAACGCATTCAAGCGGTTTACCAAACGCTGTTTCCAAATGGGGTTTCTTTTCAGGTAATTACAGTTGCTGGTACGAATGGCAAAGGCTCTACCATTGCTTTTATTGATAGTATTTATCAACAATCAAACTATCGGGTGGCAAAATTCACTTCACCGCATATTCTACAATATAGAGAACGATTTTCTATCGATGGCGTGCAAACTTCTGATGCAAAAATTTGTTCAGCATTTGAAGAGATTGAGCAAGCCAGAGGCGATATTTCTTTAACTTATTTTGAATTTTCAACACTAGCGGCACTCATTATTTTTACCCACGAAAAAGTTGATATTGCTGTGTTAGAAATTGGTCTAGGTGGTCGTCTTGATTCTGTCAATGTGGTGGATAGCGATGTGGGTGTGATTACCAATATTGACATTGACCATGTTGATTATTTAGGTGCTACTCGTGAATTGATTGGATTTGAAAAGGCAGGCATTATGCGCCCTAACATTCCCTGCGTATGTGGCGATGCCAATCCGCCAAATACTATTGCTCAATATGCTGAAAAAATCGGGGCATTGCTAACCTTTGTTGACACGCCTTACCTCGGTGCTATTAGCCTACAAGGTGAACATCAAAAGACCAATGCTGCGGTTGCTATTGCAGCGGTCAATCAATTACAATCGGTGTTTTCTATTAGTCAAAAACAACTGGCTAAAGGTATTGAAAATGCGCAGTTATTGGCTCGTTTTCAGATAAAAACTGTGGGTGACAAAACACTGGTTTTTGATGTGGCACATAATCCAGCAGCCGTTCAAGTTCTGGCGGATACGCTTAAAATCAACGAGCAACCCACGCTCGCCATTTTTTCTGCATTACAAGATAAAAATATCACAACCATGATTAACACCATTGCGCCACTGATTGACGAATGGCTACTTGTTCCCCTTGAAGTTAATCGTGCGATTGCCATACAAGATTTAAGTAAAAAATTTGACTTATCAGACAAAATTAGTGTGTGCGATGACATGTTGTCTGCCACCCATCAGGCGTTTAACAGAAAACACATTCAACGCATCGTTATTTTCGGCTCTTTTTATATTGTCGCTGATGCACTCAAAATCTTGTAAAATTAACGCTTATTAATTATTAAAGCAACAAAATGAGTGAATTTTTTACAAATATTAGTAACTTATTGGCACAAGTAGATTGGTCAAGTTGGGTAACTGTAGTCACCCTGCTTGGTTTTAGTGCACTGGGCTTTAAGCGAGGAATGGCAAAAGAGCTAATTTACTCAGGATTTACTATCTTTGGTCTTATCATGGCTTGGTGGTTTTATCAAGACTTGGCAAGCAATCCGCTGATGATAAAAATGGGGTTGTCTGCTAAAGCCACTATGGCAATTGCTTTTGGTGCTATTTTTATTTCAATACACCTCGCCAAAGAATTCCTGTATCTGCTGGTTGCAAAAGCATCAACAATAATTGACCCCTGTGTATTGAATAAATCATTTTTGTTGGGGATTTTACTTGTGAGTGCCATTGGGCTTAGTTGTTATGTTGATATATTTGCCAACTTTAATGTGGTGCAAGAAGCCATTGCCAATAAATATTTGCGCATTGGCTTATCCTCTACCATGATTTTTATCGCAATCATAAGTGTGTCGTCTGTTATATTAAAATTATCAAACACTGTAATCCACAGCGTGTCTCCCTGTATTTTACAACACCCTATTAGCGGTATTTTATCCGCCTTGCGTTTTATCAATAACAAACTCAATGCCACCCATATTCACAGCACAAACAACAATATAGGGGGTGCTGTTGTCGGTTTGATTAAAGGGAGCCTGTTTATTGTTATCGTGGTTTTAATATTGCAAAATACTAACGCCATATCGCTGCAACTTTTTTGGATTGAATCTCAAGGTGCTCTTAGAGTATTGCAAGAGATAGCAATAAGCATTCAACCCAAATTAGCGCAATATCTAATATTTCTTAAATAACAGGAAGGCAACTTATGTGTGGCATTGTTGGCATTTTATCCACCACTGAGAAAGACACAGCAATTTATATTTATGATGCGCTAACTATTCTACAACACCGTGGGCAAGATGCTGCGGGTATTGTTACCTCTCACAAAGGGCGTTTTTATATGCGCAAATCAAATGGCTTGGTTCGCAACGCTTTTAAAACCAAACATATGGAAGGATTGCTGGGCGATATGGGCATTGGGCATGTGCGCTATCCAACGGCAGGCAGTTCTTCTGGTGCAGAGGCACAGCCTTTTTATGTTAATTCCCCTTACGGCATTGCTTTTGCGCATAATGGCAACTTAACCAATACTGAGGCGTTAGCAAAAGAATTGTTTGAGCAAGATTTACGCCACATTAACACCAACTCTGATTCAGAAATCTTACTCAATGTGTTTGCTGGAGAGTTAGCCAAGTTAGAAAAACAACGCATCAATGAAAAAGATATTTTTACCTCAATCACACAAGTGCACAAACGAGTACAAGGCGCTTATGCAGTTGTTGGCATGATTCCAGGTTATGGTATTTTTGGCTTCCGTGACCCAAACGGCATTCGCCCTCTTATCCTTGGTAAGCGCACCACATATGGTGGCACAAAATATATGCTGGCATCAGAAAGTGTGGCGCTCACTGCATTAGGCTATAAAGTAACTAGAGATATTGCCCCAGGCGAAGGCATTGTTATAGACAGAAAGGGAAATGTATTTACACAACAATGTTCAAATTCAGTCAAACACTCACCTTGTATCTTTGAATTTGTTTATTTTGCCCGCCCAGATTCTGTCATTGACAATATTTCTGTGTATAAATCACGCTTAAGAATGGGTGAAAAATTAGCCAATAAAATCCAAGAAGAATGGAATGATGAACAAATTGATGTGGTTATTCCAATCCCTGATACCTCACGAGTAGCGGCACTACAATTGGCTCAAAAACTGGGGGTGAAATATTCCGAAGGCTTGATTAAAAACCGCTATATTGCCCGCACTTTTATTATGCCGGGACAAAAACAACGCAAAAAATCAGTCAAGCAAAAACTCAGTGCCATTGGACTTGAATTTAAAAATAAAAATGTCCTTTTGGTTGACGATTCCATCGTGCGTGGCACCACCAGTCAACAAATTGTGCAAATGGCACGAAATGCAGGCGCTAAAAAAGTATTTTTTGCCTCAGCTGCCCCTGCGGTGCGCTACCCTAATGTTTATGGCATTGATATGGCAAGTAGCAAAGAGTTCATTGCTCATAATAAAACCACCAGCGAAATCTGCCATGCTATTGGCGCTGATAAACTCATTTATCAAGATTTACAAGATTTAATTTGGTGTGTGCAACAAGGCAATTCAGATATTAGTGTATTTGATTGCTCCTGTTTTAACGGCAAATATATAACCGGTGATGTTGATAAAAACTATTTACAAGACATTGAAAACTTACGCTCTGATACTGCCAAACAAAAACACGGTACCAATGAAAACTCAGAATTGATCTGCAATGATGTAGAATAGATATTATTTTGGCAATTACCACATGAAAAACTTACAATTTGACACTAAAGCAATACGCGAAGGCTATCAAACGACGAATGAGCAAGAGCATTCTGAAGCGATTTTTCTAACTTCCAGTTTTAAATTTGACTCAGCAGAACAAGCGGCAGCTCGTTTTTCTAAAGAAGAGCCGGGCAATATTTATGCACGATTTACCAATCCCACAGTAGATGCTTTTGAGAGAAAACTAGCCGCCCTTGAAGGGGCGCAAGCCTGCGTGGCAACCGCATCAGGAATGGCTGCAATTTTTGCCACTATTATGGCATTGATTAAATCAGGCGACCATATTGTGGCTTCACGCAATATGTTTGGCACTTCAATTGTGCTGCTCAATACCATTGTAAGTAAGTTTGATATTACAATTAGTTATGTTGATTTAAATGACTTATTGCAATGGAAAAATGCCATCCAAGACAACACAAAATTATTCTTATTAGAGACGCCCTCCAATCCGTTAGGCGAAGTAGTAGACATTACTGCGTTAAGCGAGATCAGTCAAGCCAAAAATATTTTATTGGCAGTAGACAATGCCATTTTATCGCCAGCACTACAAACGCCAATAAAATTAGGCGCAGATATCGTCATCCACTCAGCCACTAAATATATTGACGGACAAGGGCGTTGTTTGGCAGGAGCAATATTGGGCAGTCAAGAAATTATTGAACAAATAGGCGCTTTCACCCGGGCAACTGGCCCTAGTTTGAGCGCTTTTAATGCTTGGATTGTATTAAAAGGCCTGGACACACTTAGCCTTAGAATGAAAGCACATTGTGAAAATGCACTTAAAATTGCAATTTGGTTAGAAAGCCAACCACAAGTAAAAAAAGTACACTATTTGGGCTTAAAGTCTCATCCGCACCACCAACTCGCAAAAACCCAACAACTGGGATTTGGTGGCATTGTGTCATTTGAAATTAAAGGGGGGCAGGTGGCGGCGTTTAAATTAATTAACGCCACTGAAATATTCTCTATTACTGCCAATTTAGGTGATACAAAATCTACCATTACCCACCCAACAACCACTACACACGGACGCTTAAGTGATGAAGAAAGGGAAAATGCCCATATTACTGGCGGCTTAATTCGACTCTCAATAGGCCTGGAAGATGTCGATGATTTAATAGCGGATATAAACAAAGGACTTTTGGTATAATCCTAAAAAAATCTTAATAAAAGAAAATAAAACTATGCAGAACTCTTATTCTTACGAAGAACTTATTAAATGTAGCAATGGCGAATTATTCGGCCCTGGCAATGCACAATTACCCCAACCACCCATGTTAATGTTTGATAGAATCACAAAAATTGATCAAAATGACGGCAAATACGGTAAGGGAGAGATCATTGCAGAACTTGATATTCGCCCTGATTTGTGGTTTTTTGATTGCCATTTTAACGAAGATCCTGTAATGCCTGGTTGCCTAGGTGTTGACGCTATGTGGCAACTGATTGGTTTTTATTTAGGTTGGTTAGGTGGCCCTGGTCATGGTCGTGCGCTAGGTTCAGGTAATATTAAATTTACTGGTCAAGTGCTTCCCACCTCTAAAAAAGTTATTTATAGAATTAACTTATCCCGCATTATTGCACGAAAACTCTACATGGGGGTTGGTGATGCGACTATGGAAGTTGATGGCAAAATTATCTATGAAGCCACCGACCTAAAAGTGGGTTTGTTTACAGATACAAGTAACTTCTAATGCAAAGAGTTGTCATTACAGGAATGGGGATTGTTTCTAGTTTAGGCGCAAATTGTGACGAAGTATTGGCCTCCTTGAAAAACGCCAAATCAGGCATTAAATTTGATGAAAAATACGCGGAATTGGGACTTAGGTCTCGTGTTTCTGGTCAGGTTGTCGAAATTGATTCAAGTGAAATTATTGATAGAAAAATGAAACGCTTTATGGCGGATGCCGCTATTTATAATGCAGTTGCACTAGATGAGGCTATTAAACAATCTGGACTTACCGACGCTCAAGTTTCCAACCCACGCACAGGTCTTATTATGGGTTCTGGTGGCGCCAGCAATCAAAATGTAGTTGAAGCTGCCGACATTTTAAGAGAAAAAGGCATTAAACGCGTTGGCCCTTATCGAGTGCCACGCACTATGGGCTCTACCACTTCTGCTTGTTTGTCTACAATGTTCAAAATCAAAGGCCTTAATTATTCCATTAGTTCTGCCTGCTCAACCAGTGCGCATTGTATTGGCAATGCAATGGAACAAATCCAACTGGGTAAGCAAGATGTGGTGTTTGCAGGTGGTGGCGAGGAACTAGATTGGTCACTAACAATGCTATTTGACGCTATGGGTGCACTATCTTCTAAATACAATGAGACGCCAGAGCAAGCCTCTCGTGCTTTTGACACAGAACGAGATGGTTTTGTGATTTCTGGTGGTGGTGGCGCATTAGTGCTGGAATCATTAGAGCACGCTGAAGCACGAGGCGCTACCATTCTTGCTGAACTCACTGGCTATGGTGCAACATCTGATGGCTATGATATGGTTGCACCAAGTGGTGAAGGCGCTCAACGCTGTATGCAATTGGCCATCTCCACCGTTAATGGCCCGATTGATTATATCAATGCACATGGCACTTCAACGCCTGTAGGTGATACTAAAGAACTGGGCGCTATTAAAGCAGTGTTTGGCGATGAGATTCCCAATATAGGATCAACCAAATCACTCTCAGGTCATGCACTAGGTGCAGCAGGTGTGAACGAATCTATTTACTCGTTGTTAATGTTGCAAAACAACTTTATGGCAGAATCTGTCAACATTGACAATCTTGATGAGGCAGCCGAAGGCATGCTAATCGTTCAAGCCACAACTATTCAATCACTTAATCGTGTCATGTCAAACAGTTTCGGTTTTGGTGGTACAAATGCGTGCCTGGTATTCGAGAAGTTTAAAAAATAAAATTAGGTGCCTAAATTTGGTTATTGCAATATAAGACTGAATCACTGATATTTTTTTTATTTTCATAACGATACTGATGGGTTTTTAGCAAAACAGAATGCACAGGTAGCCTCTTGTCGTCATAATGTTTTCTATTTATAGGTCAAGATACGCAATCAAATAATTTAAAAACCTCCTTTATCTCCATTACATTTAATGAAGACCTATAAGGTATTTGGAAAAATATAAAATATAAAATCAACCTATTTTGCTAAGTAATACCATTTTTGAAAATGGTATAAATGAGCCCTGCATTATAGAGTGCAATACAAACTTCAAATCAAGTAAAGGCAATCAACAGCGATTCTCTTGATCCAAAGGATAAGAGATTACAAATTTTATCTTTAGATTAAAAAGAGTGTAACTCTTAATAAGGTCTATAAAAACTACTATTGCGGACTTGTTCTCTCTGACTTTCTAAGGTCGGTTGCCAACAGCTTGCTCTTCTTTTTCCGATGGCAGTAAATCTTCTTTACTAATACCCAGCATTAAAATCATTGAACTGGCCACATAAATAGACGAATAAGTACCAACCACCACACCAATTAATAAGGCTGTGGCAAAACTGTGAATAATCTCACCACCAAGAAAGAACAAAGCTAACAGCACCAACAAGGTGGTTAGTGAAGTCATAATCGTTCTAGAAAGTGTTTGGTTGAGCGCACTATTAATAATTTTTTCAGAATCCACATGCCGCGTAGATAAAAAGTTTTCACGAATCCTGTCAAACACAACAATAGTGTCATTTAACGAGTAACCAATCACGGCTAAAATCGCCGCCAATACTGTTAAATCAAACTCTATTTGTAAAATTGAAAAGATACCTAGGGTAATAATAACATCGTGAATAAGCGCTGAAATTGAGCCAAGTGCAAAGCGATATTCAAAACGAAATGCCACATAAATTAAGATGCCAATCAACGCATACAACATTGCTAAACCACCATCATTGGTTAATTCTTCACCCACTTTAGGGCCAACAAACTCCACACGACGAATGTCTACATCATCACCCAGCAGGTGGATAATTTTAGAACTAAGTTTTGCACTAGAGGTTGCTTGCGGCTTAAGGCGGATGAGAATATCTTTGGTTGAGCCAAAATATTGCACATTAGCACCGTGAAAATTTGCTTTGTTAAGCGTAGATCGAACAGCGGTTAAATCCACTTCTTGTTGGTAACCAACTTCAAGCAAAGTGCCGCCAGTAAAGTCTATTCCTAACTTTAAACCATTCATTGATAATGAAAATATAGAGACTACAATTAGTATTGCTGAGGCAATAATGGCGTAAACACGCCTGCCAACAAAATCAATTTTAGGGATATTTAACGCTTTCATATTGATAACTCCTTAATTTTTTTACCACCATAAATTTTA
>Ga0256845_1001763_pt1 | contig 16880 bp, 17 predicted proteins | sample RiftiametaG_FD_189101 | JGI IMG/M metagenome (GOLD analysis project Ga0256845, IMG submission 189101) | Tube worm associated microbial communities from hydrothermal vent at the East Pacific Rise, Pacific Ocean - Riftia | ecosystem: Host-associated > Annelida > Integument > Unclassified ...
TTTCGTTTTTATTTGTCAAAACAGATGGTGCTTTTCTTATTTGAGTAATACTGTGATCGATTGATCAAATTTGGCGAAAACTTAGTGCTAAGTCATTGATTTTATGTGCAGAGACAGATCTACACCCCATAAATTGCATGACCCCATAAATTGCATAAATCATGACCCCATAAATCATTAAAAGAAAGGCTTGAACGTGAGGTGTTGCCGAATTTCAGTACACGTAGGCAGGCAAATGCACAGGCTTTAATGTGTTTGCTTTATCAAACCCCGGCATTGAATATTCAAAGAGTCAGCAAGCAATTAGATATAAAAACGAATACCGCTTCTGCTTTAATTAGCGACTTTGTTAAGTGGGGTGTTTTAGTCGAAATCACAGGAAGACAGCGAAATCGGCTTTTTTTATTTAGTGCATATATTTTTATTTTTAAACGGCATGAGGCTTAAATTGTGATAACAGAAGATCAACTCTGTCTCGACTGCTTTTACCCCACCGGTTACAGCACCGGCAAGTCCTGTCGTAGCGATAGCTAATAACATGACCACCTTGATGCTGGAAAATGGCGCCGATACCCGATTTATCCAAGCTATGCTGGGCCATGTCGAATTATCGACCACCCAAATCTATACTCAGGTCGCCATGCGCCAATTAACACGCATCCAGCGAATCAGAAAACCGATGAACGCAGGACAGTAGATGATGAGAATGCTGCCAGAGAGGTGATCATGCCATTTTTCACTACGTCATGCACACCGCAGAATAGTATTCTTTCCACGGCTTCAGCTGATTTTAGGTTTAACGGTTAGGACTTCGGGGCGTTTGGTTTCTGGAATATTTTTGCATTGTTTTTTATATGTTATGTTATTTATTAATCAATAAGTTACGAGCATTTTTATCGAGAATTACTGGCTTTATTAACGTCGACTACACCTTATCAAAAAAATTTATTATACTAGAGTCAATATTATTTAAAAAAGATGTCTAAATCGATGAAAAAAATTATTCTGCTAACAGTATTATTTTTTTGTTTTAACGTAACCGCCCAGAGTATTAATATTGGCGAAAGAATCGTCATACAATCAAAACACCTTAATGATGAAAGAGAGTTATTGATCTACACTCCTCCTTCTTATCATTTTAATGAAAAATCAAAATATCCTGTGTTATATGTGGTTGATGGAGATTATAATTTTCACTATGTCACCGGTTTGGTTGAATTATTATCAAGTATTAGCAAAAACATTCCTGAAATGATAGTGGTGGGTTTATCGAGCAAAGGTACTCCAACCTATCGTAAAAATTCAAAACCACCTTATGATGTTAAAGATAAGGGCAATGCTGATAAGACAGTTGCGCATATCAAAGAGGAAGTGGTTACTTATATCAATAAAAACTACAAAACTAATGGTTATCAAATTTTAGCGGGTCATTCTATTGGTGGCTTATTTACAACCTATGCCATGATCAATAATCCAAAATTTTTCAACAGCTATATCGCCATTAGCCCTGCTCTTTGGTGGGAAGATGAGGCATTGAAAAAACAAATAGAAATAGGATTTAAGAAAAAGCAACCATTGCCAGCCAATTATTATATTACTTTGGCAAATGAAAAGGGAATGGGAGTTCATGGTTTTTTAGAATTGTTGGAATCAAAGGGACCACGCTCACTCAATTTAAAATTTAAACATTTTCCTGATGAAAGTCATGGGTCTGTTGGTATGGCGAGTTATCGTTGGGCATTGGAGGATATGTTCGCTGATTTTAGGGTAGAAGAAGGCTATTTTAAAGATGCTAAATCTGTTGAGAGTTATCATAAAAAATTGCAAGAAAATTATCAAACATCACTACACATTGCCGCGGGATTTTTACGCAGTACCGCCTATGCTTACTCCAAAGATAAAAAAAGCCGAGCATCAATTGGAAAAGCTTTAGCAAAATATTTCCCTAATCAGATTGATGAGTATAGAAACATCCAAATAGCCGGTTTGATTCAAGCAAAACGGCTTGATGAAGCCCGAAAAATATTAGTAAAGGCCCTAAGAAATAATAAAAATAATTTCGAAACTCTCGCTAACCAAGCTAGTCTTTTTACTCTTGATAACAAACCTAAAGATGCTTTAAAAGCTATTGAAAAAGCTATTGCAATAGCACGGCGAAAAAACATTAGGACTTGGTTGCTGAATGAATTATTAGATCAAAGGGATAAAATATTAGTCAATATTTAATAAAGTCCCATTGTAAGATCTGTTTTTTATGACTAACCTTCTGTAAATAAAATTTGTTCTATCAAAATTTTTTACGGGCCGGGTGTTCAAGTTCATCAGAATATGCAAAGGGAGGTTTTGCGGCTTCTGGTTATATTTCCCACGTTAAAAGATGAGCTACGCAACGTAATAATTTTTTAAGCCGGTTCGGAGGGGAGGTAAATTCAAACTTAGAAGTTGTATTCTACTTTGGCATTTTCACAATAATTGTCTTTTTATCATCGGAAATATCCAGTTGGATTGACGCGTTCTCATCCAGACCTATTTGTTTCATCCACCGTTGAACGTTGGCAAATACATCTTGATTGCCAGCAAGTTGACTAACCGATATTTCGACATCGCCTATTAAATAGGTTGCGACCCTCATCGACGATTTATTACTGGTTTTCATTGAATCAGGGATGTGAGAAAAAATGGGTTGATGGTTATCATCAAATTTTAATTGATCAATAAAATAATTTTTAAAACTTGCGCTAATGGTATCAATTTTTTGTTTGGTATCTTTTGCTTTGATAAACCAAGTGGCCTTAGGTTGTTTATAGATTACTCCGATAATTGCTTTGGGGTTTTGGTTTGCAGGACTCTCTTTTTCCAAATGTTGTCTCATTGTCGGCTTGGCTGTTTGTTGCGCTCGGTCTTTTTGTGCTTGAGAAAATTTTTCTTCAAAGGCTTTAGAAATATTGGTCATTTCCTGTTGGGTGTGTTTTTTTTGCTTAATCGGTTGTAGTACCAATAAGGCGATTACTATAATGGAAGCTAACAGGAATAGTGTTACCAATATATTTTTCATAGGAGCCAATTAATTTGTCGATGTCAGGAAGTAGGCTGTTATTGTGCCCGTATATAATGCTAATTACAAATTTACCAAATACAAATATACTTAATTTCTTGTTCCGTTAAAAAATTTTCAGCTTGAAGACCTTGTAGCATTGCTAAACTGCTAAAACTGCCAGCGAGCACGCAGCTGGGGGCAAAAACGGTAATTGAACGCGGTGCGCCTTCTATGGGGTAACCTGTAGTAGGGTTGAGTAAGTGACCATATCGTTTGCCCTGATATTCCAAAAACCGTTTGGTGTTCCCGCTGGTTGCAACGCTACCGCTGGTTAGGCTAATTACGGATCCGGCTTCATGAGCATTATTAGCCGACTCCAATCCAACGACCCAAGCCGGATCTTGCGAGCTAAACTTATCGGCGGATAGATCACCACCAAAATTGATTAAAAAACTGGATTTTCGTTTTTTACAAATTGGCCTGATTAGTTTTGCAACTTGATCAACAGCATATTCTTTTCCAATACCACCAAAATCAATTTGCATGCGTCTTGGCATTCTAAAAGTCTGTTCATCGTAATTGATTAGTCTGAAATCGATGTTTTGCAAAAGGCTATAAATGACATCTTTTGTTGGAGGTTTTGAATTAGGGTAAAATTTCCAGATTTTTCGGAGTACGCCTGATGTTATGTCGAATAAACCATCGCTGACTTCAAATAAATTTCTAGCATATTCTAGTAACTTGAAAGTTTCCGGGTCAATTTTGACGGATTGACCATCGCTATTATTCATTTTGTCTACCAAGTTTCCCGAAATATATCGGCTATATTTATTTTCGATCCGTTTGGTTTCTTTGATGACCGATTTTGCGATTTGATGATTGAACTCTGGTTGCAAGTTTCTGATCAGGACTTCGCACGGGCTTGCCATAGCTTCGAAGGCTATTTTTGAATAGTTTTTATGATAAGTTAATTGATAGTTTAGCATAAACATTCCCTTCTCCCGCGTGAGGAGAAGGTCATGGTGGAGGAGAAATAAAAAGTTTAAAAATAGTAATTAAACTGCAAAATAACGGCATCGATTTCCGGATAGAGATCGAGCCCCTCTAAATTGGCTACCCCCTGAGGCTCATTTGCTGAGTTAGGTGTTTGTTTATAATACTCTAAACGAATTTCGGCACGATCGCCATCATCCATTTGAAAGCCGTATTTTAATCCTAGGGTTACAGCAGTCATCTCCCCAACGCGGTAGTCTGCGCTGGCAAATACTGGTAAGGGATCTGTTTGAACAAGAAACGGGGTATAAAACTCCGCGGCATCTTGCTGATAAAAACGAATATGGGGCTGCCAAAAACGACCTTCGTTGGCAAAAAATAACCAATGAGCATCAATGGTGTGAGACTTAACTTCCCAATCATTGGTCAAATATCGATAAGAAATATCAAAAACTGATTCATCCAGATGATACTTCATCATGCCAAAAAGAGAGTGCTGAGTTTTTGAATCCGGCCGATTTTCGTAAACTAAATCTTGGGTGATACCGTTGTTGTCAATCACACTGAGTATTTTGAATGGGTCGGTTAAATAACCATCGGTATTGGCGAATCCATAATTAAATTGCATTAACATTTTACGGTTGACCACTTGTGTCCATCCAACTAACAGTTCGGTGGATGTAATCGTATCGGATGAACCATCGCGGGTGGCATTAAAGGCTGTCCAAAAATCATCTTGGCTAGCAAATTGACCGTTATCAACTACCATCGAAGTAAACCCAATAGGAGTACCTCCCTCCGGATCATATTGGTCAGAGCTTACTGAAGCACCTATTAAAAACGTGGAATTTTTTTGATTAAAATCTTTAGCCCATTCGCCATTCAAACTGATAGATTGGAAATCATATTCTTTGGATAAATTGGAGCCAACGGTATAACGGCTGTCTTCGGTTAGTGCATCTGTCCAAGAAATATTGAACTGAACGCGTGTATCCTGAAAAGTATCATCCAAAACGGTTGAATTTGCATCGGTGATAAATTGACCTTTACCGGATGGTCTGGTAAAAGTTTGCGGGGAGTTTTGTTCAATGGCCCCATTGGCTGAGGAACCGGTTAAGCTATCGATAACGAATTTGTAGGTTAAATTACTGGTTTCACTAAAATTTTTAGTAGCATCCAAAATAAATTCTGCCGCGCTGACTCGATCGGTTTCTGAGTAAGCCAGAGCAGAAATAGAATACTCCCATTCGGATTCGTTTTCTTGGGCATGTGAAGCGGAGCCTATTAACGCAGTAGCGGCAATGGCTAATTTTTCGGCGAGTTTTGAGTTTTTAGTTAGTTGCATCCGCATCCACCTCCTGCAAAACTTCTGCCTCCACTGGAGGCCTCTTTACTAAAATAGATATGATCATCGATGGCTTGATCAAGAGGAGATGAATTAATCGCCATTTCCGATTTGGCCAGTAAGTCTCGATCCCAAGGATCGACACCCATTGAAGAGCACCCCGATACCAAGGCAATTATGGTCCCCAGTACAAATAATTTTCTAAAAGAATCAATTATCATCGATTTATCTACCTATTTTGGTTAACGGTGTGTTTAATTTCTTGTTCATATTCGCTGATTTTTTTCGCAAAAAAACCTGTATGAGCTTTAATGGGCTTGCCATTTCTATCAAAGATGACGCTGCTAGGCATACCTTTGATATGAAATTGTTTGGCTAACCGGCCTTTTGGGTCGTAAAGGATATTGAAGGTTGCTGGATTTTCTGCAAGAAAGGCGGTCGCTAGAGATTTTTTTTTATCCAGATTGACGGCAATGATCACTAAATCATCATCTGAATATTGATCTTGAATTTTGTTCATCCAAGGAAATGACTTACGACAAGGAATACACCAAGAAGCCCAAAAGTCTAAGTAGACAACTTTTCCCTGGTAATCATTGATATTGAAGCCGTCAGGTTGCTCTGCCTTAGAGTCACCAATTGACTGTGCAAATGTGAAAAGTATGAGACTATAAATAATAAGTTTCTTCATAAAAGTGACCAATATTCAAGGAAATTTGATTTTTTACATAAAAGGCTATCTAACCTTAGCCTATCGAAGATTAATATTAGTGGGCATTTCTTAAGTGAATATTAAATAGTATAGACTCTTTTAATAAAAGCTCAAGATTGTCTATATGGTTGCAGATTAGGGTCTGTTGATCTTTCATATTTCATCACTGTTGCGGCTAAAATATCGCCAATTTAGGCGCGACGAGTGTAGTTTGGTTATTCCAAATGAGTGAGGAGCAACAACAAGTGGCGATATTTTAACCACAACCCGAAGGGCCGGGTGCTTTTTTCACCTAACTTCGTTATCAGTCGCTTATTTAGAATCGCTAAACAGCGCTTCTTCTGCCTCGTTAGGCACAAAAAGCACCTCGGCAGTGTTGAAATATGAAAGATCAACAGATCCTAAGGTTAATATCAAAGGTATTGATGTGTTGGAATGGTTATTCTAGTGATTGGAACCATGTAGCGCATAAACTAGATCACGTAAATGTTGACTAGAAACTTCATTGGCCGGAACCAATTCACCGACTACTAGTTCTATTTTAGCCATAAACATCTTAGGAAATCCTTTCATCGCCACGCCATTCTTACGACTAAACCAACTTCCCCAAAGCCCCTTTAGTGCCATCGGTACTACCGGAACGGGAGTTCTTTGAATGATTTGTTCAATGCCTTTTTTAAACTCTCCGATTTCACCATCGGCAGTTAATTTACCTTCTGGAAAAATACAGACGACTTCGCCGCCTTCTAAAGCTGCGGCAATTTTATCAAAAGCTCTGTTTTTCATTGCTTCATCTTCATGGGCTGGTGCGATTGGTATTGCACCCACCATTTTGAAAAAACCGCCAACAATTGGCAGCTTAAAAATACGATGATCCATCACGAATTTAACATGGCGCTTGCAATAACCGCCGATGATCAAAGCGTCAACAAAACTGACATGATTGCAAACTAATACACAGCCTCCCTTTCTTGGTACAGAACTCAGGTTTAGTTGGCGGATCCGATAAAGACTATTAATTAAACACCAGGTAATAAAGCGCGATATAAATTCCGGCGCTTTGGTAAAAACATAAATGGCGACAAAAATATTGATAATACCAGTCAGTAAGAATATCTGTGGGATCGAAAAATCATAAGATAATAGGATCATGGAAAATAAACCGGAGACTACCATAAACAGTGCATTTAGAATATTATTACTTGCAATAGTCCTAGAGAGATGTTTTTTGTCGCTTCTCTGTTGGACTAAGGCGTAAAGTGGAACGGTAAATATTCCGCCAAAAATGCCCATAAAAATAAAATCAATAAGTACTCGCCAGTTGGCAGAGTTGTCCAAAAACTGAACCCAGTTATAAATTGAAGTGAGCCCGGTACTGGTATTGGCGTGATAAAGATCAATAGCAAAAATACTTAAGCCGATAGCACCAATCGGAACCAAGCCAATTTCGATACGACCATTGGATAATTTTTCGCAAAGGATTGAACCTATCGCGATCCCAACCGAAAAAGTAGCCAAAACGAGGGTTGCGACGGAGCCCGTTCCTGCAAGAGTATATTGAGTGTAACTCACAATTTGAGCAAGAAAAATTGCGCCATAAAACCAAAACCAAGAGATCCCTAATATGGCGAGGTAAACGACTTTATTGCGACCTAAATATTTAAGGTTCTTCAGAGTTTCGCTAAACAGATTCCAGTTGATTTTTAATTTTGGTTCGACTGCTGGGGTCACTGGAATGGAGCGGCTAGTCAAATAACCGAGTACCGAAAAGGAAAGCAATGTCAAAGAGAGATAGAAGGGAATATTATGATCCAGCTGACCTAATATTCCACCAATGATGGTGCCAATGAGAATAGCCATAAAAGTGCTGGATTCTACCAATCCATTGCCTCCAACTAATTCATCTTCCGACAAATGTTGAGGTAAAAGACCATATTTGATTGGTCCAAAAATAGTTGATTGCGTCCCCATTAAAAATAGTACCCCCATCAAAAGTTCAAAATTATTGAGATACAAGCCTAGTGAGGCTAATGCCATAATAAAAATTTCAACCATTTTTACGATTCGAATACTCTTCGACTTTTCAAATTTTTCAGCAATTTGCCCTGCGGTTGCTGAAAAAAGAAAAAATGGCAATATAAATAATATGGCTGCCGCAGTGACCAACAATTTTGAATCCATACCAAAAGCTCTAATACCCTGAAAGCCCATCATAATGATCAACGCATTTTTAAATACGTTATCGTTAAGAGCGCCTAACGACTGAGTGAGAAAAAAAGGCAAGAATCGTCTTTGTTTTAATAGGGTAAATTGATGAGGTTCATCATCCCGTAATTCGGCAGAGTTGTTAGGTGAATTTTTTGTGTTTGACATGACGGTTCCTTGTATTTGGTACTATTTATTATTTTCTATCATTTTTTCATTAATTATCAGGCTCATAATCTGTCCTTTTTGGGTATCACTTTTTGTCAGAATGAATAAAATGCCCTTGTTGCAAAAAGTGGACAATTTGTTTGATAAGTGGACTATCCCACATCATAAAAGAATGGTGCAAGGGTAAAACAATAAAGTCTGACATATTGCGACATTCAGTATTAGATAGTTCAACCACGCCATCACCCGGAGCATTGTCGGTGGCTTTTTTATAGAACCAGCTAACAGGAATAATCGGATTATATCGTTTACTCCCGGCAATGATCCCTGTTTCGATAAGCGGTTCAGGTAGATTCTTTATCAATTCACTGTTAGGGACTAATTCTCGTGTTACGTTAGGGGTAAAATATTTTAAAAAGCCGTGGGATACAACGTAAGAAGCGATCGAGGTACCTTGGTTGGGCGTTCCGAGCATGACACATCGTCCCAATATCCAAGGGTGTTTTTTGGCCAGTATTCCACGGATCAAAATACCACCAAAGGAGTGTCCAACAAAATTGACGGGTTTATTGGGATCAACCCAAGGCTCAATTTTTCCTAGTATCTGATGGAGGATCTGCTCAAAATTATCCGAAATACCCTTGTAACCCGCGTTTATTACCCGGTAGCCCTGATCTTTAAGGACGCGTTCTATTTTTCTCATACTAAAGGGCGACCGGCCAAGCCCATGTAATAGAATTATTTGCTGATCCATGCTTCGCATTACTTGCCTTATCGACGGGGTTTGGAGTTAATTAGTCCATAGTTTCAGTAGGCAATCCAAAAAACTGCCTAGTATTGTTGAAGCATTGCATAGACAGGCTTTCGAGGCTAGTGTTTCTTGATTTTGCAATGACTTTAGCAATATGCGGCAGATATTCAGGCAAGTTACGACTGGATTTTGGTTTTGGGCGCAGATCTCTAGGTAATAAATAAGGCGCATCGGTTTCCAGCATTAGCTTGTCTTTGGGGATCAAAGGAACTAGTTTTTTGAGGGGTAATCCTCTTCTTTCATCACATATCCATCCGGTGATCCCAATATATAGACCTAATTCAAGGTAGGCATTTAGTTGTTGTTCGTTTCCGGTAAAACAGTGAACTACGGCACCTTTTAGTTTAGGTAGGTAAGATTGCAATATTTCAAATTGTTGATTAAAAGCATCTCGCTCGTGTAGAAAAAGGGGTTTATTGACCTGAATAGCGAGGTTTAATTGTTGTTCAAAGACATCAATTTGTTGGTCCGGGGGCGAAAAATTACGATTAAAATCCAGGCCGCATTCTCCTACAGCGACGACTGATGGATGCTTGAGTAATTGAGTGAGTCGTTGATAGTGATTTTCCGAGAAATTCCTAGCATCGTGCGGGTGACAACCCGCTGTTGAAAAAAGCTTGCCGGGATATTTCTGGCTAAGCTGAAAGGCATGTTCGCTTTCAGCGATATTTGTACCGGTGATGATTTGGTGGAGGACGCCAACGCTTTCGGCCTGTGAAATGACTCGCTCTCGATCTTTATCGAAACGTTTGTTGGTTAAATTAACGCCAATGTCTATCCATTTCATGATTTAGCACTCGATATGAGAAGAGAGTTTGAGCGAATCAACAGCAGATTTTTGCCTATTGGTGTAGACTAAGCTCAACAGAAATAATAAAGAGTTCTTTGTTGATGTCAAACTACATTTTCTATGGCACTGAATTTTCTCTCTATTCAGGAAAAGCTCGCGCCTATTTGCGCTATAAAGATATTCCCTTTGATGAAGTATTATCAACGACGTCAGTTTATAAACAAATAATAGTTCCTGAAACCGGTGTAAAATTTATACCGGTTGTCAAAACACCCGATGGCGAATTTTTGCAAGATACCACTAATATTATCGACCAATTGGAAGTTAAACATCCTGAAAAAAGTATCTATCCAACCACCACCAAGCAGCGGCTGGTTTCGTTATTATTAGAGCTATATGGTGATGAGTGGCTTTTGATCCCGGCAATGCATTATCGTTGGAATCATGATAATTTTCCATTTATTTATCAAGAGTTTGGAAATATTATCAATCCCAAATTACCGGCGTTTATGCGTACGTTTTTGGGTAAAAAAATAAGTAAACGATTTAAAGATGTTGTACCGATGTTAGGCATTACAGAAAAGACCATACCATCTATCGAAAAATGGTATGAAGAGGCGTTTTTACCGGCTCTCGATCTCCACTTTTCTCAATATCCTTTTTTATTAGGCAATGCACCCTGTATTGGTGATTTTGGATTTTTCGGACCTTTATATGCGCATTTAAGTCGTGATCCGTATCCGGGAAAATTAATGCATGAGATTGCACCTAATGTGGCTGCTTGGGTAGAACGAATGAAAGATGCTTCCTCGGTGCAGGGGGATTTTTTGGACAATGATGAAATTCCCGAAACACTTATTCCGATTTTAATGAATCTTTTTGAAGTTCAGTGGCCCGTTTTAGAAGATACGGCCAGTAAATTATCAGAATGGTATTCGAGAGAAACCAATGACATACATCTTCAACAGCCAACGGTGATCCCTCGTAGATTGGGGATGCATTCTTTTACCCTCGGAGGAGTTGAAGAGCAACGGTTGGTACTACCTTATTCTCAATGGATGATGCAAAGGCCTTTAAGCTTATATCATTCCTTTTCTTCAAAGGAAAAACGGGAAATAGAGCCTTTATTAAAACAGATTAACGGTTTGTACGCGATGCGTTTCGATCTTGAAACACGAGTGACTCGAGTAGATAACCAATTTGTCATTGTTTAACCTAAAATAATCCGTTGGATGACTTTAATTTTTTAAGTTTTGGTCCTAAACAATGAAAGTACCTAGCGACAAGGTCAAACGAATTTGGAAAACCGTTATAGTCATTCCTAAAGGTCAAGTGGCAAGCTATGGGCAAATTGCCGACCTTGCCGGTTTGCCGGGTAGGGCGAGATTGGTGGGAAAAGCACTTGGTCTCGCGCCCAAAGAAATGAAATTGCCTTGGTATCGTGTCCTTCGAAGTAACGGTCAATTAGCTTTTGAAAAAGGAAGCAAAGAGGCAGAGCAGCAAAAAGGTTTATTGCAGCGGGAAGAGGTGGTTGTAATGAATAATCGAGTGAGATTAAAACAGTTTGGATGGCAACCGGATCTGGCTGAAATGTTAGTTGGATTGGAGTTCTAATGAAAGTTCTAGGTTAAAATATTCTATCATCATAATTCTTTTATGGTAATCCGATTAACATGGTCTAAATCAGAAAATACATCATCGGTAAATTCTGCCAAAATATCATTTAAAAACCGAAATCCTGTTTCCGTGGGACGAATATTTTTATTCTTTTTGATGATTAATCCCTTATTAATACATTTTTCTATAGCATGTTTAATTTGCGACAAAAGTAGTCCAGTTGTTTGAAAAAACAAGTCTTCGTGGATGCCATTTTTGAGACGCATGGCATTAAGCATAAATTCCAGCGGTAATTCCTGTTGTTGTATCACGCGTTCATTATCGAGAAAAGACTTTTCTGGATTTAGATAATCTTTCGGACTGCGTCTTTTACTGGTACGAATGATCTGTTGGGTATCTGCTCTGGTTATTTTTCCGTGGGCGCCTGCACCAATCCCTAAATAGTCGCCAAACTGCCAATAATTGGTGTTGTGCCATGAGGGATATTTACCTGATAAATTAAACGCCGAAACCTCATATCTTTGATAATGATTGTTTAAAAGATAGTCTAGTCCTTGCTCACTAATATCGGCTAAGCGATCATCGTTTGCCATTTTATCTGGAGGGTTATGATGAAATGCTGTATTCGGTTCAAGGGTGAGCTGATACCAAGATAAATGTTCGGGTTTTAAGTCAGTTGCAATATTCAAATCATTGAGCGCTTGATCAATGGATTGACCGGGTAGGGCATACATTAGATCGAGATTAATATTTTTAAATCCTGCCTCGCGGGCTATTTGAAAAGCTCGTTTAGCTTCATCAGCTTGATGAATACGACCGAGTATCTTAAGAAAATCGTTATTAAAACTCTGTACACCAATCGATATACGATTGATACCCGTGTCAAAAAAGCCTTTAAATTTTTCTGCTTCAACAGTACCGGGATTGGCTTCCATAGTGACTTCTGTATCGGACAAAAAAGGCAACCGGGCTCGAATGCCTGATAACAAGGTATCCATCGCCCTCACGCTCATTAAACTCGGTGTACCACCACCAATAAAAATACTGGTAATTGTTCGCCCCCAGATGGATGGAAGTTGTTGCTCCAGATCGTTTAATAGCGCATCGATATATTTTTCTTCAGGAATTGTTTGTTTGATCGTATGAGAATTAAAATCACAATAGGGACATTTTTGCACACACCAAGGGAAGTGGATGTAGAGTGACAGTGGTGGCAGTTGGGTGATTGTCAAAGTGGTATCTCAGCATAAATTTTTGCGAAAGCTTTAAGGGCTTTGCCGCGATGGCTCACTGATGATTTTTCTTCTGCTGTCATTTGTGCGGCGGTTTTAGCGGCTACAGGGCAATAAAATATCGGGTCGTAACCAAACCCGCCGTCACCGGATTCTGCTTCTAATATCATGCCTTTCCAGCTCGCTTGGCAAATGACTGGAGTCGGATCTTGACTATGCTGCATATACACGATAATACATTGATAGCGCGCTGTTCTCTGTTCTTTTGGCACGTCATTTAGACTTTCAAGTAATTTATCTAAATTTTGTTGATCTGAGGCATTTTCACCAGCAAATCGTGCCGAATAGATCCCCGGTTTTCCTTTAAGGTAATCGACTTCAAGTCCTGAATCATCGGCTATTGCTGGAAGGCCTGTTAGTTCACAAGCGTGACGGGCTTTGATAATGGCATTTTCGATAAAGGTTAAACCATCTTCAATGGCGTCTTCTACTTGATAGTTTGACTGGGGTAATAAGTTCATGGAAAAAGAACTCAAGATCCCAGATAATTCCTTTAACTTCTTTTTATTGCCACTAGCAAGTATGATAGTATTTGACGCGGTCATGTCGTTTAGTTTTTTTGATTTAGTAAGAGCTGGATTTTATCGTTTTTTCGATGAAATTGAAATAAGCATCAGAGTACTATATTCATTTAATTCATTTGTTTTATATTCTTAGAACTAATCAACAAAAACCTGCTTTTTAAATTTTAATGGGATCAACTTGCCTACTTTTTCTGGCTGGATCTGTAGATCAAAACTCAGATGTTCTCGATCATTTATTGAAAAAGTGGCGATATAATAAATGGCGTCGGCTTCCTTTATTTCTTTAAAAGCTAACGATTTTACCTGACCGGCCAAACTTGCGCCATGACCAAAAATATTACTAATAACGGCGGTATTGGTACCATCATCAGACTTCTTCATCACGCTGATATTCAGCATACCAATATTCTTACTGCGTTTTATGCCGTATTGGGTGGCTATTTTGGGTTCGATAAATGAAGAATTCAATAGATTGTAATGAATGGTGTATTGGTCGACGGTATGCTCATTGGCAGGCAGTTGGCTAGAAAACAAAAGTAGTAACGCGACGGGAAAATTTTTTAATAAAGTTCGACTCGACATATCATAACGCCTTTGAAAGTAGAAAATGATCAAAAAGCGAATAAGATAATATAACCAGTTATTTTCTATATACTCTATGGTGAATCAAGTGTAGATCCAAAAAAAGTGCTTTGCTAGTCAAATGATCAAATAAAAGCGGTCATTTACCCCGAGCTGCAGCAGACAAAGGAACAATATTACTCTTTTTAACGGGTTTTGTATTGAACAGTTTGTTATCTTCAAGGTTATGAGATAGTTCCAGCGCAGTATCTCTTTCCATTTCTACATCGGCCATCAAATGACCTAATGCTTTTAATTTTCCTTCGATATTAAATTCCGATTTTTTCAACGTTTCCAACTCTTGTTGGTGGCTAATGATCATATGGTGGTGAATACGCAGCTGCTGGTTGAGTGGGTTGACAATGTTTTGTGTCCAATTGATGGTATCTTTTCGGGTCGCCTTAAAAAAATCCATGACTTCTGTGACCGTGCCTGAAAAAAAGCGTTTAACCGCAACACTTTGTTCAGAAAATGCGGTAAATACGTTTTTATTTAATTTGTCTGATTGACGAATAATTTGGCGTAACTTGTTTTTGAGTTTGATGATCGGAAAAGGACGTGGTTCGATCAAATCTACTCTAAAGTCCGATGAGAATTTTTTATATAATGAAACAGCCATTTTATTGGTAAGTTCTGCTTCGCGGCTAAGTTCGACCATAATGGCATTAATAGCAACAAAAAATTGCTTCATTTGTCTGAAAAGCCCAATGGTTGTTCGACTGTTAACTAGTTCGTCTAAAGTGCCTTCAACTTCTTTCGAAAGAACTTTAGAGCCGATGACTGATAATAAAATCTGAGTTTGTCTTTCAAGTAATCTCTGGCTTGGTGTGACCGATAATGATTTTTTTTGAAATTCGATATAAGCCGTTTTGTTGTCTTCAATCAATTGATGAATTTTCTCTTTATTATTTCCGGTAAGAGAACTCAATTCATTTTTTTGTTTTGAGAGCTGATCATGTTTCTGGTTAAGTACTTGCAAGGATTCATGGATCAATAACTTGGTTTCTTCAATCACCGATGTAGAAACAATTTTCTCTTTATTTTCCAGAAGATTGGTCGAGAGAATATTTTCCAGTTCTTCAATATGACTTTTAACCAACAAAGGTTTATCTTTTCTGACTTTAGCGATGAGCCCTTTTTGCGCTGAAACAGGCAGTACATTGCGAGGATCAATTTGCAATTGTCTTGCTGTTGTATCAATCATACGTTTGATGGCTTTGTCGATTTTTTTACGACTGGAGAGCTCATCCCACAAAGTATCTATTTTATTGAGTACTGCAAATAACCCTAGTTCATCTTTGTTTTCAATTTTTTGGATGTAATCTTCCCACACTGCCATATCTGAAGCGGTCACACCGGTATCGGCCGATAATAAAAAGACGATCGCTTGTACTTGCGGCAATAATTTCAAGGTTAGTTCTGGCTCACTGCCTAAAGCATTTAAGCCGGGTGTATCGAGTATACATAGACCTTGTTTTAATAAAGGGTGTGGAAAACTGACCAACGCGTGACGCCAAGCCGGGATCTCAACCATTTCATCTAAATCACCACAACGTTCCAACATTGCCGGATCAAAGCTAAGCTTCTTTGCTTCACTGATTGAAACTTTTTTGACCTGAGTGATGGTATGAAGTGCTAAAGTCATTTCCTGAGCTGAGCTGGTCATTAATGGTACTTCGGTCCACAGGTTTGACATTTCCCGATATTCGGTCAGGGTCGTATGTTCGAGACGGGTTTCAATAGGCAGTAATCTTAAGTATGGTCGGTTTTCTTTTTTATCAAAGAACAGTTCTGTGGGACACATGGTGGTTCGCCCAGCTTCGGAAGGCAATATCCGCTGTCCATATTCTGCGAAGAATAGCGCATTGATCAGCTCGGTTTTACCGCGAGAAAATTCGCCCACAAAGCCAATAGTAAGATATTCATTTTTTAGCGATTCTTGCAGTTTAAATAGACGTTTGTCGATATCTTCGTTAAAAAGGTCATTGCGACGCAGCCACAAGCGAAAGCGACTTAGCGTTTTGCCTATGTCCGACTTCCAGTTACTAAACTGGTCAATATTTTCAGAAAAATTTTGTGTCATAACGGTTCTATTTTTTCATTATTGGGTTATTAGCAGGCAGACCTAACTTGCCAAGTTAGACTTCTCTTATGTTTAGATTAGCAGAAAAGCTAGAAAAATCCGTAAATTAGGTCACAAAGTTATAGGAATACCCCAATATTTGAGCATATTCCCGATTAATGGTTCTTTTTTACAGTTAAGAATATAAGAATGGGAGTACAAATATTTACTGTAACGCGTTATTAAAAATAATTGACTAACGGTTGCCAAAAAGTAGGTGCTTCAGGTTAAAAGATGGCTAAACCTATTTTTGCATTTGTTTTAAAAAGAAACTCTCTGGATCGCTGGCATGACATAATAATTTAAAGAGCTCTGTAAAAAAAAGATCAATAGCAATGCGAGCATTGGAGAAAAATCAAAACCACTCATTGGTGGTAATAATCGCCGGAACTTGGCAATCACTGGCTCGCTTATTTGACCAATAACGGCCATAACAGGATTGTACCCGCCCGGTGAAACCCAACTTAATATGATCCTTATTAAAATCAAAAACATAAATAAACTCAGAATGCTCTGTAAACCTACTTTAATCAGTTAAAAACCGTATAATTCTGTAACCTACTGAAATCAAGGATAAAATCATGGCTTATCCGTTCAAACCAACTCACCCAGAGGGTGAATTGGCAACAAAGCCTAAAAACAT
>Ga0256845_1001764_pt1 | contig 16880 bp, 19 predicted proteins | sample RiftiametaG_FD_189101 | JGI IMG/M metagenome (GOLD analysis project Ga0256845, IMG submission 189101) | Tube worm associated microbial communities from hydrothermal vent at the East Pacific Rise, Pacific Ocean - Riftia | ecosystem: Host-associated > Annelida > Integument > Unclassified ...
TACATGAAACAACTTAGAATTAACTTCTTTGTGCAGAACTTCTTCATCAGAAAGAGCAGTAAGAGCTTCTGGATCCCAGTTCACCATTCTCACTCCACGATAAATTTTTCCTTTTTTAAATAAGTCAACAAAAACATCTAAAACAGATTCAGAATACTCTGGATCCATTGTAAAACTAGTTCTTTCCCAATCGCATGAAGCACCTAACTTTTTCAATTGTTCCAAAATAATTCCACCGTGCTTGTTTTTCCATTCAAATGCATGAGAAAGAAATTCGTCTCGCGATAAATCTGACTTTTTAATTCCCTCTTCACGTAATTTATGGACAACTTTTGCTTCAGTAGCAATAGAGGCATGATCAGTTCCTGGAACCCAGCATGCATTTTTACCTAACATTCGAGCACGTCTAACCAAAACATCTTGAATCGTATTGTTCAACATATGTCCCATGTGTAAAACACCTGTGACATTTGGCGGTGGAATTACAATTGTATATGCCTCTCTATCATCCGGTTCAGAATGAAAGTATCCTTTCTCCATCCAATGTGCATACCATTTTTCTTCCGCCTTTTGTGGCTCGTATATTTTCGGTGTCTCCATGTCTAATTTTTATTGAATCGCAAAGATAATAGAAAAGAGAAATGAGTGAAGGGGAATTGAAAGAAAATAGAGTTGAATTAAAGACCTTAGTCTTTCTTATAATCTTACACAATAAATAATGTAGTGAATATTTCAGTATATTTGGTATTTACTTTATGATTAACACTACCTTACATCATATTTTATTCAAATCATGGACATTAACGAAGCTTCAAAAATATTATCTAATTTACTTTCTAAAGCAAACAGTAAATCAGAAAAACGTGTCTATAATTGCTTTCTTAAAACATTGACTTTTTTAGAAAATAATGATTTACCTAAAAATGAACAGTTAATGATACAAGAAAAACTCACCACATTACAATTAACTGATAAAGAAGGTAATACTAAAAAACATTACGCTAAAAAATTAACTGATTTTAAATCATTTCTTAAAAAAGAATTCTCATACACTACGGAGAAACACTACACAGAATTAGGTGTGGGCTTAGGAATGAGCCTCGGTATTAGTTTAGGAATATCAATTGGAGTTGCCATTGACCCTTCTATTGGAATCAGTATGGGAATAACGTTTGGATCGATGGTCGGAATGATGATCGGAATGATATACGGCACAAAAAAAGACGCCGAAGCAAAAAAAATAGGAAAATCATACTAACTCACTTCTAAAATTTAAATCACTTTTATATTTAAAATAATGAATCGTTTAATTTCACTCTTTGTACTCTACTTATTAATTGGCTGCAGTAGCACTAAAAACTCAGGAATAAATAACCCTGAAATAGTTAAACACTACAATGTTCAAGTTAAAATCCTCCGATACATACCATATTGTGGTGGAGCTGCACCTTCTGAGGAAATGATGAATAATTATCAACCTGAAATCAATGATTTTGTTTTAATAAACAATTCTACGAAAGAAAAAAGTACCTTTAGAACTGACAGTTTAGGTATGTATCAATTAAACCTAGATAATGGAGAATATATCATACGAGAAATATTCAAAGATTTAACTTATGAAGAATTCTACGCAAAGAATTCTATCACAAAAGGGCAATATTACAAAAACACAACAGATACTGATTGTTACAGAAAATGGTGGGAACAAAACCTTTTTGAATTTGAAATAACAGATACAACAACGATCATACAACTAACTTCAACATTGAAATCTGCTTGTTTTACAGGGAATAACCCCTGTATCATGTACAACGGTCCTTGGCCTCCTTAAATTGAAGAAATAAGGGGAATTAAAGAAATCGTTTTGGAATACAACCCAATAATATTGTTCTTAGAATAATTCTAAAAGGACAGTAAGGTTTATTGATTTCGTTTGTACTCCTTATACCATTTACGGTAAATGACTACATTTTTTTCGTGCTGAGCATTTGTAACTGCAAAGTTATGTCCACCACCTCCTGGCTTAGCCATCATGAAGATGTAATTAACATCTGCAGGATTTAATACAGCATCGATTACTTTTGCTGGAGTAATGTAAATTGGTCCTGGCGGCAATCCATGGTATAAATATGTATTGTAAGGACAGTCAATATCTCTGTGCTTGTATGTCAATCGATCAACCCCTTTCAAAGCATCTCCCCAGCAAAATTTAAACGTTGGGTCTGACTGCAACAATATTCCTTTATCCAATCGATTGAGGTATAACTTTGCAATGATTGACCATTCATTGTTGTCTTTTGATTGCTCTGAATATACAATACTAGCCAATGTCGCAACTTTAGACTGTGCATTGAAACCGATTCCCTTCATTTTCGCCATCCTCTCTGCATTCCAAAAAACCTTGAACTCATTCGCCATGAACGCAACAAAGGATGCTGCGTCAGTATCAAAATACATCTCATATTGTTGGGGTAGAAACAAAGAAGGAACTTGCTCTTTGGTGAAACCATATTTCTCGAGTGTTGTTGGAGCGTATATATAATTGACAATTGATGAACTGTCAGCAAGAATGCATTCGCTGATGTTTTTCGCCATTGCTTCAATCGTTGGGCAATTATTGAAATCCACATTCACTTTAACTTCAGCCAAGCCATGCCCATTCTCAGTTTTCACAAAACCATTGATCAATGTACTGCGTTGTGTTTTTGATAAAACGATGTATTTTCCTGCTGCAAACTGAGTTGAATCGACTCCATTATTTCGCACAAAATCAATGACTTCTTGTCGGTTTTCAACAATATTGTTTTCTTCTAAAACAGTTGCCAATTCATCCAAACTTGGTGTATCTCTGAAAAGAATTTTAACTTCTTTTTTATTAATTGTACGTGTATCTTCTGAAAAAAGACGTTTTATTTTACCTCTGTACATAAAGCCAACAACCAAAACGATTGCAAAGCCAATTAATCCTATTTTTTTAACCATTTTTCAAAAAAGTATATTTCTTTTGTTTCCTCTACTAATTCTTGATAACCACATTTTTTAAATAAATCGATACTTGCCAAATTTCCAGAATGAATACTACAAGATAGTTTATTTAATTCCAATTCTTTAGCTTGTTCCTCAATTAACTGCAAAGACATTAATGCATACCCTTTTCTTCGGTGATTTTTATCTGCAATTAGAATTCCAACTTCCGCCGTTTTATTTTCAAAATCAATCCCTGTCAAATCAACGCAACCAATAGGAGTTTCACCTTCTTTCGTACAAATCATCCATCGACCTTGCTTTGCATTTTTTACATCTTGCAATTCTCCAATGAGCGCAACAATGTCAAAAATTGAATATTTCGAATCATTTTCACTCACCGCCCAATTTTCTTCATTATTCTCCCAATCAAGAATACAATCAGCATCTTTAAAAGTAACTTTCCGAATCAATAATAGACTATCTTGCATCACTTAACTTCTTTAAACGTGAATGAATATCCAACACATCATATTCAAGTATCCCTTCAAAAGAATTCGAATAAACCCCTTTAATAGAGTTGATTATACCTTTTAAAAATAACACATCCAACAATTCTGTTAATTTACGTGGCTCTTTCAAAGAAAAAACATTTTTAATAGGATCTAAGCAAGTAATTTTATGAGGAATCGTTTTATCAAAAGAATAGAAATGATCACTTAACGTTTCTGATAATTCAGTTTTCTTGAGGAAAAAACACAAAGTTGTAATTCTCTTTCTATGGATAATACTCTTGATTGAACTAACCTCCACCCCATCATCTTTTCCATTTGCTTTTAAGCTATAGAACTTTCCTTTATTTGAAATACCAATATGAGGTGGAACTTTGTCTGCGTGTAACACCCAAAGAATAAAAGTATCTTCATCAATATCATCCAAAGAGGAGTGAATTAAATTTTCAATCGTATAATTAGACATCAATTCGACCATTGAAAACTTTATTTGCTGGCCCTGAAAGCCAAATATTTGTAAAACCCTTTTTTTCGGAAAACCCATCTGATTCTACAAAGAGAGTTCCTCCTTTCGTCTGGACATTAACCCTGCTTAATACTCGGTCAGAATTCATCATAAAAATCAATGCACAAGCTGTAACACCAGTCCCACAGGATAATGTTTCATCTTCCACTCCACGTTCATAGGTTCTCACTTGAATCGTATCTTCATTCATTAAATTTACGACATTTACGTTTACGCCATTATCTCTGTACTCCTCCGAATATCGAATTTCTTTCCCGTAGGAAACAATATCAAGCACATCTTCTTGATCAAAGTGAACAAAATGTGGTGAACCAGTGTCTAAGAAAAAATCATTTCCTTTCTTTTCAAAAATTGGAACATTCAACATCTCCAACCGAACGATATCTTCTGAAATTGACGCACTATGCACCCCATCAATAGCAAGAAAACGAGTATCTTTATCTATCCACCCTAATGCTTTAGCAAAAGCCACAGAACAACGTGCTCCATTTCCACAAAAACTTTGAGTTCCATCTGCGTTAAAGTATTCAACCTCAAAATCAAACTCTTCATTTTTTGACAACTTAATCAAACCATCTGCACCAATTCCAATTTTCCGATTGCATAAAAACTCAATTTCACGCATAGATAAATCATCATAAGCACCATTATGATTATCCAATAGGATGAAATCATTTCCTGTTCCTTGATATTTTACAAACTCTACCTTCATTTAGCACAAAAATACATGAATTTTTCGGAAAAATTGCTTAACAATATTTAACATGACAAAATGTACCAAAATCAAGCCCATTGGCGTTATTATTGAGTAACGATTAATCAGAATAATTAAAAAAACATAAAAATGAACAAAAACATAAAACACATCGGTTATGGTCTATTGGGCGGGATGTTACCTTTAGCCATTTTTCTATTAATGAATAATACAACTGACAAAATTTCACACATTGACACCAATAAACTGGCAGAGAAAAGTATCCCTACTTTAAGAACAGGGTTCAGTTCTACGTCACAATTACCCCTAGAAAATTTTGTGAATGCTTCTGAGAACAGTTTAAACTCCGTCGTGCATGTTATGACAAAAGTTGAAACAACTACTTTTCAACGCGATGCTTTTTCAGAATTCCTATACGGTCCAGGTGCAGGCGGAAAAGAATACAAACAATTTGGTTCTGGATCAGGCTCGGGAGTAATTATTTCTAGTGACGGATTCATTGTAACAAATAATCATGTAATAAAGGATGCAAAAGAAATCAGTGTAACTTTAAACGACAATCGACAATACGAAGCTGAAGTCATCGGTACAGACCCATCAACAGATATAGCCGTTTTAAGAATAAAAGAAAAAGGGTTGAAAGCAATTCCAATAGGAAATAGTGATAATGTTCATGTTGGAGAATGGGTGCTCGCTGTTGGAAATCCATTCAACCTAACATCTACAGTTACTGCTGGAATAGTTTCTGCAAAAGCGAGAAATATTAATATCATTGAGCGAAACCAAAATAATGTCCCAATCGAATCCTTTATTCAAACAGATGCCGCAGTTAATCCGGGCAACAGTGGAGGCGCTTTAGTTAACACAAAAGGAGAATTGATTGGAATCAATACCGCTATCGCTTCACAAACAGGAAGCTTTTCTGGATATTCTTTTGCCATTCCTGTAAATCTTGTTAAAAAAGTAATGCAAGATATTATTGAATATGGTATTGTACAAAGAGGGTATCTAGGAATTCAAATTGCAGATATTTCTCAGGAATTAAAAGAACAACAAGCATTAAAAAACACAAGAGGTGTTTATGTCGCTGGAGTTATTAAAGACGGTGCTTCTGAAAAAGCAGGACTAAAAAAAGGAGATGTTATTTTAAAAATCGGAACAAAAGAAGTTAATTCTGTCGCATCATTGCAGGAAGAAGTTGGAAAAAGAAGACCTGGCGATAAGATCCCTGTAACCATTCGAACAATCAAAGGTTATGAAACCGTAAAGGAGATAGTATTGCGCAACAAAGAGGGTAATACAAAATTAGTTCACAAGAAGAAAGTTCAAAGAAATTCGACATTAGGTGCAACATTTACAGAATTATCGAGTAAAGAGAAAGAAGCACTTTCAATTAACTATGGTGTAAAGGTCAAATCAATTGAATCTGGGCGGTTAAAAGCTTTAGGATTAACTGAAGGAGTTATAATTACAAGAATTAACAACGAGCCTATTGAGCATGTAGAACAATTAACGAATAGATTAAACAGTAATAACAAAGGTGTTTTATTGGAGATCATTAGAAGGAATGGTCGTAAAGATTACATTGGATTTGGTTTATAAGCAATTACAGAAATATAGGGCACAGTTTTTGACGATAAAAAATCAAGAAAATAGTACCTTATTTTTTTGGAAAGAAGCATCATTTCACCGTATCTTTGCGCTCGCTCCAAGAGCCAATAAATTAAACGAAGAGGATTAGAAGAGTATGAGACAACTAAAAATTACCAAATCCATTACGAATCGTGAGAGTCAGTCATTAGACAAATACTTACAAGACATTGGTAAAGAGGATTTAATCACAGCAGAAGAGGAAGTAGAATTAGCACAGAAGATTAAAGCTGGCGATCAACGCGCTTTAGAAAAACTGACACGTGCAAATTTACGTTTCGTTGTTTCTGTTGCAAAACAATACCAAAATCAAGGATTAACCCTACCTGATTTAATCAATGAAGGAAATTTAGGATTAATTAAAGCAGCTCAGAAGTTTGATGAAACACGTGGATTCAAATTTATATCTTATGCTGTATGGTGGATTCGTCAGTCCATACTTCAAGCATTGGCTGAACAAGCGAGAATTGTTCGTTTACCATTGAATCAAGTTGGTTCATTGAATAAAATTAACAAAGCATTCTCTCGATTAGAACAAGAATTTGAACGTCCGCCATCTGCAGAAGAATTAGCTGAGGCTTTGGAAGTTCCTGAAGATAAAATTAAAGAATCATTGAACGTTTCTGGTCGTCACGTCTCTATGGATGCACCACTTTCTTCTGCTGAAGATGGAGGTACATTAATGGATGTAATGGCAAATAACGATTCTCCGAAAGCTGATCATGCTTTAATGGCAGAATCTTTACAAAAAGAAATTGAGCGTTCTTTGAGCACATTAACAGATAAAGAAAGAGAAATTATTCGTTTATTCTTTGGAATTGGAATGAATCACGGATTAACACTTGAAGAGATTGGAGCTAAATTCAATCTAACAAGAGAACGTGTTCGACAAATTAAAGAAAAAGCAATTCGACGACTAAGACATACATCGAGAAATAAACTTTTGAAAGCTTATCTTGGATAAACTTTAGAAAACTGCCCGCATTCGTGGGCAGTTTTTTTTTACACTATAAATATAAATCATAATTAATTATCATGGGAACTTCGTTGAACTACGAACAAGAATTAAACTCTCACATCGAACGTGAAAGAGCAGCAGTAACATTATCAAGTAAAGTAGGTGAATTACTTTACGACAAAGGAATCGAATTGGTTCTTTTCAGAAACCATCTGGTTGATATCACTATTTCTGAAATTCTTCATTTACATGAATATTCTAAAAGTGTTGTCAATAAACCAATTGATATTTTCACAACTTCAACTCTTGCTGAAGAATTAATGAAAATTGATTTAACTCCTTCTAAAATTGATTTAGGGAAGTTGGCTTATGAATGGTTATATGAACAAGATAACTTTTCTTCAAAAGCTGATTTTTTGAATGATAAATTAAAGTCTTTTAAAGTAGAAAGCAACGAAAAAATTGAACCTAGAGATGTTGTTCTTTATGGTTTCGGTAGAATTGGTCGTTTAGCTGCAAGAGAATTAATTAAACAAGCTGGTCGTGGTCAACAATTGAGATTAAGAGCAATTGTTACACGTAGCGATGACGATGCTTCTTTGATTAAAAGAGCTGCATTGTTGAAAAATGATTCTGTTCATGGTGCATTTAAAGGAACTGTAAAAGTTGATACAGATAATAAAGCAATCATCATCAATGGACAAATTGTAAAAATGATTTGTGCAAAGAACCCTGAAGATATTGATTATACATCTTACGGAATTAATAATGCATTGATTATTGATAATACTGGTGCGTTTACAAACAAAGAAGCATTATCTAGACATCTTAAAGCTAAAGGTGCTGAGAGAGTTTTATTGACTGCTCCAGGAAAAGAAATTCCGAACATTGTTTACGGAATTAATCAAGATGAATTAGATTTAGAAAATGAAAGAATTTTCTCTGCTGCTTCTTGTACAACAAATGCTATCGCTCCAGTTTTAAAAGTAATTGAAGACAACTATGGTGTTGTAAAAGGTCACATCGAAACGGTTCATGCTTATACCAATGATCAAAATCTATTGGATAATATGCACAAGAAACCAAGAAGAGGTCGTTCTGCTGCAATTAACATGGTAATTACATCTACAGGTGCTGGGAATGCAGTAACAAAAGTGATTCCATCTTTGGCAGACAAACTAACGGCAAACGCTGTACGTGTACCTACACCAAATGGATCTTTAGCAATTCTTAATCTAGAAGTTGGAAAAGATACATCTGTTGATGACATCAATGAAACGTTGAAAAAAGCAGCACTTGATGGACCTTTGGTCAACCAAATTTATTATGCATTAGACCCTGAATTAGTTTCCAATGATATTATTGGAAATGTTTGTTGTTCTGTTTTTGATTCAAACGCAACAATCGTTTCAAAAGACGGAAAAAATGTAGTTATCTACGCATGGTACGATAATGAATTCGGTTACACGAAACAAGTTATTCGATTAGCTAAATACATTACAAAAGTAAGAAGAGCTATTTATTATTAAACATTAAAAATCCCCGTAACAAATTGTTACGGGGATTTTTTTATTCCATTGAGAGTGAAAACATACATTGCTTTATTAAGAGGAATCAATGTTGGGGGACATCGTAAAATCTTGATGAAAGATTTAAAAGACGTCCTCCACTCTATTGGTCTTGAAAACTGCATCACTTATATTCAAAGTGGAAATATTGTTTTCAATAGTATAGAATCTAATACAGATCTTATCGCATCTAAAATATCTACTGAAATAAAAAAGAATTTCAATTTTGACGTGCCGACTATTGTAGTCACTTCACAAGAATTAAAAACAATTATTCAAGAGAACATATACGCTGATCAAGAATTAAATCGCCTTTATTACACCTTCCTTTCTTCCGTACCGAATAAAGAACTTGCCTTTGATTTTTCTAAACTAAAATTTGATAATACTCAATTTTCACTAAAAAACATGGGGATTTATATTTTCTTTGACACCAAATCGAGTCAATCAAAATTATCAAACAATCGTATTGAAAAAAAATTAAAGGTGAATGCAACCACTCGAAATTGGAAAACAATGCAGAAGCTATTGACAATAACTAGAGATTTTATTTAATCCCTGCTCCTCTTAAGCAACTCCGAACCATTTCTTCGTGTTTTGCTCTTTCTTCAGGAGTAATGTTTGGATTTTGAATTTGAAAAGCTTTACATTTTTCATCAATTTCATCAGAACGCGAAAAAACTTGATCAAATTCTGAATCAGATAAATTTTCATCTATGATTGCTTTATTAACAGAATCCCTTTTCACAATACAGGTACAAAAATCCCATTGTTCACCATACTCCTGTTCAATTTTTACTAAATTCTCTTTGAACTCTTTAATATTCTTAGCATCAACATCTCCCATATCATAGTCGGAAACAATCAATGTATCAATGGAGTCATTTGACTCAACATTTACAAGCAAAGAATCAACAACAATATCTTCCACTACAACAACAGGATTTTCTACTTCAGTTTTACAACTAAAGAAAGAAAAAAGCGTTATAAATAAGATAAGTTGTTTCATAAAATATTATTGGCAGTAAAATTGATACCAATAATACGGATTTCTTACAGAATAATTGCAAAAAAATAACAATACTATGTCAAAAGTTTTTAATCTACTCTTCTCATTGTTTATTCCGTTACTTTCATTGAGCCAACTTGATACAACTATCATTAAAGAACAAAACATGCCAGAAGTTCGAGTTGACAAGGACTTTAGTTCGAAGTACAGAAGGCAATTACACCTACTGAAACGAACCTATCCAATTGCGCTTAAAGCAGAAAAGGTACTGACAGAGTACGAAGAACATTTAGCAAAATTAGGTAAGAAAAGATTAGAGAAAAAATACAGCAGAGCGGTTGTAAAACAATTAAAACGACAATTTTCTTATTCTATTCGAGATTTGTACGTTTCAGAAGGTCATCTCCTCATGAAGTTAATTTACAGGGAAACTGGAATGACAGTCAATGAAATTTTAAAAAAATACAGAGGAGGATTTTCCAAAAGTTTTTACGACGGGATAGCTCTTCTGTTTGATCAAGACCTAAGTTCGACCTATGATGCGAATGGAGACGATTGGATAACAGAAATGGTTATTCAGGATATTATCTCCGGGAGAATTAAATTCAATCTTACCGTCAAAGAATTATCTAAGGAAGAATATAAGAAAAACATGAAAGAATATCGAAAAAAAAAAATAGACTTGTAAAAACAGAACGGGCAGGTAAAAACCTGCCCGTTCTGTTTCAATAAATAAATTACTTCTCCTATTTCGTAGGCTGCATTAACTTATCGCTTTCACCATTTGAAACAGCTGTTTTGTCTAGTCTTAATTTCCCGTTTTCACAAGAGATCAAGATTGTTGCATCTGCAATTTCAAGAATTTTACCGTGAATTCCACCTATTGTAACAACTTTATCTCCAACAGCTAAGTTTTCTCTAAAGTTTTTTAATTCTTTTTGTTTTTTCATTTGTGGTCTGATCATAAAAAAGTAGAAAACTACTAAAATCAGTACTAACATTATCATTTGATCCATAACTCTAATTTATTTTTATTTATTTATTTTCTAATTACATTTGCTTTTATAATCACCTCTGTTACAGAAGGATTAGTATTGGCTACTATTCGAACAGATTTATGTAAAACTCCTGCGGGAACTTTATCTGTATTGATATAAGCAACAACTTCTCCTGTTCCTCCAGGCTGAATAGGTTCTTCAGGCGCGTCTGAAATTGTACAAGAACAAGCAGGAACAACATCTCCTATAACTAGAGGATAGTCTCCTGTATTCTTAATAATGAACTTTGCAGTCACCATTTCACCTTTAATAACATCACCAGCATCAAATACTGATTCAACTTCCATCGTTGTTTTATTTCCCACTAAATAATCTTTATCGCCTCCGCAAGAAGCCAAAAGAAATACAAGTGATAAAACAGTAAATACTACTTTCATTATTTTGTTTTAGTTAATCAGTCCACGACCGACTTTCGTTATTTTCCCATCTTTATTCAAACGATGTATTGCTTTGTCAAGAATACCATTGATAAATCCATTACTTTTTGGAGTACTGTAGAATTTAGAAATCTCAATATACTCATTCAAAGTAACTTTCGTCGGAATACTATTGAAAACTTGCATTTCTGCAATTGCCATTTTCATCAAAATGATATCCATTTTAGCAATTCTATCCAATTCCCAATTCTGCGTTAACTCATCAATCAACTTCTCACTTTCTTTATCTAAAGTAACCGTTTTCTGTAACAATTGAGTAATAAATTCTAATTCATCTGTTTTGTCTTTGTACAATGGTAAAATTGGACATTTATCAGCAGATTCAAAAGCTTTGATCGTTTTGACAGTCATAGCACAAGCTAAATCAATGTCATCAATCCAGTGAATATTTTGTTCTTCAAAATGAGAATACAACAAAGGAAAGTTGGCTATTTCTGATTTGAACAATGCAATCATAAATGCTTTGTCTTCTTCAAAACCTTCCACACCATTATTCATGTATTGATCATAAACTTCGCTTTCTTTCAAGTTTTTAAACATTTTACGAAACAATTCATGTTTTTCATCTCCAACCCAATTTACTTTTCGGCTTTCAGATTCACTGCGAAGGTTTACATTATCTTCTAAACATTGGATAATTTGATTGTTTACAAATTTCAAATTTGGATTCAAATCATCTTCTGTAGGACGAATTTTTTTCTTACTCTCTCCCATTCTATGTTCTGAAATGGATTTTAATTCTGAAAAAGAAAGCAACAAATAAATGTACAAATCATAGATTCGTTCAACACCTGTTAACATTTCTTTCTGAATCTTTCCAAAATCTTCTCCTTGAGATTGATAGAAAGAATACAATGCTTGAAGAACTTTAATTCTTAAATGACGTCTGTTTAACATATATAATTATAGGGGAAGTTTAACTTTACTAATAGCTTCAATTCTTTCTTCTGCCATTTTATTTGCAATCTGGTACGTTGGAATATTCTCTGCTTGAGAACGTTTCACAATATTTTCAATCGTTGAATAAATATCGATCGCTTTATCCATAGCCCACTTAGAAGTTAATCCTTCTACTTCTGCGAAACAATTAATAACACCACCAGCATTTAATGCGAAATCAGGAGCGTAAATCATTCCTTTTTCCATCACCATTCTACCGTGAACATCTTCATTCTGCAATTGATTGTTTGCAGCTCCAGCAATGATTGAACATTTCAAACGAGAAAGTGTATCATCATTAATTGTAGCCCCAAGCGCACAAGGTGCATAAATATCCATATCAATATCGTAGATTTCTTCTAAACCAACTACTTTTGCTCCATATTGCTCCGCTACACGTTTCAATGTTGGTTCGTGAATATCTGTAATATAGATTTCCGCACCTTCACTTGCTAAAGATTTCACGAGGTATTCTCCAACATGACCAACTCCTTGCACTGCAACTTTCTTCCCAGACAATGAATCTGATCCAAATTGAACTTTTGCAGAAGCTTTCATTCCAACATAAACTCCATGTGCTGTGACTGGTGATGGATCGCCACTTTTCCCTGGTAAACCAACCACGTGATTTGTTTCCATACTTACGTAAGACATATCCATTGGAGAAATCCCAACATCTTCAGCAGTAATATATTTACCAGCTAAACTGTTGACAAACTTACCAAATCGACGCATTAAAGCTTCTGATTTTTGAGTGCGAGCATCTCCAATGATTACTGCTTTACCTCCACCTAAATTCAATCCTGAAATCGAATTTTTATATGTCATTCCTCGAGAAAGGCGTAAAACATCATTCAATGCATCCATTTCTGTTGCATAATTCCACATTCTTGTTCCGCCAAGAGCAGGTCCTAAAATAGTATTATGTACAGCTATGATAGCTTTTAAGCCAGTTGCATTATCATTACAGAACAGCAATTGTTCGTGATTGTATTTACTCATTTGAGCAATTACAGGATTATCTGCGAGGTTCGTGTCCTCAATTTTTTTAACTTCAAACATAAGAATGCGTAAATGTTATTTCCAAATTATTAATTTTACAACGTTTTGTAAAATGCAGGACAAAAATAGGAAATTATCGGATGAAGTCACTGAGCTATCTCAACAAATATTTAATTAAATACAAATGGCGTTTGCTTTTGGGTATCATTTTTATCTTTGGATCGAACTGGTTTAAGGTTGAAATGCCCAATTTCTTTGGGGAAGTCATCGATGAAATAAATTCTTGGGACAAAAATAACATGCCAGAAAACTTGCTTGATTTCTCTTTGAAATCTGGTGGGTATTTTCTTTTACTGTCCTTTATTTCTGCTTTTTTCCTTTTTACAATGCGCCAGACCATTATTATTATGTCTCGCTTAATTGAATTCGATTTGAAAAATGAAATTTATGACCATTATCAAAAATTAAGTTTCTCATTTTACAAAAGAAATAACACGGGAGATATCATCAACCGAATTTCAGAAGATGTTTCCAAAGTAAGGATGTATCTCGGTCCAGGATTAATGTACTCCTTTAATTTGGTCATTCTTTCTGTTTTAGTCATTAAAAACATGATCAATGTAAGCCCAACGTTGACCATATTTGTTTTGATTCCCCTACCGATAATGTCTTTCATCATTTACAAAGTCTCTTCCAAAATCAGTGCAATAAGTACTGTCGTTCAAGAGGAACAGTCTCACATGTCAACTCTAGCACAAGAAACATTTACAGGAATCAGAGTAATAAAGGCATATGAGCGAACGCACGAAATGGAAGATCGTTTCAATAAATCTGCGGAAAATTACAAAAAAAAAAGCATGAAATTGGTTTTGATAAACTCTTTATTCATGCCAACTATATTTATTTTGATCGGTATCAGTACAATTGTCTGTATCTATCTCGGTGGACTTTTATTCTACGATGGAGACATTACAAAGGGTGATATAATCAAGTTCATTTTCTATGTTAACATGTTGACGTGGCCTTTTGCTTCTATCGGATTTGTAACAGCTATGGTTCAAAGAGCTGCAGCAAGTCAAAAGAGAATCAATGAATTTTTAGAAGAAGAACCTGAGATTGTGAATCATAACTTCAGCCCATTTTCTTTTCAAGGTGATATAGAATTCAAAAATGTCAGTTTTACGTACAAAAACTCAGGTATCGTAGCTGTTAATAATTTAAGCTTTATTTTAAAGAAAGGAGAATCTCTTGGGATAATTGGAAAAACGGGAAGTGGAAAATCAACTATCCTTAACTTAATCATGCGACAAATCGATCCAGACGAGGGTGAAATTCTCATTGATGGCATTTCAATCAATGACATAAACCTAGATGAATTTAGAAATCAATCAGGTGTCGTTCCTCAAGATATTTTCTTGTTCTCAGAAACGATTAAGAATAATATTCTTTTTGGTTGTATGGATGACAATATTGCAGAAGAAAGACTTATTGAGGTTACAAAAATGTCCCATTTATACCACAACATTATGGAATTCCCTGATCAATTTGAAACTATGTTGGGAGAAAGGGGAATTAATTTGAGTGGTGGACAGAAACAACGCCTCAGCATTTCTCGTGCATTAATCCGTCATCCAAAACTTTTATTACTGGACGATTGCCTTTCAGCAGTTGATACAGAAACAGAAGATTTTATTTTGAATAATCTAGCCAAATTGAAAACAACTTCAGTCATTGTAAGTCATCGTGTATCATCTATTAGAAATGCCGATAGAATAATAAACATTGACAACGGAGTGATCATTGAAGAAGGGACACACAAGGAGTTACTTTCTAGAAATGGTGTTTATGCTAAATTATACAAGAAACAATTGACAGAGGAATAAAATGTATTATTCTTCTTTCGATTGAAAAATTAAAACTCGTTTATCATCTGAACAAGTAACAAAGGTATTCTCCCCTATTTTTGAAATTGAATTCACAGAATGTCGATGTCCTTTTGTACTTGCTTCAAGTTTTTGTTGAAAAACTAAATCATCCGTTCGCCAAATTTTAACATTTTTATCACGGCTACAGGTGGCTATTTCTGCGCCATTTTTCAACGAAATAATTCCATATATTGAGTACAAATGTGCAACTACTGACTTCAGTTCATTTTCACTTTCCCAGTTCCATAATTTCAACAACGCATCTTTTCCACCAGAAAAAAGCAAACCATTCTCTTTGGGATGAAAAAGGACGGAAGTCGCCCCATTTTCATGTGCATAAAACGATTTAATCTCATTAAAATAAGTCGTTTCAAAAACACGAATATAACCATCCTGTCCCGCAAGGGCGAAAAAATCACCGTTCATTGAAACATCGATTGACCGAATTTTCCCACAATCTAGTGGAAGGTAAATGAGTAATTCTAATGAGTTTAAATCCCAAATGGAAAGATTCCCATCCGCATCACCAACATATAGCTGCTTTTCTTGACTATTGTATTGAATCGCAAAAATTGCTTTGGTATGCTGTTGATAGAACTTAACTTCTTCGTTTTTATCAAGGTCAAAAATGTGTAAATCGCCATTCGCAAGTCCAGCAAATAAATAATTTTCATACAGAGCAATGGAATAAACTGTTTGCTCAAATTTCACAGCAAACTTATCTTGCTCACCGTTCGAAATCCACCAGCGAACGATATGTTTGTCTGCACTCGCCGAATAAACATATCCATTTGACGCAATACAATCGTAGACTGCAGCTGCATGTCCTTTAATTTCTATTATTCTCTCGTATTTATTCCCCATTGAATTTCAAAGGTACGGATTTCTATAGATGATTCTTTTGTATATTGCGGTATAATTTTAATCATTCTCATTATGAACAAATCTATTTTTCTATTGTTTTTCATTTTCTCAGCTATTGTTTCTTGTGAAACCGATTCTATTCGAGGATCTAAAAAGATGGTTAAAAAGACGTTTGATTTTGTTGATTTCACTAAAATTGATGCTTCGAATACATTTTCAGTGAAACTAACACAAGGCAAAGAGTACAAGGTTGAATTATCTTGCAACGAGAACATTTTAGAATTCATTGAAATTAATCAAAGTGGAGAAACAATTAACTTAGACATGGAAGGATTTCATTCTTTCTCAAATATTTCAGTAAAAGTTAACATAACTGTACCAATAATTGAAAAGATTAAAGCTAGTGGAGCAAGTAAAATCAAAATGGGGAACTTCAAATTAGATCATTTAGAAATTGATTTATCAGGAGCTTCTTCGTTAAAAGGATCTTTAAAAATAACTAATTTACTTGAGGTTGAAGCTTCAGGTGCTTCTACTATAAAACTAAAAGGAAAAGTAAAAAATGCAAAATTTGACATTTCTGGGGCTTCCACTTTAAGAGCAAAGGATCTCACTGTCAATGAACAATTATCGATAGATGCATCCGGCGCAAGCTCTTGTAAAATCACTTCAAAAGGAACTTTAGAAATGGAAAGTAGTGGTGCAAGTTCAATTGAATATTATGGAAATGGTGAAGTCATCGAAAGTGATGAA
>Ga0256845_1001765_pt1 | contig 16876 bp, 10 predicted proteins | sample RiftiametaG_FD_189101 | JGI IMG/M metagenome (GOLD analysis project Ga0256845, IMG submission 189101) | Tube worm associated microbial communities from hydrothermal vent at the East Pacific Rise, Pacific Ocean - Riftia | ecosystem: Host-associated > Annelida > Integument > Unclassified ...
TAATACAAATCCTTGTCCTCTTGCTTTTCTTTTTTAGCTGCAGCCAGCACCGGAGCCTGGGCAGATGGAGCATCGTAAGAAGATTCATCACCGGTCGGCGCGTAGTACGTGTAATAACTGGTATAATACTGATACTGGCTATCACTACGTATATCGACGTTGTTGAGCACGACTCCAATCACTTGACCACCCACGGTCTCGACAGCCTGCTTCACTCGCATCAGCATGTTTCGTGGCAATTTACGGTGCTGGACCACAATCATGGTCAAGTCCACCTCACTGGCCAACACGGAGGCGTCACTGACTCCAAGAATCGGAGGAGAGTCCACCAAGACAAGATCGAAACGCTGCTTCACATCCTTGATCAGCTCGGACATCCGTCTGGAGTTCAAGATCCCTGCCGCATCAGTTGGCAGAATTCCGGATGGCATGAAGTAGAGGTTATCGACAGGAGTTTGCAAAATAACATCCTCGAGCAAAAGATCCGTAGTGAGGTAATTGGTAAGCCCCACGGAGTTGTTGATATCAAAGAAAGTGTGCAGACGTGGACGACGGAGGTCGGCATCGATCATCAGCGTCGTGTATCCTCCCTGCGCGCAGATGTAGGCGAGGTTGACCATCGTAGTCGACTTACCTTCACCAGCACCACCGGAAACCACGGTGATTGAGTTATCCTCTGGGTTTTTTCGATTAAACTCAATATTGGTTCGGAGAATACGGTAAGCCTCAGCATCTGGGCTAGACCCACTCTGCTTGTGTAAAATACCCACATTCGTAGGAATCACGGCGAGCACGGGAACATTGAGGAATCTCTCCACATCTTCCAAACTCTTCACGGAGGTATCGAGGTATTCCAAAGCAAAAGCAATACCAACACCAAAGATCAATCCCACCACAAGTCCCAAACCTAAGTTCAAAGGGATATTAGGGCTAACTGGGGTATTTCCAATCACAGGATGCTCGTGCACGATGATATTGGTAAGAGGCATGATCATTTTTGTTTTTTCGCGGTCATATTGCACTTCCATATTATCCTTAATGGCCAGCGCCGTTTGATATTCCTTACGGGCGATGTTGAACTCCTGAATATCGCGAGCAGTAATCGTGCCTTCCTCTTTTTTAGCATTCACGACCTCCTGCATTTTTTTTACCCGGCCATCGAGCAATGCCAAATTATGCTTCAAAGAATCACGAACGCTAATGGCACGTCTTCCCAAGCTAATCTCCAGCTCTGATATCGCTGTTTTACGCATCAGGACATCCGGGTGATTTTCACCAAGTCCACCGGCCAACAACACCTGAAGATCTCTCTTTGCCTCAACGAATTTATTGTAATATTCTTTAAAACCAACATCCGGCAAATCCGCCACAACGGCAACCAGCTGATCGCTGCTCAAGGAAAGCAACTTGTTGATTTGAAAAGTAAGCTGATCCCTATCACGCTCAACTTGGTAAAGCTCCTTTTCTGCAATATCAACCAGACCACTACCGATACCCATGGTCTTATCCCCCTTTTCGGTTTCCCAGTAGATAATGCCCGATTTTTCAGCAATATCCATTAACCGACTACGCAGCTCAGCAACTCGGTCACTCTTATTCTGCAGCTCTACCTTAATCGCCTTAAGCTGATCTTTCCTGATGCCTAACTCTAAATCTTTCCGCCGTTGTTCGTAGGCCTTATACACCGCCTCTGTAACAGCTTGTGCATCCTCTGCATCCTTGTATCTCACGGAGATTTCAATCAAATCCGTTCCGCGCCTCTGACTTGTTTTGACCATGCTGCGAAGCTCCATCATCACCTGCTTCCTGTTGATATCCCAGCGTTTCTCCAGGTGAATTTTATCAATCACGAGATCAAGAGTCGCCGGAGCCACAATGATCTCAAACTGCGTATTCATAAACTGACGTGTCATCGGAACACTGGTGCCTCCCGCGCCACGGCCCATCGTAGGATCAATATCCACAATTGGCTTCACCTCGACAAGTGCCATGCTTTCATACTTCTTTTTCCACACATAGGTCGTCACAGCCGCAGTCAGAAAAACCAGAAAGAAAGTTAACAAGATCACACCATATCGATTTTTAAGAACCTGCCAGTAATCAATGGCATGGAGATTGGCTTCGTTTTGGTTCGTATTTTGATTTTGCATAATCTTCGTTTATTTCGAAAAACTACATCACTGGGAATTTAAATCGTCATCCAGACGCCTAGGCGCGATGTAGCTGAAAGTTTCTCGCCGAGAATAGGTCCTTTGTAAATGAAAAAGCTGCCGCAATGTAAAACAGTGCGGCAGCTCACGTGTTCGGATTTTTTCGACAGGGAAATTAGAACTCAAAGCGCAAACCTAACGCTGCTCTGTTCTGGCTGTAATCGCGTGATGCGCTAGCCGGAATGGAGCCACCACTTGACGAACTATCAGTGTAATTGTAGGAGCCCGTTACGTAGAAACCATCGTTGATCTGATAAGAGAAGCCAATGTAAGCATTCCAAAGATCTTGATCAAGATCGGAAATACCTGCAAGAGTTGCATCCTGGTAATCGGTCATGATGTAATTGAATCCACCATGAATCGTCAGTTGAGACGAGACAATGTAGTTGCCTGAAATTCCCAAACGGAATGTATCATTACCATCATAACTATAGCCGCCAAAGCTCGTGCCGTAGTCCTCCATACTATAACGCGAGAAAAGACGAATGCTGAACTGCTCATTGACACGGCTACGAAGAGCGGCCTCAAAGTAAGGAGAAGTGCTATCTTCACCCGTGTCTGAATCGCGGAACTGAGCACCCACTTTAAGCACGCCAACCGTATTAGGGCTGAAACGATGCTCGATACCTGCAAGCAGATAGTGGCTGTCAGAGTCTGCGGCTGCGCCATCGGCTGATGTTGCACTGTAACGGTAATCCAAGGTCCAAACGGTCTGCTCGGAAGCACGATAGCGGAACTGGTTATAAAGAGACCATGTCTGGCGGTCGTTACCACTGGCTGCGGTGTCATAATCGACACCACTAAAGGTAAATCCAGTGTAGGTCGCAAAACGATCAGTCCATCTGTATCCTACTGCGTTGTCAGTATTATAAATGAAATACGGATCCAGCTGTGGATCCTGAGAACCAATGCCGTAGTTGTAGTCTGGCTCCATCTGATAAGCCACATAGTTGCGACTGGTGAAACGGAGTCTCTCACTGACACGGTGTGCCCAGTTGACACCCAAACGTCCTTCACCATACCCGTCATTGGACATGGATGAGGGAGCATCAAAATAATAGGTGCCTCCAATACGTCCATAGACATCCCAAGTTGTTTGTGGCGTAAGGCTTACCCAAGCTGCACCCACATAGGCGTGAACATTACCTGAGCCTTCTTCGTAGCCATCAAACCCTTTGGTTACTGTCGGAGTTACGTTGTCGTTGTAACCGATATCAACACCTGCGGACCATGTGATCGGCAAGCTTTCAAGGGCGTCATCGTTTGGGGCAATGTCATACAACCCTTGCGCGGAAGCCGCACCAAGAGAAGCCAGCATAAAGCCACCTGCAATTATTTGTTTTTTCATAATATTAGATTTCTAAATTAAATAAGATTTTTTAACGATTAACTCGTAATCTTCTTTCTCCGTCATAGACTCTTCTTTCTCCCTCATCGGTTGAAGATGGTGGAGTCACTGTAGGCGGAGTCACTGTAGGCGGAGTGTCAACAGGTGGAATGAGAGGGAACCCTCCTGGGCCACCAGGTGTTGGACCTTCAGGGTTGCCGAGGGCACCGCCATTCGGGAAATCGAGTGGATTCTGAGCGACGAGCGGGACAACCACTGGCTTGCCTCCTTTTTCGTCACCTCCTTTAGCGCTGTAGCCGGAATCTCCGCTAACAGCACTGTATTTAGTCACAACGGCCTGCACTTGGGCAAGGGCGTCGGGTGCAACAGCTACGGCACACTGGCCGATGATGCGCATTTTGCTTGGAGCTGCAGTGATCGCAGTATCCACGATATTAGCGACAAGAGCTTTGTCTGCGTCAGATGCCACGATGGCAGCCTTCACGACTTCACATGCACAAGACTCGTTCTGAGCCACCTGAACGGCAACCAATTCGAGAACTTTATCAGGTTGAGCGGCAACGGCTTTTTTAATAGCTGTGGACACTTTATAACAATCGGGCGCATCTGCGAAGGCTGGCGTAGCGGCCAGCACAGCACCAAACAGCGCGTATTTTATGGTATTTTTCATAGTAGTTTTCCTTTCGTATTATCTGTTTAAGTAGGTTATATGGATAGTGTATCCGTTTCCCTTAGCTCCCTTTTTTCCTGTCTGAAAAGCGGGTGAGCGCTTACTGAATCCACCTAATCAGCTTAGAAAGCTGGAGCTTCTCCGACAAACAATACCCGCAAGGGTGAAAGCATTAAACGAGTCTTTTGGGTGGCAATCAAGCATTAATTTGCTTTTTTTAATATTTCCCCCTCTCAAGGTAAGACGATAAGCCTTAGCACCTCCCATTATTTCATAAGGGTTTATGACCCATAACCACTCTTCAATTCATATTTTTTCTTTAAGTTAGAGCCTTTTACTTCAAAATATTTCCATAAAATAATACTTATTTAGAACTATAGACCCGTAGGATGGTCGATAAAGCCCGACTCCACACCAAATTTCCTCTCCAACTCCGCGACCATAGCCCGCACACCGAAGGTTTCAGTAGCGTAATGACCCGCATAAAATAAGTTGACGCCTAGCTCCTCAGCCAGCGGATAACTCCAGTGCGGCCCTTCCCCGGTGATAAAGGTATCGATGCCGCACTCCGCAATGGCTGCTACCTCAGCGCCTGCGCCGCCTGTGATCACACCAACAACCCCCACAGGATCAGGCCCGCTCGCGCAAACGTGCACCGTTGAGTCCACCGCCTTACTTACCCGATCAAGCAACTCGTCCCGCCCGATATCCATCTCCTGCTTGAGACCGAGCTGAATCCCTTTCCAGTCGAAAAACGGCACAGGCTCTTTCATCCCCAAATGACCGGACAACAAGGCGTTATTTCCCCACAGAGGGTGAACATCCAAGGGGATGTGTGCGCTGTAAAGGGCCATGCCATGATCCATGGCCAGCTTTAATTTTTTATAAACAGCACCGGTGACCTTCTGAGCACCCTGCCAAAACATTCCGTGATGCACCAACAACAAATCAGCTCCAGCCTCGACAGCCTTTTCGATCACAGGAAGCGATGCGTCCACCGCAGCCACCACTTTCCTCACCTCGCCTCCATTTTCAATCTGAAGCCCATTCAAAGCCCCTGCATAATCGGGAATTTCAGCGATATTAAGCTCCCGATCAAGAAATTCTGTCACTTCGTGCAAACTGGCCATGGGGCGAAACTAGGGCGCGCTCACAAATTAAGCTAGGCAAAATAAGTCGTATGCCAGCTCCGCCCCCACGCTATACTGCGATCACTTCAACCCCAAATGCTCTTTCAACAAAGACTCCAACGTCTGGCCATCCTTCATAACTCCCTGCACAACCACAGAACCCGTCAGCAACAATTTCGGCATCACCGGACTCTTTCGGGACAATAATTGATAATCTCTCACATTCTGGGCCAAAATGGCGTCCACCCAGTCATCGTCTCCAGCCGACATCTTGTCCTCGCCAACCAAGCCATACGCCATCGACTCGGCTGCCTCGATGGGCAGGCCCTGAAGCTCAAATAAGTTCCGATGAAATTCAGGGAATTTCGAAGGGTCGGCACGCCAGACTTTCAAACCCAATCTCGCTAACTCACAGGCATTTTCATGGTCCTTCATGCCTTCAGCAAGGTTTGGATTACAGGAGCGATTCAGCGGAATAGGCAAAACCACGACCGCTAGCTCGCCTGGGTGCCGAGCGACAGCCTCTTCAAGATAAATATGCATCTCCCGACATGCCTCGCAGGTGTAATCGAAATATTCCACCACCACATACTTTGCATCCACCGCTCCTAAATGAGGTAACACCCCAACCCTGTAGGACTTCCTTCCATTTAAAAACGTAACCACACTCCCCTCTCCCATAAAATGAATATCATCCGCCCCACCGGCATCGCCAACTAGATGATCCACCGTATCCACGCGGTGCGTAGGAGGCTCGGGTCCGAAATATTGCACCACAGACAGCCCAATAACGCAAAAAACCGCCAAGATCATCGCCAACCCTCTTTTTTGAGCGCCCCTTTTCTCGCGCTCACCCACTAAAATAGTCAAACCCAACAGCACTCCCACCCCGTGCATGGTCATGCAATAAGGACACAGCGCCCCGATCACCCATACCTGCAAACCCGTGAACCACACCGCCGCCCAAAGACACATCCAGGCCGCCAATGAACGAAACCAACGCGCCGCCTCAGCTCGCGCACCCAGATTCAGCCCCAAACTGAGAAATATCAACACATAGAGCAAAAAAGAAAAGGCACTCACCGGAACATGCCCAAAAACAACCGACCACTTGCTACCCAGCACATTGGCGCAACCGCTCCCGGCCCCGCATCCCGCCAGACTATCAATCCGGCCCGACCACTTTTCCACGCTAAGCCAGAGACTCATCCCGGCCGCGATAAGACAGAGCAAAGCAATCAACCCTTTCAACCATGGCTTCATTGCCGCGGGCGACTTCATTTGAACCGTTCCTATTTCAACTGCGCCCATTTCAACGGTTCCCTTTAGCTTCCCGCACAGGAATTCCATGCTCATCCAAACTCACGTAATCATCCCCCTCACGGATCCTACGCACGCCATTGACAGCAAACAGCACCGTCAGAGCGAGAAAAAAGATAGACGACTCCATGAGGAACGGACTGGTCACTAATGCCAAGCAAGAACGCCCCACCTCACCCACATAACCGGGTAAATAAGCAACAGCTGCAATACCTCCGAGAAGAAAAAAGAAAAACACAATCACAGCAAAGCCGATCAGGATATGTTTTTTACGGGCATTCATGATATCAGCTCAATGAAGATAAAATCAAAATGAGGGGGAGTTGAACTATTGAAAAGAAATACCGGGAACAGGGGTCGAACCTGCACGCCCAAAGGGCACCAGATCCTAAATCTGGCGTGTCTACCAATTCCACCATCCCGGCGTTGGAACGGGGGCACTTTACTCAAAGCGACCCCGATGGCAACCTCATATTTCTCAGATTTTTGACAAACTCACATCCATGGCCGCCAGCGTCTGATCGATCTCAGCCTCCCCGTGTGCCACGCTGATGAATCCCGTTTCGTAAGGGCTGGGCGCGATGTAGATTCCTTGGTCGAGCATGGCGGTGAAAAATTTCCGGAACGCTTCCGTGTCGGCGGTCATCACCGAGTCGAGGTTAACGATTTCCTCGCCAGTAAAGAACAGACAGAACATCGAACCCACGCGGTTGAATTGGTAATCGAGACCTTTTCGGCTCAGCATCGCGCGGATCCCGGCCTCGAGCCTGGCTCCGAGTCGTTCCAGTTTTCCATAGCCATCCACGCGCTCCATCTCACGAAGCTGCGCCAAACCTGCCGCCATCGCCAGAGGATTACCACTCAAGGTGCCGGCTTGGTAAACAGGACCGTCCGGGGCGAGATAATCCATGATCTCAGCCTTACCGCCAAAAGCACCCACCGGGAGTCCTCCACCGATCACTTTCCCCATCGCGGTAAGATCCGGCATCAGTCCCTCGAGTTCCTGCACGCCACCTTTGGCCACGCGGAAGCCCGTCATTACTTCATCAAAAATAAAGACCGAGCCGTATTTCTCCGTCACATCCCTTAGCCCTTGTAAATACCCCTCTTTCGGGAAAATCAACCCGGCATTTGCCGGATAACTTTCGACGATCACAGCCGCGATCTGATCACCAAGCTCGTCAAAAACCGCCTCCACTTTTTCAAGGTCATTGTAAGGTAAAATAATCGTTTCCGCCGCAAAGGCCGACGGCACACCGGCCGAGTCAGGCTTTCCGTGGGTCAGCGCCCCCGATCCCGCTGCCACCAAAAGACTATCCACATGGCCGTGGTAACAACCCTCAAACTTGATCACCTTGTCGCGCCCTGTGAATCCACGAGCCAAGCGCACCGCACTCATCGTCGCCTCGGTGCCAGAGTTCACCATCCGCACCTTTTCAACCGACGGCACCCAATCGACAATCAGACGCGCCATATCCACTTCGTAAGGATTCGGAATACCAAACGAAACACCCAGCTTCGCGGCCTCCGTAACAGCCTCGACAACACAATCCGGCGCGTGGCCGAGAATGGCCGGACCCCAAGTGCCGACATAATCGATCATCTCATTTCCATCGACATCCTCAATCCGGCAACCCTTCGCCCGGCGCACAAAAAACGGATCACCATCGACATTACGGAATGCACGCACCGGAGAATTCACTCCACCGGGGATCAAGGTCTTGGCCTCACTGAATAACTTGTTGGAAATAGATGTTTTCATGGTCAACTTGCCGACAAGATGCGCTCTCCGCTTCCACTTGGCAAGCACAAGGAGAGCATAAGGAGAGCATAAGGAAAGCGACTATCGGCTCGACAAGTAACGATGATTTTGTCATCCAATAGCTACCGCCGCACTTTCTCATGATTACAAAATTCACGTTCGCCACTCTTGCGGCCCTCATCATGGCAAGTGTCACTCAGGCCCGCACTTGGACCAGCTCCAATAACGTGACGACTTTCGAAGCTGAGTATGTCAGCAGCACTGAACGATCTCTGGTTTTTATTCATCGGGGGAAAAAAGAAACCATTCGGATCAGCAGACTCTGCGCGGCGGATCAAACATGGATCGCCAAGGAACGGCAACGGGACGCCAACCCACCCAAAAAAATATCCTACCAATCACTTCGAAAACAAAAAGTAGGCAAAAAACTCATCAACCAAACTTTCCGGGTCAAAAATAAACAATTTGTCACCGAAAACATCCGTAAAGTCCCCCAATACTACCTCCTTTACTTTGCCGCCAGCTGGTGAGCCCCCTGCCGACGACACATCCCGCAGTTAGCGGAATACTACTACAAGAGCATCGCCAACAACAGCGAAGTCGAACTCATCCACATTAGCCAGAACTCCAAGGCCGAGGACTCACTCGAATGGGCGATCTCGGCCAAATTCCCCTGGCTCACCGTCATCCAGTCCCAGGCCAAGGCTGCTGGGCTAGAGCGGTATGCCCATGGCACGCCCAGCTACACACTGATCGATGCCACTGGGAAAATCCTCGCCGTTTCCGAGAAAAACTGCATCAAAAAAATCAAAGAGCTCACAGGCAAATAATCCCCAAGTTTCACATCCACTGAATAATCCAGCGCGATGACTCGTCGTAGCAGCTAGGTGAACGGCTTGGGGGAACTTCCGAACCCTCACGCTGAAACTCTAGGATTCTCCCATTGAAAAATCCGCTCATCCACGCTAAATTGCCAAATCATGAAACGACTCACTCTCCATTGCATCCTTTTACTCGCAGCCGCCCTGCTTTCCTCCGCCAGCGCAGCGCCACCGCGCAAGTCCCTGCTCAACAATGACCCTGATGTCATTTACATCAACGACCACCTCGACCGCACCATCCACCTGCTTGTCGCTCAACCCGCCGCCGTCTACTCCACTAAAAATGGAGGCCGCAAACTCGGCACCTTCCCAGCCAACACCAAGGTAGAGCTCCTCGCTATCGGCGGCGAAAAGGCCTACCGCGTCAAAGGCAAAGCGAAACACAGTGTCGTCTCCGGCTGGGTATCCCCAACAATGTTAACCTCCAAAGATAAAAACTTCATCACCAACCTCAAGCTACTCTATGAGCGCCAAATGACGGTCAAGGAGCTCATCGCCCATCAAGATGTCGCCATCGGCATGACCCTCGATGAGGTAAGCGCATCACTTGGCGAACCGACAAAAACAGAAGTCAAACAAACGCGCAAAGGAACCAGTGGGCAATGGGAGTATATTATTGCCGAGGAAATGAAGCACTACCGCACCGTCATCGACCCCCATAATGGCCGCGCCTACCGTCAACTCTCCCACATCACCACTGAGGAAAAAGAGAAGACAAGCGTCGAGTTCGAAGATGACATCGTCACCTCTGTCACTCGAAAAACCAATAAAGGCCCCGGAAAAGTCCGCATCATCCCCGTGCCGATCATCTGGGGATGGTAGCCACTCGACAGGTGATACTATCGCCAATACATGCCACGCGAATGACACCGCCCTTTTTTTGTCACCGAACGGCAGCTTTCATTTTTCCATTCATACCCACATTGCCCGAGGGCTTGATATTTTTCCACTGGTCGGTGCGGAAAGGGCTGGCGGGCAAGCCCTCGGCATTCACCAAGTTGCAGTCCGAGTCATTAGCCCAAGCGTAGCGCACAGCTTTCGGATTGGCTACTTGATCACTGGTGTCACAAAATAGGACCTAATTCTTCGGTCTTGCCTGCAATTTGAGCCTAACTACACACCACTTTGCATCATTCCCTCAAGACTGCGCATATATTGCTGCCGAAACCTTTCGGCTTGCTCACAGACAACATGTAGTGGTATTGCACCTAAACACATACAACATGTTGTATGGCGGACACGTTTCATTTACTCGGAAAGCAACCCTCTCCAATATATAGCCGCCAATATCGAATCCAATATACACTCCCAACTACCAACCATCATTCCAGATCATGTCCGTTCCTCCAGCCACCGCCAATCCTCCCCAAGCAGCCAAGTCGAAATCCGCCGTCCATTCACAATCGACTCCAAAACTGTCCAAAGGACTCACCTTCCCAGCCACCTTCGCGACCTCCGCAATCAGCCCGTTCGACGATATTGAGTGGTCAGATCGGATCGCCGAGATCACCGACGATTCAGGAGGTATTATGTTCCGTCAGGAAAATGTCCAAGTGCCGGCCTCATGGAGCGAGCTCTCCGCGAAAATTGCCGTTTCCAAGTATTTCTACGGCGATATCGCCAAAGGCACCGACCCCAAAACGGGTGGCCGTGAAACATCGATCCAGCAGCTCATTCACCGCGTCACCCGCACTATCGCCGATTGGGGACATGAAGACGGATATTTCGCCGACAAAGAATCCACCGAAAACTTCTACAACGACCTCAGCTGGCTTTGCCTCAACCAATACGGCGCATTCAACTCGCCTGTTTGGTTTAACGTCGGGCTCTATCAACAATACGGCATTGGCAAAAACAGCGGCATCGGCGGCTGGCACTGGACAGCCAGCAAAGGTGAAGCCACCCGGGCCAGCACCCAGTATGAATACCCCCAAGGCAGCGCCTGTTTCATCCAAGGCGTCGAAGACAACATGGAAGACATCATGCGACTCGCCACATCCGAGGCCATGCTCTTCAAATACGGCTCCGGCACCGGCACTGATCTTTCCACCCTGCGCTCCACCCGCGAGAAACTCACTGGCGGAGGCTCCCCCTCAGGTCCACTTTCATTTCTCCGCGTTTACGATCAAGTCGCCAACGTGGTGAAATCCGGTGGTAAAACCCGCCGCGCCGCCAAAATGAACACCCTCAAGGATTGGCACCCGGACATCGAGGAATTCATCGAAGCCAAAACGATCGAAGAGAAAAAAGCCTGGGCACTCATCGAGCAAGGCTACGATGGCTCCTACAACGGCGACGCCTATGGCTCCGTCATGTTCCAAAACGAAAACCTCACCATTCGTGTCAGCGACGAATTTATGAATGCCGCCATTAACGACGGCGAATACTGGACACTCAACGTCAGCGATGGCGAAAATTGCGAAAAGAAAAATGCTCGCGACATCCTACGGAAAATTGCCACTGGCACCCACGTTTGTGGTGACCCCGGCATGCAGTTTGATTCCACCATCCACACTTGGCACACCTGCAAAGCCTCCGGTCGCCAGCACTCGACCAATCCCTGCTCCGAGTTCCTCTTCCTCAACGATACCGCCTGTAACCTCGCATCCCTCAACCTGATCCGCTTCAAGGACGCCGATGGAAACTTCGATGTCAAACGCTTCGAAGCCGCCTGCAAGCTCTTCATCACCGCCCAGGAAATCCTCGTCGATCGTGCCAGTTACCCGATTAAAAACATCGCGGAAAACTCCCACCTCTTCCGCCCACTCGGCCTTGGCTATGCTAACATCGGAGCCCTGATCATGAGCTACGGACTGGCCTACGACTCCGATGAAGCCCGCACTCTAGCAGGCTCCATCACCGCGCTCATGGCCGGTGCCTCCTACGAACAAAGTGCCGATCTCGCCGAGATCAAATCCCCCTTCCCCTGCTACCATCACTCCGGATATGAAGCGAATCCCACACCCGAAAACCCATCCAACGAATCCGATATGCTGGAAGTTGTCGCCATGCACCGCGCCAAGCTCGACGACCTTGAGCCGTCCGACCGCTTTGCGGATATCCAGAAAGCCGCCCACCGCTCATGGGATGCCGCTACGGAGAAAGGCAAAAAGTTTGGCTACCGCAACGCCCAAGTCACCCTGCTCGCCCCGACTGGCACCATCGGCTTCCTCATGGACTGCGATACCACAGGTATCGAGCCCGATATTGCACTTGTGAAATACAAACTTCTCGCCGGTGGTGGCATGTTGAAAATTGTCAACCAAACCGTCGCCCCAGCCCTCAAATACCTCGGCTACGGCAAACAGCAAGTCACCGAGATCCTCGCCCACATTGAAAAGCTCGACACCATCGAAGACGTTGTCGATGAACAAACTGGAGAGACCATCCTCAGCGGACTCAAAGCCGAACACCTCCCAGTATTCGACTGCGCCTTCAAAGCTCACAACGGCCAACGCAGCCTGCACTACCTCGGCCACATCCGCATGATGGCCGCCACCCAGCCATTCCTCTCGGGAGCCATTTCCAAAACCGTCAACCTGCCCCAAGAAGCGACCGTCGAGGACATCATGGAAACCTACATCGAGGGATGGAAACTCGGCCTCAAAGCAATCGCCATTTACCGCGATGGCTCGAAACGAAGCGCGCCGCTCAACACCAAAAAAACCGAAGGCATGGGTGGAGAATTTGAATCCTCATCATCTAGCCAAAAAGACAAAGAACACATCGCCAAGCTCGAAGACAGCTTCGCCCAAATGGCCATCGAAAATGCCAAGCTTCAGAAGCTCGCCAATGAACCCGTCCGACGCTACATGCCGGATACCCGAGACTCAAAAACCCACAAATTTGAAGTCGCCGGCCACGAGGGCTACATCACCGTAGGCCTCTACCCGGATGGCACCCCCGGCGAGCTCTTTGTCCAAATGGCCAAAGAAGGCAGCACCATAGGAGGCCTCATGGACTCCATGGGTGCGCTCACATCGATGGCTCTCCAATACGGAGTTCCCTTAGAGCGACTGGTTAAAAAATTCGCCTATCAGCGTTTTGAGCCAAGTGGCTTCACCAAGAACCCAGACATCCGCAACGCCTTCTCACTCACCGACTACGTATTCCGCTGGATGGGATGTGAGTTTCTCCCCGGCTATCGCGAAATGACCTCGCCTAACCAAGGCCAGACAGAGCTTGCCATGCCCGAGATAGAAACGATGGAAAAAAAGGCGGTCAATCGCCCTGTGAACACTCTTCGGATTAATGATGAGATGACAAAAATAACCGACTCCCAGAGAGTCGCCACCGCCATCGGCCACGCCTACATGGAAACCCCCTGCTCAAACTGCGGCAGCGATAAAGTCATCCGCGCCGGAGCCTGCGGCTGCTGCACCGAGTGCGGCACCAGCCAAGGCTGCAGCTAACCCCAATGTTTTATCAAAGGCCTGTCCTACCCACAACCTCATCAAGCGTCGCTTCAAAGACCTCTCGATCCTCGTCACTGCGCACAATCCTATCCAAGCGCTTCCCCCGCGCCATCACATGATAAATCGCATCTTCATACTGGACTCTAACTTGGCGGGGAATGGGGGAGATTACCGTGGGAAATAGCGGGAGCAAACAGAATATGACTCATTTCTTTGACTGGCCCCCTTTATGCGTCTTACACTATGAGGGGGATTCAAGCTCCCGTCCGAGATAGTGCGGTTCTTTCAGTTTTTTTAAAAAGTTAATTTTACACAGTTCATTTTTAGTGTAATCTCCCCTAAGTATGAGCGAAATCGCCCGACATTCTACCCGTTTCCCCGCATCACACGCCCTTGTGGCTCTGATGTTGGCTGCCGCAGGATGCCTGATGTTCACCTCATGCCAGGAAAAACAAAAAAAAACCGCTTCCGAGGATGAGGACGCGCAAAAAGTCCCCGGACTAATGCCTCCCCCCGAGGAATCATCCCCTGTGCAAGCTCCGCCCGCCAACCCACCCCACGCCCAATAAACGTGGAATCAATCAGACTGGCATAACACCCTTACTCCCACTCACTCCATGCATCTCAAGCTGATCCTCGCCTCTACTGCCGCCATCCTCGCGCAGCTGCACCTTAGTATGCCCCTTGCTGCCGCCCCCCTCTATTCCATCGGCGAACCCACCCCCAAGGAGCAGCTCTACGTCGAACTCATCAACCGCGCCCGCGCAAACCCCACCGCCGAGGGCATCTGGCTGGACTCGCTATACAGCAATACCCAGTACCCCAACATCAAGGCCGCCGTCGATTTTTTCTCCGTGAACCGCACCCTGATGAAGCAGGAATTCGTCACCGGATCATCCAACGGCAAACCCATCCTCTACATAAGACCCCCGCTGGCCATCAACAGCAGTATCATGGCCGCCGCGCGCCTTCACTCGCAAGATCAGATCGATAACGACTTCCAAGGCCACACCAGCACGGGCACCGGCTTTAATGCCGGACAACGCATGACCGCCCAAGGATACACCACCTCGGCCTGGGGGGAAAATGCCTTCACCGCCGCCAAAAACGTCTTCTACGGACACGCTGGCTTTCAAATCGACTGGGGAGGTGCCGATGGCACCGGCATGCAAGGCCCGCCCCGAGGGCACCGCTCCGGCATCCACAGTGCCTCTTATCGGGAAATTGGCGTAGGTAATCTGACTTCGGAAGAAACAACCATCCCCTCATCGAACAGCGTTGCCGACGGCCCAGAGATTTGCACCCAGGACTTTGGCAGAGCACCCGCTAACACCCCCTTTATCACCGGAGTAGCCTACTACGATCTCAATGGAAATAACTTCTATGACATCGGCGAAGGAGTGGGGGGTATCAACATCACCACCACAGGAGCCAGCTTTGATGCCGTCACCTCCACCTCAGGAGGATACGCCATCCCCATCCCCGGAAATGGAAACTATGACGTATCCTTCTCCCCGTCCTACTCCAGCTCCCCCACGAGCTACAACCTCACCGTCACTTCCAATGAGAATATCAAACAAGATCTGATCCTCACCTACAACGCACCCGGTGTCTCCGGCACCGCCATCGTAGCACTTAACGATATCAATACCTATGAAATAGACACCTTACCCGGTGCATCTAACTACTCATGGCAGTGGGGCTTGGTAAACAGCAGCCCCACCACCGAAGACGCAGACCAGGGAAGCGGTGGATACGATCTTAAAATCGGCAATAACTACAGCGCCGTGCAGACCACCGTCACTGTTTCCGGAAATGCCTTCCGTCTGGTGGACGCCCCGCAGGGGGGCAGTGGCAACGGCTTCCAAGATCAAATCCTAACACTTACTCGAAACTTCATCCTAGGGTCAGCCCCCTCCCTCCAGTTTAAATCCCGGGTCACATGGATGTATAGCGGGCAGCACGCCAAGGTTCAAATCTCCGATGATGCGGGTCTGACCTGGCAGGACACCTCCTTTGACCAAGCGGGCAGTAATGGCTCTGGTGGGAGTGCCTCCGATCCCGGTGAAACATCCTTCGTTGACCGATCCGTGGATCTATCCACCCACGCTGGAAAAACGGTTCTAATTCGGTTCATCCTCGACTGGCAGTTCGGCAGCATCCTAAACGTCAACCCTGATAACTGGATCACAGGCTGGTACCTCGATAACATCATCTTCGATGACATGGAAGAAATCGCCGCCTTCACGGAGGAAACCATCCCCTCCGGCAACAGCTTCACCTTCAGCCCCGCCACCGAGGGCACCTACCGCGTCAGCGCGCGTGCCAATTTGTTAGGTGGCTCCCTGCCTCATGGAGACTTCGTGGACATCACCGTAGCCAGCTCAGACTTCACCACCTGGCTTACCAACAACCCCTCCGCCACCGGCGGCCACGCCGGAGATCCAGAAATAGATGGTGTTTCTAATCTGCTCGAATACGCCTTCGGCCTCAACCCCGCGCTTAATGACGCCGTTCAATTACCGGTAGGAACCTACGCCTCAGGCACCTTCACGATGGCAACCACGCGCCCAACGTATGATCATACTGACCTTACATATGAGATCCAGAGCTCCGCAGATCTCACCACAGGTTCCTGGGTCACGGTGAAGACCTTCAACACCACAGAACCCCTCAGCTATTCAGCGGCAGCCTCCACCTCTCTGTTCTACCGCTGGAAAATCACACTCAACCCGTAATCTGTAGCCGGAGCTACTTCCTCTTTTACACGGAGCGGCTGTAGAGATGGTGTAGGATCGGTGTGGAAAAATATAAACAGTTAGGCCAGTCACAGTAGGTCTCCTGATAACAGGACTTTACATGAGGAGCCTGTAATGGCAAATAGCAAGAATTCCCCAGTCTTGGGTCCGAGGGGTAACAGACGCCTTCCCACCCCTAATGTCTAATTTTGACAAATGATCGAAAAGGGGTGTCACAACAGGGTTCCTACATTAGGGCATCACAACATTTAGTGGCATAAAAGGCTGGTACGCTATATGATGTATGGGTAAAATATCCGAATGCCCAGAAACCCTAATAAGATAGACTTCAGCAAGAGCTTTCCTGAAGGCTTTGAAATTTTTCAGGAAATACCGGATCCT
>Ga0256845_1001766_pt1 | contig 16866 bp, 13 predicted proteins | sample RiftiametaG_FD_189101 | JGI IMG/M metagenome (GOLD analysis project Ga0256845, IMG submission 189101) | Tube worm associated microbial communities from hydrothermal vent at the East Pacific Rise, Pacific Ocean - Riftia | ecosystem: Host-associated > Annelida > Integument > Unclassified ...
AAGTGCAATCAAATTGTATAATGAAATAAGATTACACTTATCTTTAGACTTTAAAACACCTAATATGGTATATAAATTAACAGCGTAAATCAATTTTAACCTGTAGCCGTATTTTAGGACGAGACATTGCGAAACCAGCATCTGAATTGGAATTGAACATATGAAAAACCAAGAAAAAAAGAATAAAGAAAAATCTCTCTACGAATTTTATACGGAAAATTCTTATCAGACTGCTTACGTTCCAACTGGAAGAAATTTTAGCGAGTGGAATAAGGAACAAAAAATGGCTGAATTGAATAAGTTACTGAAAGAATTTAAAAACCCTTCTGCTGCTTCACCACGAGGCAAGACTTACAATTTGATTGATGAAATTTTTGATTCAAGTCCAATTCCTAAAGCCAAAATTGACGGAAATGCGAATGAAATAATGATTGAATATTGTGGTTGTCGAGATGACGTTTATGAATGTATGAAAAATGATTCGAATGATTATTACTATTCGGTCGAAAAGGAACAAAAAGGAACAATTTCATTAGATAAAATGATTGACTTTTGGAATAAATATTCCGACTGAATTGAATAAAAACAACGTTTTACAACACCATGTGTAGTTCATTGCTTCTGAATTTCCTATCGGAAATTCCTCACGCTTTTACTATCTTTGGTTCACGGCGGAAAATCCTTGCGGATTTACACGCAACGAAACCATACACAAACCCGTTCGTATGCAATCCTCCTACCTGTCGGTTTGCATACGAACTGAGCAGGGACAAGCCTAGTTAAACGAAATATTCGAATTTAACTAACTTATTTCTTAGGGATATTCTTCAAAATCTCTAAAACAAACTTCCAGTATTTTTGAACCGATGATATTTGAGCACGTTCATCTGGTGAGTGCGCACCTTTTATGTTTGGACCAAAACTTATCATATCCATATTTGGATAATTTGTTCCTAAAATACCACATTCTAATCCTGCATGACAAGCAGCAACATGAGCTTCTTCACCATTAATTTCTTTATACAAACTTGATAACACTTTTAAAATAGGCGAATGCATATTTGGTGTCCAACCCGGATAATCACCCGAAAGCTCAACTTCGCAACCCGTTAATTCAAACGTTGCACGCAACGTATTCGCTAAATCCATTTTAGAACTTTCTACTGATGAACGTGTTAAACATCCAATTTTAACATTACCTCTTTTTACAATAACTCGTGCTATATTATTTGATGTTTCTACCAAACTTGGAATATCTGCACTCATTCTATAAACACCATTACAAGCTGCATAAATTGCTCTTGTTAATCCTTCTTGAACACCTAAATCCATAATGTTTTTTGGTGTATCAATTTTAGAAACGTTAATTTCTAAATCGGGTTCCATAGTTTTTAACTCTACCTTAATGGTTTCTGCATATTGCTTCATTTCTAACAGAAAAGCTTCTTCATGTACAGTGTCAATAACAACTATGGCATTACTTTCGCGAGGAATCGCATTTCGTAAACTTCCTCCATCAATTTCTGAAATTCGTAATCCAAAATTCTCAAAACCATCAAACAACAAACGGTTCATGATTTTATTAGCGTTTCCTAACCCTTCGTGAATTTGCATTCCTGAATGTCCGCCTTGTAAACCTTTTACGGTAATTTTATAACCAATTTTAAATTCTGGTGTTTCTTCTTCATTATACCTTCTAGTTGCCGTAACATCAATTCCACCGGCGCAACCTACTCCTATTTCATCATCTTCTTCGGTATCTAAATTTAATAAAATACCACCAGAAAGCAATCCACCTTTTAATCCCATGGCACCAGTCATACCTGTTTCTTCATCAATTGTGAATAAAGCTTCTATTGTTGGGTGTGGAATATCGGTGCTTTCTAAAAGCACCATTATTGTGGCTACTCCTAGCCCATTATCCGCACCAAGGGTTGTGCCTTTTGCTTTTACCCAATCACCTTCAATAAACATATCAATACCTTGAGTAGCAAAATCGAAAACAGTATCACTATTTTTTTGGTGAACCATATCTAAATGTGATTGTAAAACAACTGTTGTTCTGTTTTCCATTCCTGATGTTGCCGATTTTTTTATAATAACGTTTCCAACTTCGTCTTCAATGGTTTCTAAACCTAGATTTTTACCAAATTCTTTCATGAATGCGATAACGCGTTCTTCTTTTTTTGAACCGCGTGGTACTGCATTTAAATCTGCAAATTTATTCCAAAGTTGTTGTGGTTGAAGTTGTCTTATTTCTGAACTCATAGTTTATTGTATTGTTTTACAAAGTTAATAAAAATGAACCGACTTTTGCTGCTACTCCTGATTGAAGTGGCATCCTTTTTAAAACAAAAAACATAAAATTTGCTATGTAGAACTAAGCATTAACAGATTGCCACGTCGTTCCTCCTCGCAATGACGGACTTTTAAAAAGATATAACGGAAAGCAGGAAGAAACCTTTATAGATAAACAGTTGCCATTGGGTACAAATTTTTATCTATTTTTGAATATGCTAAAAAAGAACAAAACGATTGCTGCGTTTTTATTGATTCCGCAATATTTTTTGATAAAATTACTGGCGAATTACCCAGATTTTGTGGAGACGTATTACAGCAATGGTTTGTACCCGATTATTTCGAAACTATTTAGGTATATATTGGGTTGGCTGCCGTTTTCGTTTGGTGATTTGGTGTATGCTTTTGCTATTATTTATGGCGTGCGCTGGCTTTATAAAAACCGAAAACGTTTAAGAAAAGATACGAAACAGTGGTTTATTGATGTATTTGCAGCAGTTTCGGTTGTTTATTTTGCATTTCACTTGTTTTGGGGTTTGAATTATTACCGATTGCCTTTACATAAAAGCTTAGATTTAAAGCATAATTATACTACTGAACAATTGATTTTGGTTACTGAAAAATTGATTGAAAAATCGAACACATATCATTTAAAAATTGCTAAAAATGATACTTTAAAAGTTGATTTGCCTTTTAGTAAAAGTGAGATTTTAAATATAGCATCTAAAGGTTACGAGAATTTTAAACAAGTATTTCCGCATTTGGAATACAAACCGAAAAGCATAAAAAAATCGTTGTTTAGTTATCCGTTAACGTACATGGGTTTTAGTGGTTATTTGAATCCGTTAACTAATGAAGCTCAGGTTGATGCTTTGATTCCTAAATATAAAATCCCTACTACGGCTTCGCATGAAATTGCGCATCAATTGGGTTATGCCGCAGAAAACGAAGCTAATTTTATTGGATGTTTAGCAGCTATTAATCATGATAATGTTTATTTTAATTATGCTGGTTACACCTTTGGATTACGACATTGTTTAAATGAAATATATAATAGAGATGAATGTCTTTTTGAAGATATGGTTGCCGATGTAAACAAAGGTATTTTAAAAAACTATGAAGAGGTTAGATTGTTTTGGGAAGCGCATCAAAACCCTGCCGAACCATTTTTTAAATTGTTTTATAGCAATTTTTTAAAAGCTAACAAACAAGAAAAAGGCATGGAAAGTTACAGTTATGTTGTGGCATTATTGGTTAATTATTTTGAAGCTAGTAATATTTAAAATTAATTTTATAACTTACACTTGTTTTTTGATTATGAAACTTCCATAACGAGGTGTTGATAACCAGAAGAATGACTGTATGGAAGATACACATCACCAATAAAAACAATAATTATAACACATGAAATATCTATTTACAATATTCGCTTTTTGTTTATGTGTGTCTGCTTCGGCACAATTACTTAAAACTGAAGAACCTATAAAATTACCTATATCTTTAAGTTTCTTACAGTATCAAAATTTTCAAAATACACTTGATTTTAAATCTGATTTAAAAGCTTACACCTTTACCATTGACCAATTAGATAAAATGCGCCAAGGTCATTTTATTATTAGCTCTAAAAACATAAATAAAAAATTTACTTTTATTGAACTTCCAACCATAGATTTAAAAAAGGAGTTAAATAATATCATGCATAAAATTCCTGGACTAGATACTCCAGTGAGAGCAGAAGGATTTACGCTTTAATTTATTTTGCTATTTTTCATACTAGTCAAATACTACATTCGTAGATTTTTATTTTGATAGTAAATCAATTTAAAAAGTTAAAAAAATCATAATAATATCATCCTACATTTTTAATTTATATCTTTAAAAATCTAATTTAACCAATTAAAAGTATAATGATAAAAACGTATCTCAGTATCTTCACGTTTTTGTGTAGTCTTACGCTATTTTCTCAAGACTATTTTCCAAAAAACGATGGTGTAGTTTCAATAAACACAAACTATACAGCAATTACAAATGCAAAAATTCATGTCACTCCAACTCAAGTTATTGAGAATGGCACTTTACTAATTAAAGATGGTAAAGTTGTAGCAACGGGAACTTCTGTAACTATTCCAAAAAACACAACTGTTATCAATATTTCAAGAAAAAGTATTTATCCTAGTTTTATTGATATGTATTCAAATTTTGGGATTGAAAAACCAAAAAGAAAACCTGGAAATAGACAAGCTCCTCAATATGATGCAAGTCGAACAGGTTATTATTGGAATGACCACATCATGCCAGAGAACAATGCTATTGACAAATTTAGTTATAATAATAAATCTGCAACAAGTTTACTTAAAGCAGGGTTTGGTGTTGTAAACACTCATATTCAAGATGGTATTATTAGAGGGAGTGGCGTTTTAGTTGCTTTAAATAGTAAAGATGGAAATGAAACACGGATTTTAAATCAAAAATCTGCTCAATACTTATCTAAAAGCAAAAGTGTATTATCAAGACAATCATATCCTACATCACTTATGGGAACTTTAGCCTTGCTAAGGCAATTATATATTGATGCAGATTGGTATGCCAAAGGAAACTTTAAATCAAAAGATTTATCACTTGAAGCATTAAACAAAAACAAACATTTAGTACAAATTTTTGCTGCTGAAAGTAGAGTTAATATTCTAAGAGCAGATAAGCTTGGTGATGCCAATGGCATTCAATATGTGATACTTGGCGGCGGAGACGAATATGAACGTATTAACGATATAAAAGCCACTAATGCTTCATTAATTATTCCTATAAATTTCCCAAAAGCTTATGATGTAGAAAATGCATTTTTAGCATCCACATTAACACTAAGCGATATGAGGTCTTGGAATCAAAAACCAACAAACCCAAAAGTATTAGCTGATAACAATATCAACTTTGCTTTAACAACTCATTCATTAAAATCACCAGCAGATTTTAAATCAAATCTTCTGAATGCTATAAAACATGGTCTTTCAAAAGAAAAAGCTTTAGAGGCATTAACAACTATTCCTGCACAGCTTTTAGGAAAATCAAATAGTATTGGTTCTTTAAAAACTGGTAGTTATGCGAATTTCTTAATTACTTCTGGAGATATATTTGATAAAAAAACAACACTTTACGAAAATTGGGTTCAAGGTCAACAAACCGTTTTTGAAGACATTAACACTAAAGATATTAGAGGTGATTATGAATTCTCTTTAAATGGTGAAACATATACCATGTCTATTAAAGGTGAATTAAGCAAGCTGAAATCTGAAATTAAAACAGCTAAAAATAAATATGGGTCAAAAATATCATATACAGATGATTGGGTAAATATTGCTTTTAAAACATTAGACTCTACGAAACAAGAATTTATTAGAATTGTAGCAAATGTAGACACTCAAAAAAACCTTAACGGAAAGAGCATTATGCCAAATGGAACTGAACGTTCTTTTTATGCAAAGTATTCTAAAAAGGAAGACAAAGACAAAAAGGAAGACAAGAAAAAAGAAGATGAAACAAATCGCATTTTTCCTGTATCATATCCTAACAATGCTTATGGATTTACACAATTACCACAAGCAGAAACACTTCTATTTAAAGATGCAACAGTTTGGACAAATGAAAAAGATGGTATTTTAAAACACACCGATGTACTTATTAAAAATGGTAAGATTGCAAAAATCGGTCAAAACCTTTCAGATAAAAATGCAAAAATAATTGATGCAAAAGGAAAGCATTTAACATCTGGAATTATTGATGAACATTCACATATTGCTGCTGCTTCAATTAATGAATCTGGACAAAACTCATCAGCCGAAGTTACTATTACTGATGTTATAAATGATACAGATATTAACATCTACCGAAATCTAGCAGGTGGTGTTACTTCTATTCAAATTTTACATGGTTCGGCAAATCCTATTGGAGGACGTTCGGCAATCATCAAATTGAAATGGGGAAAATCTGCTGATGACTTACTCTATACTAATTCTCCTAAATTTATAAAGTTTGCTTTAGGTGAAAATGTGAAGCAATCAAATTGGGGAGATAATGCAAGAACACGATTTCCGCAAACAAGAATGGGCGTTGAACAAGTATATACAGATTATTTCAGTAGAGCAAAAACATACGACAAACTAAAGAAAAGCGGTAAACCTTACCGAAAAGATTTAGAGCTAGAAGTACTTACCGAAATTATTAATAAAGAACGCTTTATTTCTTGTCATTCATATGTGCAAAGTGAAATTAATATGTTAATGAAAGTCGCTGAACGTTTTAACTTTAACATAAATACATTCACACATATTCTTGAAGGTTATAAAGTTGCCGACAAAATGGTAAAACATGGCGTAGGTGGATCAACATTTAGTGATTGGTGGGCTTACAAATACGAAGTTAATGACGCCATTCCTTATAACGCAGCCATTATGCACAATGCAGGAGTTGTAGTTGCTATTAATAGTGATGATGGAGAAATGTCGAGACGCTTAAATCAAGAAGCTGCAAAAGCTGTTAAATATGGAGATATTAGTGAAGAAGATGCGTGGAAGTTTGTAACATTAAATCCTGCAAAACTCCTACATATAGAAAACAGAGTTGGTAGTATTAAAGTTGGTAAAGATGCAGATGTTGTGCTTTGGACAGATCATCCACTTTCAATATATGCGAAAGCTGAAAAAACGATTATTGAAGGTGTTACATATTTTGATTTGAAACGTGATAAAATGAAACGTTCAACTATTCAAAAAGAAAAAAATGAGCTTATTAATATGATGATGAAAGCCAAAAACAAAGGCTTAAAAACGCAGCCTATTAAAAAGAAAGATGAGAACGAATTACATTGTGATTCAATTGATAACCAACACTAAAATTTATTTCAATGAAAAATTTAAAACTATCATTCGTATTAATTATAATGTTGTGTTCTTCAATACTTATAGCCCAACAAACACCTGGAGCAAAACAAAATAAAGATATTGCTATTACTGGTGGAATTGCACATATTGGAAATGGAACTGTTATTGAAAACAGTTTAATTATTTTCAAAAACGGAAAACTAACTACAGTAGCTGATGCTTCTCAATCTACTCAAGATTTGAGTAATATGGAAGTTATTAACGCTAATGGGGAACATATTTATCCTGGATTTATTGTACCAAATTCAACTTTAGGATTAGTCGAAATTGATGCTGTTAGAGCTACAAGTGATTTACGTGAAATTGGGAGTATGAATCCTCATATTAGAAGTTTAATTGCGTATAATACAGAATCTAAAGTCGTTGAAAGCATGCGACCTAATGGCGTACTTATTGGACAAATAACACCTCGGGGAGGACGTATTTGTGGCACATCGTCTATTGTGCAATTTGATGCTTGGAATTGGGAAGACGCTGCTCTTAAAGCAGATGATGGTATTCATATTAATTGGCCAAGTAGTTTTTCTAGAGGTCGTTGGTGGCTTGGTGAAGACCCTGGATTAAAACCAAACAAAAATTATAATAAACAAGTTACCGAACTTACAAATTATTTAAACGAAAGTAAAGCGTATAACAATGGCAGACAATCATCATTGCATTTGCCTTACACAGCACTTAAAGATGTTTTTGATGGTTCTAAAAAACTATATATTAATGTTGATGATGAAAAAGGAATTACCGATGCTATTAATTTCTCAAAAAGTAATAGTATTAAAAGTATGGTTATTGTTGGTGGTCGTGAAGCTTATAAAGTTGCCAATCTTCTAAAACAAAATAATATTCCTGTTTTATTACAACGTGTACATTCTAGACCAAATAGTGAAGATGAAGATTATGATTTACCTTATAAAATGGCAAAATTATTAGTCGACAAAGGTGTTTTAGTTGCTTTACAAACTAGTGGTAGTATGGAGCGCATGAATTCTCGTAACCTGCCTTTTTATGCAGGAACTACAGTTGCTCATGGTTTAGACAAAAAAGAAGCGCTTAAACTTATAACTTCTAACACTGCAAAAATTTTAGGTATTGATAGTTTTTGTGGCTCACTAGAAGTAGGTAAAGATGCTACACTTTTTATTAGTGAAGGTGATGCTTTAGATATGAGAACAAATAAACTCACTAGAGCATTTATTCAAGGTAGAAATGTGAGTTTAGAATCACATCAAACCAAACTCTACAAAAAGTATTCGGAGAAGTATAAGAATCAATAACAATAAAAAAAAGCGAATCACTAAGGTTCGCTTTTTTTTATTAAATTAAATTTTATTTGTCAATTTAATTGATTTAATGTTCTTGTAAATACATAATCATGACTTGCATTAAAAATTTGTATAGTTGACTTATCTAATTTTAAATCTAAAGTATTAGCTATAGAAATATTAATAGCATCTGCTGTACCTATGTTTTGAAATCTAATTGTATAGTATAAATAATCTGTGTTACTAAAACTGTTATGAAGAATTTCTGGTCATGAGATTCCAATATATCATTAGGATTATATAAACCTGTAACAACTCTACTTACTGATGAAGTATTATTATTTGACCCAAGCAAATATTCAATATTATCTGGAACAATTTTATTTGCTCTATAATAAATAGTTTTGTGGATTTGTGATATTTACAAAAACTTCAGAGTTTGTAATTGGGTTTGTTTCATCATACATATCTTCTAGACTCAAATAAAAAACAGTAGGGTAATATTCTTCAGACTCGCCTTTGTCAATTCTACAAAATAAAGAAAATGGGAATGGTTCAAAATTAAAAACTTCAAAACCATTACTATACATCATCACATTCATAAAAAGTCGATAAACCACAAGGTGGCGGTTCTTGAACTTGCGAAAAAACCGAACACGATAATAAAATCATTAAACCAAATAGTAATCTTTTGTTTCATTTTTGTAGTAAATTTGCTAAATTCAAAAATTAGCTATAAAATGCTTACTAAAGTAATAACCAGCATACAAAACCCATTTATTCGGCAAATTGTACACTTAAAAGACAAGTCGCGCGAACGTAAAAAAACGGGATTATTTTTAATTGAAGGCGAACGTGAAATTTCTTTAGCTATTAAAGGTAATTACGAATTGGAAACTGTTTTATTTTATGCTAATTTAATTTCTAAAAAACGCATTAACAGCTTAATAAATTTAGAAACTAACATTATTGAGGTTTCAAAAGATGTGTATCAAAAGTTAGCATATCGTGATACTACCGAAGGTATTCTTGCTGTGGCAAAAAGTAAAATTCATAATATTTCTGATTTAAAATTTGAATCTAAAAACCCATTAATTTTAATTGCTGAAGCACCTGAAAAACCCGGGAATATTGGTGCTATTTTACGAACTGCCGATGCCGCAAATGTTGATGCAGTTATTATTGCAAATCCTAAAACCGATTTATACAACCCAAATATTATTCGTTCAAGTGTTGGTTGTCTTTTCACTAATCAAATTGCTTCTGGATATACTACTGAAATTATTCAATTTTTAAAAGAAAAAAATATTACTATTTATTGTGCAGAATTACAAGCTTCTGTTCAATATCATACTCAAAATTACACCAAATCAACTGCTATAGTTGTTGGAACCGAAGCTACAGGATTAAGTGATGAATGGTTAAAAAATTCTAATCAAAATATAATAATCCCAATGCAAGGAGAAATAGATTCTATGAATGTTTCTGTTGCTGCTGGAATTCTTATTTTTGAGGCGAAAAGACAACGGAATTTTAAATGATTCGTCATTATGAGGGAAGTATGTCCGAAATAATCTTTTAAATTGAAACAAAAATTAAACAGATTGCCACGTCGTTAAAAAAGGCTTCTCGCAATGACACCAAAAACACAACATGACTGCAAACACTATTTTTTATATTATAATCGGCATAATCATTATAAACTTTATAGTTGATAAAATTTTAGATGCTTTAAACGCTAAACATTATAACGACAAACTTCCTGAAGATTTACAGGATGTTTATGATGAATCTGAATACAAAAAATCTCAAAACTACAAAACCACTAACTATAAATTTGGGCTTTTAACTTCTACGTTTTCTATTCTTTTAACTTTAGGTTTTTTGTTTTTTGATGGCTTTGAGTTTGTTGATAATATTGCTAGAGGTTATAGCGAAAACCCTATTATTATTGCTCTTATTTTCTTTGGTTTTATTATGATTGGTAGCGATATTATTACTACGCCCTTTTCGTATTATAGTACGTTTGTTATTGAAGAAAAATTTGGGTTTAATAAAACTACTGTGAAAACATTTTTTCTTGATAAAATTAAAGGTTGGTTGATGATGGTTATTGTTGGTGGCGGTATTTTGGCTCTTATTATTTGGTTTTATCAGCTTACTGGAAATCAGTTTTGGCTGTATGCTTGGGCTTTGGTTGCTGTTTTTACTTTGTTTATGAATATGTTTTACTCTAAACTTATTGTGCCTTTATTTAACAAACAAACGCCTTTAGAGGATGGTAGTTTAAGAGATAAAATATCTGAATATGCAAAAACGGTTGGTTTTAAATTGGATAAAATTTTTGTGATTGATGGCTCAAAACGTAGCACAAAAGCCAATGCTTACTTTTCTGGTTTTGGTAGCGAAAAACGTGTAACACTTTATGATACGTTGATTAATGATTTGGATGAAGATGAAATTGTTGCGGTTTTAGCTCATGAAGTTGGACATTATAAAAAGAAACACATTATTTTTAATTTGTTTGCCTCTATTTTATTGACTGGTTTAACACTTTATATTTTGTCGTTGTTTATTTCAAACCCGCTATTATCGAATGCTTTAGGTGTTGAGATACCTAGTTTTCATATTGGAATGATTGCTTTTGGCATGCTCTACTCGCCTATTTCTGAAATTACGGGTTTAATTATGAATGTGTTTTCTAGAAAATTTGAATACCAAGCGGATGATTATGCTAAAAACACTTATAAAGCTGAGCCTTTAATTACGTCACTTAAAAAATTATCGAAAAACAGTTTAAGTAATTTAACGCCTCATAAGGCTTATGTGTTTATGCATTATTCCCATCCTACACTTTTGGAACGGATTGGGAATTTAAGGAAATAGGCTTTTTAACGTTAGGAGAAATCGTATAATAATTTTTCTCGCAAAGACGCTAAGTCACAAAGGAGTTTTAATTCATCTTGACTTGTGCTTAAGACTGTCTAACTGTAAAGCGAAATTGGATGCTCATTCGTTGATGTTCAAATAAACAAATCTAACTATTATTTGACTTTACCAACTGGAATTAAAAAAAAATGAAATCAATACTTACGAAGAAGGTTTTTATCAACATTTTATTTATTCTAACAATAGTTATGTAGTAATATTGAGAAGTGGAAATGCAGGACTGAACGAACCGAAAAATGATAACCCTAAACTTCATTTTCGAGAGCAAAGTGTCGACCGAATTCGAATGATTTATGGAAATGTAAAAACAGAACGAAAAGCGGGATTTGACAAAGCTTTTACTTAATAAAACAAAAGGGAATAAAGAAAAAATAAATTTGTGGATGGATGCGTTAACGATTGATGCGGCATCCTTTTTAAAACTTGATGAAAAAAAAATTTAGAACTAGAATTAAACAGATTGCGACGTCCTTCGTCCTCGCAATGACATTTAAAAAGATATAGCGGAAAGCGTGTTAAAACGCCCAAAATTTACCAATTGAAATAAAAGTGTATCTTTGCCGCTTGAAACTCTGAAAAATGAGTTTAAATTCCTCAGAGTGAGGATGTGTTACTAGAAGTTTAGGTTTAAGTATGTCGATTCGCTTCTTTATGTAACACTGCATAACATAATCGAATACTTATACAAGAATGAACACATTCCAAGATTTAGGTTTGAATGAAGACCTTTTACGCGCTATTACCGATTTAGGTTTTGAAAAACCGAGTGAAGTACAAGACAAAGCAATCCCAATTTTATTAGAATCTGATACCGATTTGGTTGCTTTGGCACAAACCGGAACTGGAAAAACTGCTGCATTTGGTTTTCCGATGCTTCAAAAAATTGATATTGATAGCAGAACTACTCAGGGTTTAATTTTATCGCCTACACGTGAACTTTGTTTACAAATCACCAACGAAATGAAGCAATACGGTAAGTATTGTAAGGGTTTAAATGTGGTTGCTATTTATGGTGGCTCGAGCATTACAGACCAAGCTAGAGAGGTTAAACGTGGCGCACAAATTATTGTGGCTACGCCTGGTAGAATGAAGGATATGATTAGCAGACGTTTGGTTGATATTTCTAAAATACAATACAGTGTTTTAGATGAGGCTGATGAGATGCTAAACATGGGTTTTAAAGAGGATATTACTGATATTTTATCGCATACACCTGATGATAAAAACACATGGTTATTTTCGGCTACTATGCCAAGAGAAGTTTCTATTATCGCTAAAAAATTCATGCATAATCCACAGGAAATTACTGTTGGAAATAAAAATGAAAGTACAAGTACCGTATCGCACGAATATTATTTAGTAAATGCGAGAGATAGATACCAAGCCTTGAAACGTTTATCGGATGCGAATCCTGATATTTTTTCGGTTGTGTTTTGTAGAACGAAACGTGATACTCAGAAAGTTGCTGAACAACTTATTGAGGATGGTTATAGTGCTGGCGCTTTGCATGGTGATTTAAGTCAGAACCAACGTGATTTGGTAATGAAGTCGTTTAGAAACAAACAAATACAAACCTTAGTTGCTACTGATGTTGCTGCGCGTGGTATTGATGTTGAAAATATTACACACGTTATAAATTACCAATTACCTGATGAAATTGAAACGTATACACACCGTTCTGGTAGAACTGGTCGTGCAGGAAAAACGGGTATTTCGATGGTTATTGTTTCGAAAAGTGAAGTGCGTAAAATTAAAAGTATTGAGCGCATTATTAAAAAGCAATTTGAGAAAAAAGATATTCCTGATGGCGCAGAAATTTGCGAGGTGCAATTAATGTCGCTCGCCAATAAAATTCATAATACTGAAGTTAATCATGAAATTGATAAACATTTAACGAGTATTAATGAGTTGTTTGTAGACACAGATAAAGATGAATTAATTAAAAAATTCTTCTCGGTTGAATTTACGCGTTTCTATAACTACTACAATAAATCTAAAAACTTAAACATTGCCGAAGGTTCTTATGATAGAGATGGCGGGCGTGACGGTGGACGTAGTTTTGGTGGAAATTCAAATTCTACTCGATATTTTATAAATGTTGGTGCTAAGGATGGTTTTGATTGGATGAAACTTAAAGACTTCTTAAAAGAAGTTTTAGTACTTGGTAGGGATGATGTTTTTAAAGTTGAAGTAAAAGATAGCTTCTCGTTTTTTAATACTGAAAATGAATTAAAAGAGAAAGTATTAGCTTTCTTTACCGACTTTAAACACGAAGGTCGTTTTGTTAATGTTGAAGTTTCTGAAAATCGCGGTGGCGGTGGAAGACGTAACGATAAACGTGGTGGCGGACGAAGAGATAGTCGCGGTGGCGGAAGACGTGATGATAGACGTGGTGGTTCTGGAAACAGAGGCGACAGAAGACGTTCTGATTCTAGCTTTGGCGGAAGAAGTGATAGACGAAGTTCTGATGGAGAATCGAGGTCGAGACGTTCAGATTCTGGTTCAGGTTCCGGCTCTTCAAGACCAAGACGTTCTAGACGATAATACAAACCTAAACTAGGTATATAGATTATCTATTACATAGTTTGGGTTAAACTTTTTTGTTAATTTTTAGTCAAATTATAACAACAGCGTTATTATTGGCGTTTTGTTTAGTACTTTTATAACATATAAAAAGAACCTATTTTTTGATGAAGCAATACGCATTACTTTTTACTCTTATTTTAATATCTACGTTTTGTTTAGCGCAAAATGCTGATAAAGTATTAGGAATAGTAGTAGATGCTTCAAATGGGAATACTCTTGAAAGCGTAAATATTGTAAACCTTAGTCAAGTTCTTGGAACTACAACTAACAATAAAGGTGAATTTGAAATTTCCGCAAAAGCGAATGACACATTACACTTTTCATATTTAGGTTTTAAATCTATAAAAGTTAGAGTTACTAACGATTGGTTAAAATTTGGAAGTTCTAAAATTGAGCTTACAGAACTTGCTCTAGCTCTTGAAGAAGTGGTTGTGAATCAATTAAAATTAACAGGCTATTTAGAAGTTGATATTAAACAAGTTCCTGCAATAAACAACAATTATCGCTATAGTATTTCTGGATTACCAAGTACTGGTTATGAAGCTGGTAAACCAACGGCTGTTACTAAAATATTAGGTTCTATTTTTAATCCTGCAGATTTTTTATACCGTATGTTTGGTAAAAAACCTAACGAATTACGCAAGTTGAAAAAGATGAAAAAGGATGATGAAATTAGAAACTTATTAGCATCACGTTTTGATAGAGAAATGCTTACTGCTTTACTACAAGTTGATAAGGTTGATTTAGATGAAATTGTTAACCAATGTAACTACTCTAAAAGTTTTATACAATCTGCAAACGATTTACAAATACTGGACGCTATTAGCGAATGCTATGAAGAATACAAAGTATTAAGTAGAGGAAGAAGTAGACGTTTTTAGTTAAAAAAATCATATAAATATTTAAGAGGAAACTAATTAGTTTCCTCTTTTTTTGTTAATATAATTAATTTATTAAACGTTAATATTTAACTAAAAGCATTGTTAAAGTGTCTTAATATGTAGGTATTACTCTTCTATATTCTAGTTATTTGAAAAATCTGTTTCAAAACTAAAATGCTTAAATTAAAAATTATTATTTTTTTATTTTTCCCAATTTCTATAATTTCTCAAAACATTAAAGGGAAAGTATATGATAAAACTTCAACTGTAAAAGGAGCAACTATTTATAACTTAACAAAAAATCAAATTAATTATACAGATGAAAATGGGAGTTTTGAAGTTCAAGTAAGCATTAACGACACTTTACTTTTTTACTCACTATTTCATCATAAAAAAAGTATAATAATTAATAAAAGTCATTATAAAGACATTTTAGTAATAGAATTAAAAAAAGCTATAAATGAATTAGACGAAGTCCTTTTAAGTAATGAATTAGAGCCAAAACCTTTTGACTCAAAAAAGGAAACTTATAAGTTAAACGAACAAATAAAAAATGATATTAAACAAAACCCATCTTTATATGGTTTACAGCCAAATAACGGTTTAGATTTTATTAAAATAGCCAGCTTAATTGGTAAACTTTTTAAAAAGAAAAAAGAAAAAAACAAACCTATAACCCCTCTCATTTACAAACAGTTTGACTCTCTATTTACTCATGATAAATTTTTTAATAATAAACTTTTATCTACCGAATTAAAAATACCAAATAACTATAAAACTTTATTTTTTGACTATTGCGATGCTCAAGAAATTGACAAAAAATTAATGCTAAACAAAAATCAGTTTTTATTACTTGACGAGTTACTTAAATGTAGTAATGCATTCTTAGAAATACTTTCAGATTATAAAAAAGAATAACCTTTAATTAGTTTCATAAAAACGTTCTATAATTTCATTATAACTCTTAATTGTTTTTTTACACCAATCTATTCGTTTTTCTATTTGCTCTTCTTCAGTTAACTGCCAATTAATATTTGTTTGCTTCAATTTTGTAGTTACGTATTGTAAAATTATTGCTGCCGAAACTGAAATATTTAAACTTTCGGTAAAACCTACCATTGGTATTTTTAAAAAACAATCGGCTTCTTTTAAAACCTCATCAGATAAACCTTCTGTTTCTCTTCCAAAGAAAAAACAAGATTTTTTAGTAACATCAAATTCATGCAATAAACAATCATTTTTATGAGGCGTTGTAGCTACAATTTGATACCCTTTTTGTTTTAAATCTGTTATGCAATCTTTCACATTATGGTATCTGTTTAAATCCACCCATTTTTGCGCGCCCATTGCAATTTCTTTATCAATACGCTTAGAGTTTTGCTCTTCAATAATATTTACTTCTTGTATACCAAACACATCGCAACTTCTTAAAACTGCGCTTGTATTGTGTAATTGATACACATCTTCTGTAGCAACCGTAAAGTGTTTTGTACGTTGCGATAACACAGTATCAAAACGTTGTTTTCTGTTTTCGGTTAAATACAATTCTAAATGTTGGAGAAGTTTAATGTTTGGCATAGTTCAAATTTAGTAAATTTATATCATGAAAAAACATATTGTTATACTAACTGGTGCTGGCATAAGTGCCGAAAGTGGTATCAAAACATTTAGAGATGCTGATGGTTTATGGGAAGGACATGATGTTATGGAAGTAGCCACACCTGAAGGTTTTGCTGCAAACCCAGAATTAGTTTTAGATTTTTATAACCAACGACGAAGGCAACTTTTTGATGTTGAATCCAATCAAGCTCATTTTGATTTAGCTAAACTTGAAAAAGATTATAAAATTAGCATCATAACACAAAATGTTGATGATTTACACGAACGTTCTGGAAGTACGAATGTGATTCATTTACATGGTGAATTATTAAAGGTTAGAAGTACTTATGATGAATTGGA
>Ga0256845_1001767_pt1 | contig 16864 bp, 10 predicted proteins | sample RiftiametaG_FD_189101 | JGI IMG/M metagenome (GOLD analysis project Ga0256845, IMG submission 189101) | Tube worm associated microbial communities from hydrothermal vent at the East Pacific Rise, Pacific Ocean - Riftia | ecosystem: Host-associated > Annelida > Integument > Unclassified ...
GTCCATCTCTTGCGCCGCCCACTGCTCGGCGGCGGTGTCATCATCATGCCGCTGCCGCCACCGCGGCGCATGCTCGAGATCTTCGGTGGCGCGATCCTCATCGGCTCGACCGCGGCGGCAGTCGGTGCCTTCTACATCACGCTCTCGGTGGTCTTTCCACCGGGCGCGCTGGCGTTCTTTCTGAGCGCGCTCTCGGGTGCGGTCGCGGTGTCGATCGGCTTCTGCTTCATGATGCACCTGCGCCTCACGAAGCACCTGCGCTCCTGGCTCGCAGACCCCGAGGGAGGAGTCGATCGCGAGGCCTGGCGCGAAGCCCTGAACTACCCGGTCTTCCTCGCCCTGACCGTTGGCATCGCCGCCCTGGTGGTCAGCAGCGCGGTCGCGATCGCCACCGGCTTCTACGCCGGCAACGTCATGCTCGCGTTGCACACCGCGGTCGGAGGCCTGCTCGCGGCCCTGCTCGACGCCATCTTCGCCTGGCTCTACACCGACTTTAGGGTCCGCAACATCCTCCAGGGCATGTCCGGCCGCGACCCCCTGCTGCCCGTCGGCGGCGACGGCATCATCCGCTTGGGCCTCGGCCTGAAGATGGCGATCGTGATCGTCGGCGTCTCCGTCGTCGGCTCGGCGGTCGCCGGCACGCTCGCCTTCCGCGGCGCCGAGGCAGCGGTGGCGAGCGGCGACATCTCGGGCCTCGCGCTCAAGATCCTCGCGGTCACGGTGGCCGGCCTCGCGGTCTCGCTGAGCGGCTGTCTTTTGGTCGCCCGCCACATCACCATGCCCCTCGAAGAGCTGACCCTGATGCTCGCCGAGCTGATCCCCGAGCACTACGGCAACCGGGCCCTGCCCCGCAACAGCGACGAAGCTGGCCAGCTGATGGCGGCGGTCAACCAGATGCTCGGCGGCCTCGAGGAGCGCGAGTTCATCAAGGACGCCTTTGGCCGCTACGTCAACCGCCAGGTCTCCGACATCGTTCTCCAGGGCGGCCTCGACCTCGGCGGCGAACTCCTCGAGATCACCGTGCTGATGAGCGACATCCGCGACTTCACACCGATGACCGAAAACCTGCCACCGGCGCAGCTCGTCAAGCTGCTAAACCGCTACTTCACCACCATGGTCGAAGAGTGCGTCGAGCAGGGCGGCATGATCGACAAGTTCATCGGCGACGCGATCATGGTGGTCTTCGGCGCCCCTGTCCGCCTGCCGCCAAAGGAGTCGGCACTGCGGGCCGCAAAGGCAGCAATCGGCATGCGACGGCGCCTCGCTGTGCTCAACGAGCAGCTTGTCAAAGAAGGGCTGCCGGCACTGCGCACAGGCATCGGCATCCACACAGGCGAGGCGATCGCCGGCAACATCGGTGCTCCGCAGCGCCTCGACTACACGGTGATCGGCGACTCCGTAAACGTCTGCGCCCGCATCGAGACGACCTGCAAATTGCTCAACCAAGAACTCCTGATCTCCGAGGTCACCCGCGATCTGCTCGGCGACCGAGCCGTGGTCAGCGATCCCTACGACATCCAGCTCAAGGGCAAGTCGCAGAGCACCCGCATCCTCGCGCTCTTAGACCTCAAGGACGAGCCCGAGACAGACATCTCTGCCAGCGCCAGCGCCAGCACAGCTGCCGCGACCCACGACCAAGCCCGCGTATAAAGATGCAACCGCCAACTGAGCGCCATTCCGAGGACGTCACGGCGATCCTCCTGGCATTCCGCGAGGCCACGCGCCACCTCTGGAACAGCGCCTTTGCCGGGCATCCAGAGGCCTCTCACGACTTTATCAACGTCGAGCACGCGCTCTTTGAAGCGCTCGTTCTCCAGCGCATCGACGCCACCCGAGCATGGCGCTGGGGCTCCGCCTCCGACCAACACTGGCCCGAGCTGCGCGTCATGCCCGAATTCGGCCCCGCAGGATGCCGCGTGATGTGGGCTCGAGCAGAGGCAAATTCATGGCACTGGCGCGAGATCCAGCTCCAGCAGGCGCCCGAGCTCGCGTATATCGGCTTCTTTGACTGGCGAGAAGAGGGCCCCTCAGACTATCAATATATGAGATGCAGGGTTCTCAAATGTAATGAGCACCCGCAGATCATCGGTGCAGACGTGCTCCTTCCGCCACTCGGGCTCCGTGTCAGCTATCTGCGCACGCCCTAAACCGCGGCGCCCAGCGAGGCACTGCCAGACAGGGACGCTCTGTCGCTATCACCCACGCTTCGCTGGTTTATCGATCTCTGTGTAGTGAATGGTAGCTGCCCGAGAGTCCGAGCAATGACCGCTTTTGCGCCCCGGCTGCGCTACCTCGCATTTTTGCCAGGGCCCATGGTAGGCTGCACGCTTGGAGTTCCGTCGATGGCGCGCACCCACGAAGTCACGCTGAACCAAGTACCCATCCGTTGGGATCTGGACGCCGGAGAGCTGTCGTTCCTCGGTCTGCCCTCGGTGCTGCTCTGGGCCAATCCATCGCTCTATCGGATGCTCAAACCCCTGGTCGATCACGTCGGTATCGATCTCTTTGGTCTGATGGTCGCGCACGAATCGAGCAAGGGCACCGCCGAGGATTACCACGCGATGGTCACCCAGCTAGGCTCGACCTTCGCGGAGGGTTTCCTCGCCTGGGGCGAAGCGGTCTCCACCGCCGGGTGGGGCCGATTTGAGCTCCCAGAGCTCGACATGGAGGGTCATCGGGCAAGGGTCCGAATCAGCAGTCCATGGGAGCTACAGATGCTTCGCGACACCGGCGATCAGTGGGGATGTCCGTTCATTCAGGGCAAGCTTATCGGGATTTTTAGCCACGCCTTCGGTGTCACTTGCTGGGCCGACCAAGAGGCGCTCGATCTGCAAGCATCGACCGTCGAGTTTCGCATCTACCCCGCAGAGCGCACGCTCAAAGCCTCGCTCGAAACCCTGCAAACGCAGCTTCGCGAGTCACGTGAGCGCGGACTTCGCGACAAGATCGACGAGGCGACCCACGAACTCAAAGAGAAGCAAGCCCTTATCCGCAGGCTCTCGACCCCGCTTATCCAGGTCTGGGACGGGGTATTGGTCATCCCGCTGATCGGCGATCTCGACACCTCGCGAGCGCAGGTGCTCACCGAAAACACTCTACACGCCGTCTCTGAGCGGGGCGCCAGCGTCGTGATCATCGACGTCACAGGGGTCTCCAAATTCGACTCAAAGTCTTCAGGCCATCTCCTGCGGACCGTCGCAGCAGCGGGACTCCTGGGCGCCCGTTGCCTGCTCGCTGGGGTCTCTCCGCGAATCGCAAAGATGCTCGTCGACAGCGGAGCAGCGTTGACCGGTGTGCCCTGCTTCGCGACCACCCAAGCCGCGCTCGAACATGCGATCGGCAAGCAATCGATCCGTCAATAGCCGGGTCGAACAGTTCGCATTATATACACACGAGCTCCACCGTCGCGGCTCAGTCGCCGCGAGGCCCGTTCAAGCGCTCGGCGAGTTCTCTGACAAAACGTCGCTCGTGGTCATCGCTGATCTGCTCGTGGCGCCAATTGATGACCGTATAGATCCCAGAGGTCAGGGCAGCGAGCACTATTGGCGAGATCCAACCGCGTTCATTCACCTCGCACAGCGCGAGCGCGACCAATGGATGGCGCGAGTTGATCTCAAATCCGTACTCAGCAGCCGCCGCGAGATGATCGCCACGAGAGGAGCAAAGACCCAGCTCCTGTCCTCTGAGCAGCCCGCTGCTGTGCATACAGATGAGCTGAAGCTCGGCAGAGAGCGCCCGCAAGAGTCCCTCCTCAGCGCTGCCCGTGGCCGCAACCACGCCAAAGACGACAGGCACTTCCCCAGAGTGTTTGCTCTCTTCGCGAACTCCACCGCGAAGCTCATGGGTTTCACGGGCTTCGCGGGTTTCACTCACCTCGCGGGTTTCACTCGCAGATCGCGAAGGCAAAACCTTGGCGATGCTATCGCGAGCCCGCAACTGCCAACGTGTGAGATCTTGGGTAGCAACCTCAAACGCCCTAGCCGCCCGCTGTAGATACGCGAGGGCTGTCGGTCGCAGATCCTTGCGCAGCCGACCCGCGCCATAGCGGGCACACAGCGACACGTAGAGGCCAACTAGCTGCTTCTCCAGGCTGACCTTGACGCGGTGTTCCAACGCATCGATATCGAGGACCGCGGGACAGCGAACCGCGCCTGCGCCGAGCAGATAGGCCGAGAGGCCAGTGCTCCCAAAGACCCGATCACCGAACCCAAAGTCGACCTGAAGATCCTCGCGAAGCTCACTCGGCAGCCAAAGCGTGCACTCAAGCCCGAGTGCGGCCTTGCTCTGTAGTGAGACGATCGCCCCCTCTGGAGCCCGATCCTGCAGCGTCGGCACATGCCCGAGCTGCTCGAAGAGAACCTGCTCTTGCCGCCATCCATCCTCGAACGACTCGAGGTCAAAGATGCCGGCCAAGCATTCGCGTTGGTCGTCATCGAGAACCAGCACCGGTCGATCGCCGACGCTCTCCCCCGGCAACGGCTCTACCAACCAACGCAGCGCCCGACCGCCGCTGGTATGGGGCTCCAACGCGTCGAGGCTCCACAGCTTCGCGCCCACGTCTGGAAAGAGCGGCAAGCTACACATCGCCCGCCACGCAGCCTGGCTGCGCTTGCCGTTGCGAGCCCTGGGGTCGAGAAAGAGCAGGCGCATATGGGCCCAGAGCGCGGCACGATCTTCGGCTGAGAGCGAACCCCACTGCGGCGCCGCATCGACGAGCAGGGCCGGCACTCGCCGCCGGCACCAGCGAGCGAGCTGGGCCACACGCTTCGACTCGAGATCGACCTCGCCCGTCGTCAACAGGGGAAGCTTCGGATCGATAAAAAAGGCACGAAGCGGCGCGTTCGCGGGTAGCTCGTAAGTGCCGATATGACGGCCGAGAGTGCAGAGCTCCAGAACCAATACTGGCTCCAGCCGTCGCGAGAGGCCGATTTGCCCCTCCGCTCGATCCGCGCTCAGACTCGCGGTGACGATGACTTCATGCTCCGGAATCTCGGGCACTTCGGGCGCCGCGGGTCGTGAGCTCAACCGTCGCGCTTGCTGCCCCTCGGGCAAGCTCTTACTCGGCTGACGGCGGCTGTCGGCGCCGTTGACAACGGTCCTCTCGCGCACGTGCTCCGATCTGCTCGCACCGCTCGGCACCGGCTCCCACGCATCGATCATCACCTCGGAGCCAAAAATCTCGGCGAGGATCCGGCGATCACCGCGACCGACCAGTAGGCACGAGACATCGTCCGCCAGCAACTTAAACTCGCGATCGATGACACGCAGCGAACCCGTGGACTTGATGATCTCGGCGATCTCGACCATCGAGCAGCGCTGGCCACCGACCGTGCGAAAAAGTGGCGAATGGGCGAGCGCATGCACCTGCTCGCCAGGACAGCGACCGATGCCCAACCGCGGTACCAGCCGGGTCTTCAAATCCTCGATCATCTCTCTGCCCTGCCGACCACGGCGAAAACCGATGCGGCGAAGAGCGACCTCGGTGGCGTCTTCGCTGAAGATCGCCGCGAGATAGCGCTTTCCCAGGGCCAAGGCGGTGCTCTGTCGCTCGCCTTCGCAGCTCTGCATGGCGAGAGCAAAGACATCTGCCGCACTCGCGAGCAGGTCGAGCATGATCTCGGCGAAGGCTCGATCGAGAACGACGCCATCAAAAAATTCGGTGGGCATGAAGTCGGCCTCGACAACAAACGCGAGCCCCCTCATCGGCAGGTTGATCTCGCGTTTGACGAGCAAGGCACCCTCCTTGACCAACCAAAAGACGGCGCCATGCAGATCCTCGACGAGCCCCACCTCGCCGCGGTAGGGGCCCGTCAACACTGTGGTCGCAAGAGTGGAGACCTGTGGCGCTAGCTCGAGGAGCCTCCGTCGCGACCGAAAAACCTCCTCGGCTCGCTGACGCTTCAGCTCGCGCTCAAGATCGACAACCAGCACCTCCGCCACGCCAAAGATCTGACGCAACCACCGGACATCGGCAGCATTGGTGAGCACGGGCGTAGGCATCGCGAGCTCGGTGAGTTCTGCGACCCGCTGGCGCGAGAAAAGCATGTGCCCCTCGCGCTCAACGGCGGCCGTTAATTCAACCAACGAGACCTCTCGCTCAGGTCCGCGAGCGCTCGGCCAGGTCACAGACTCGGCGAGCCTGCGCAGCATCGGCACCTGCCTCAGAGTGTCGGCCGTTGCGTAGTGATCGAGCCAGCGCTGCCAGAACGAGAGGCCCTCTGAGCCCGGCGGGGGAATGACATCAGCCCGGGCGTAGAGCACTTTTAACAGGTGCCAGCGCGCCTCGATGACAAACCCCAAAAGCCGACGAAAGGCGTCGTCCTCGACGATCTTCGCCTGCGAGACGTCCTTGCGCAGACGGCTGTCCTCGAGCACAACGACGATCTCGGGGAGTTCGTCCGCCAAGGCGTGGCTCGAGATCCAGACCCCGTCCTTGAGCAACCTAAGCTCGCCCTTGGTCGCGCCCACGACATAGCCGACCGAACCGGCATAACCGGCCCCAGAGATCGGCGCCCACACCAGGGCCTCCGGCAGCCCGCGACGACCGTCGGCGATCGTGCGACCGTCGAGCGTAATGCGGATCCCAGCGAAGGCACAGCGCCGCTCGATGTGACGCTCCTCGCCCAAGCGAGCGATCATATTGCGAAAGAAATCGACGACGACCTGGGCGCGAAGGCGCTGCTTGACGTGGATTTGCGTGCCCTCGATCGCCTCGACACCCGCCCCCGTGTTGACCGAGTCGGCGCCGTCGACATGCAAGTCCATGACAACCTCGCCGCTGTGGATCCGCGCCCACTTCGGCTCCATGCCCATCGCCGCGTTGATGCCGAGCGCGAGCTGTCGCGTAGCCCGAAGATCGTCAGAGTCATCGCCGTCAGCAAAGAGCGAGGCGTAAAGGTTTTTGAGTTCATCGGCGCGAAAGGGCCGGCCGTCAAAGCGCATGAACATGTCGTCGGCGTCGATCCGAAAATCGATCGTGCTCGCCCCGCGAAGCTTTGCCGCCTGCACCAGCTCGAGCACGTAACGCCGAGGATCCGCGAGTTGAAAACGCCGCATTTTCTCCCGCGCCCGCTCCGGATCGAGCGTAAAGCGGCCCTTGGAGTCAACGACGCCCTCCCCGCGCAGCTCGTCGATCAGCTGGTCAAGCGCCGGCATCGGCCCTCCATCGCTCGCCTCGCGAGATGACCGTCGCGCTCAGGGCTCAGCTCCTCACGCAGGTAGAGCAGCTTGGTCACAAGATAGGCGGCGAGCTCGGGCTCCGCCGCCACGACGCCCCCTATTAAGAGACTCTTGAGCAGCGCATGGCCGGCGTTCAAGACGACGAATCGAGCACTAGAAAAAAGACTGCGGCCGAGTCTGCTGGCCTCTAGGACAGGTGTCAGTTCACCGAGCTTGCGCTGGCTGATCGCGACCCGCAATGCGACCGGCGAGCCGGGGTAGTCGAGATCGCCGATCGCGATACCGCCGAGCTTGACACCATCGGCCAGGAGCAGCCCCCGCACCGCATTGGCGAAGTCATGCCAGCGCTGATCCTCGGCCGCGTTTGGGGCCGCTGCGGCAAGGCACAGAGCCGTATTCGCCGAACTCGCGCGCACTCCTGTGATCGCCTCTGCGAGCCGGTAGATGCCATCGCCGATCGCCGCGTCGAGCACCGGCCGCCCCCGAGATGCGAGCCTATCAGTGACCGGCGATCGGATCCGATCGCAGTGCAGCTCGCCTTGTAGCGTCTCTAGCTCGCTGATCGAGATCGGCGCACCGCCGAGGGTCGGGAACACTGGCAGAGTTCGACACTCGCCGGGCAGCTGCGCGCCGCAATTCAGGTGGCGAATCGCGGCCTCGCAGAGGGCTGTCTGCTGATCTTCGTCCCGCTGCGCCCGCACACCCGCGGCGATTTGCCCGAGCTGAGCGAAAAGCGCGACCAGCAGCGGCCCGCTCGCCGCGCGCTCGACTAACGCCATCGCCTTGGCGTAGTTCTCGTCGCGGATCACGTTGTCGCGGGTAAGCGTGTGCTCGAGAAATCGAGAGTCGATCTTAAAGGTCAGGTAAGGAATGCTGCCCTCGCCACCGACCTCCTCGTGCAGGGTGAGGCCGCCGTGGTAGTACCCGCGCGGCGCCTCGGCCTCGGGCCAAAGGCCGACGACGACCTCGCTGCCCTCCTCTTCTAAACGCGCGCTGCAGATCGAGTCGACCCCCAGGCGCTCACTCATCGACTCACCATTAAAGCGGATTTCGACGTGGGCGTAACGGCACCAATAGCGCAACGTCGCCAGCGCCCGAATGCGCGCTGCCTCGTACGCCGGCTCGTCGGCCTTGCAGTAAATCCGCACGGTTGTGCCCTCTCCGGGGGCATCTAAGAGGATTCGCTCGAAGGATCGATCCCTGCGAAAGAGGATCCGCCAATGCTGCCCCGCCCGTGCTGTATCCACACAGACGACATCCGGATCGATGGCAAAGACCGAGACAAAGCCGATGCCGAAGCGGCCGATTTTTGTGTAGTCGCCGTCCTTGGCCGAGCTGAAGAGCCGGGTCAGGCGAGTGTCGATGATCTCGCGATCCATGCCCTCGCCATTGTCGATGATCTCGATCGTCATCACGCTCTCGGCGACATCGTGCTCGACACAGATCTCGATCTCGAGGCTGCCCGCGTCGATCGAGTTTTGGATCATCTCGCGAAGAAACGACCACGGATCGGCAAATTGACCGACCAACGCCTCTAAGGCATCACCTAGCTCGAGCGGTGCAGGAGCGGTCACGGTGGCCGCAGGATACCGCAAGGCGTGCCCAGGCCCCAGACCACCCACAGGATCGCGCTCTCTCTGTGCGGCCCTCGCCTGCGCCCCCCTCCAACTCGACACTCGCCATTCGATCTCAGCCCCTCGCCGATCGAACCGCGCTGGCACACTCAAACGAGCGGCATAACCCTACCTCGCAAATGGCTCACTCATCGCATATATGCACCTTGAGCGCTCCTAGGACCCTGTGCGCGACTACAGCCGTGGACGAAGCCGATGACCGCCGCTAGCTTTAATACTGATGGTAGAAGATCGGGTTTCGTGGACAGAGCGGCGGGTAACCTGGAGCCGAGAAGAGGCAAATCACGCCGTACTCGCGCTCGCATCAAACATCGAACGCACCTGTCGACGGTGCTTCCCTAGCTCCGCCGGCTACGAAACCGACATCACCAACCTCCGCGGCCTCGTCGATGGTGTGCGTGTGTCGGTCCGGCGGGGATCGTTTCGTGCCATCGTCAGCACCCACTACTTCCTCGACGAGCGCGCCGAAGCCGACGGCTGGGCGATCCGAATGGTGACCTCGGCAAAGCAGCAACCGCCGAGCCTGCCCGAGAACGTACGATTTGGCCGTCGCCTCGCGATCGGCATGGCGATCACCGGCTTTGTCACTGTGCTCATCGCCGCCTATGGGGCCTCGGGGCTCTGGGGCTATTTTCGACTCTCGCTGATGATGAGCTTTCTGATCATGATGACACCTGCGCTCGCCTGGCTGAGCAGCGCCAAGAGCGAAACCGCGGACCCGCTCGCAAACCCCTGGCCCGCACTGCCGCCAGCGACCGACGACTTTGACCGCTGGCGCGAGACCTTGAGCGAAATGCGCGCTAAAGAGGCCCTCTTCGCCGATCACCGCGCCCTGCCCTTCCGCCGCTAAAGCCTTCACGGCGGGCCCCTCCGGGGTTACAAACGCCGCATGCTCGAGCCCAACTCTGCAAGTGCAGCGCTCGGCGCCCTGCTGCCCACGGATGAAAGCCCTGATCACGAGCATATTGTCGCCTTTCGCAGGTGCGCTGAGTTGCTCCTCAATCAATGCACACTCCGCATCGCCGGCGTCGCTCATCGACTCACGGAAATCGAGTTTTACTGGACCAGCACGGCCCATGCAGATCCCTTCACCCATCGAGATCCACTACAGCAGGAGTTCGCCCGTTGGTACTTTCACCGTCTGGGAGGCACCTACCGGGGCGGCACCTTCAAGGGCCTGGACATCGCGATCGGCAGCCCCCAGCGGCACGCCGGCATTCTCCTCCGCGGCATCGAGAATACATCGAGCGGCGAGCGGACAGACGGCTCATGCTCGGTCGTCGAAAAAATCCTCGCGAACACCAAAAATCCAACTATCGCCGCCCTCGTAGACTCATTTGATCGTTTGATCGACGGGCCAACGGGCAGCACTTCGCCGCTGCACCTGGAGCTCGACCGCCCCGGCAAGGTGCGAGTGATCCTCGCCTCGGCCCGCGTTGGCCTCACCCTCAAACGCGGTGCAGACCGGGCCCGTTGCTCCTTCCTCGACCGGCACTACCGATTCCTGGTCGAGCCAACTCGCCTGCGCAAGGGCCGATTGCACCTCGCGATCGCTCGCCACCAAGCCGGTGATGCTCTCGAGACGATCCACCGCCAGACCAGCATTGCCAGGGCTCCGATCAAGCGTTACCTCGCAGCCTTCGCCGCCGGACATGGCCGCAACCCGGCAGACTACCGCCATAAGCTCACAACCACCGAACTCTGCGAACTGCTGGGCGCACTCGCCTCTAGATCCTCACAGGATCGATAACGCGATGCCGATGACGGGCAACGATAACGATAGTCCGCCCGACGCCGGCATCGCCTCGTTCGTGTCGATGTTGGCCGCTAACCCGAGATGCGCTCGAGAATCTCCTTGGGCGAGCGCTCGTAGAGGTAGCGCTTCGCCGCCTCCGCCAAGTCGACGTCGCAGCGACTCGCGAGGCTGAACAGCACAAAGAGCACGTCGACGATCTCTTTGTCGACGTCCTTCTCGTTGAGCACCGCTTCGCCGAGCTGACCGCTCTGGACTAGCAGGCGAGCGACGCCGTAGTCGGGGCTGAGTTCGTTGATCTTGTCGCCGAAGTGCTCGGCAACCCACTTCTGCAGGGTGGCAATCTCCATGCCCCAAACCTACACGATCGGCACAGATATTGGGGGCGGGCGCCACCACATGCTCACAGCGCGCCCCCGCCCCTAACCCTCTCGCCGCAGCTTCGCAGCAAAAGCAGCTTCCCAATTACGGCCGTCAAAGTCGACCACTGCAACTCGCGAAAAGCCAGATCTGTCGACACAGCGCAGGTTAACGCTGTAGCCATCGGGCTGTGATCGAGGCACGTAGAAGGCCTTGATGCCGCAAATTCGACAGAATAGGTGGCGCGCAAGGCCGCTCCCAAAGCGGTACTCCGTGAGCAGGCCGGCGCCCTCTCGAAGATGAAAATGCGCTCTGTCGACGATCAGATGGAGATAGCCCGTACGCGCGCAGATCGAGCAATTGCAGGAAAGCACTTCGATCTCCACCGGTGCCAGGGCAGCAAAACGCACGCCGCCGCAATGACAGGCACCTGTGTGAAGGAGCAGCTCAGGCCTCGACATGCATCGATCGATCTCAAGAGCCGCTCGCCGGGTGCCCCAAAGGGAAGAAAAACCCGGCGAGCGCCGACACGGGGCTACGACTTGGCCATACGTCGGAGCACCGTGTGCAGGATGCCGCCATTGCGGAAGTACTCGACCTCGACCGGAGTATCGACCCGGCAGGTGGTTAAAAACTCGACCTTGCTGCCGTCGGCTCGAGTGGCCGTGACTTTGACGTCCTGGCGCGGCTCGAGTGTGTCATCGATCGCCACGGCGAAGGTCTCGCTGCCATCGAAGCCCAGGCTCTCGGTGCTATCGCCTGCCTTATAGGTCAGGGGAAGCACGCCCATGAACACGAGGTTCGAGCGGTGGATCCGCTCGTACGACTCTGCGACGACGGCGCGCACACCCAGGAGATAGGTGCCCTTGGCCGCCCAGTCGCGCGACGATCCCATGCCGTAATCCTTACCGGCGAGCACCACCGTCGGCACGCCCTCCTTGCGGTAATGCATCGCCGCGGCGTAGATCGACTTGACCTCGCCGTCGAGGTGATCCTTGGTCCAGCCTCCCTCTGTCCCTGGGGCCAGCTGGTTGCGAACCCGGACATTGGCGAAGGTGCCGCGGGTCATCACCCGATCGTTGCCGCGACGCGAACCGTAGGAATTGAACATCGCCCGCTCGACACCGGCAAGGGTCAAGTACTCGCCCGCCGGTGAAGTCGGATCGATCGAACCCGCCGGCGAAATGTGATCGGTGGTCACCGAATGGCCGAGCTTGGCGAGCACCCGAGCGCCCTCGATCGCGGTGATCGGCACGGCATCGGCGGTCAGACCGACAAAGAAGGGCGGCTCTTGGATGTAAGTACTGCTGTCCTGCCAGCCGTAAAGCGCGCCCTCTGAGGTCTCGACGGCCTGCCAAAGCTCGGAGCCGGTGAAGACATCGGCGTACTGCTCGAGGAATTGCTCGCGGGTGACTGACGCCCGCACCACCTCGGCGACCTCCTGGTCGCTCGGCCAGATGTCGCGGAGATAGACGTCGTTGCCGTCCTTATCCTTGGCCAGCGGATCGGTGCTGAGATTGATGTCGATGGTACCGGCGAGCGCGTAGGCGACCACCAGCGGCGGCGAGGCCAGGTAGTTGGCGCGGATGTCGGGGCTGATCCGGCCCTCAAAGTTGCGGTTGCCCGAGAGCACCGACGCGGCGATCAGATCGTTGTCGTTGATCGCCTTGGAGATCGGCGCCGGCAGGGGACCCGTATTGCCGATGCAGGTGGTGCAACCGTAACCCACCAGCCAATAGCCGAGAGCGTTGAAGTCCGCCATCAGGCCGGCCTTCTCGAGGTACTCGGTGACCACCGTCGAGCCGGGCGCGAGCGAGGTTTTAACCCAAGGCCGAGCCTTGAGCCCGAGCGCGACCGCCTTGCGAGCGACCAAGCCCGCCGCGATCATCACCCCCGGATTGGATGTATTGGTGCACGAGGTGATCGCGGCGACGCAAACCGAGCCGTCGCCGATCTCAAACGTATCGCCCTCGTACTCAACAGCGACCGGACCGGCCGGCTCTTCGCGACCAAAGACCTCGCGCCTGTCCACGCCCCACTGCGTCTGCATATTTGCCAGGGTGATGCGATCCTGCGGCCGCTTGGGCCCGGCCAGTGCCGGCTCGATGGTGCCCATGTCGAGCTCGACGGTCGACGAATAGCGGACCTCTTTTGAGTCGTCGCGCCACATGCCCTGGGCCTTGTAGTAGGCCTGTACCGTGCCGATCAGAGCCTCGTCGCGCCCCGAGAGCCGGAGGTAGCGCAGGGTCTGTTCGTCGATCGGGAAGAAGCCCATGGTCGCGCCGTACTCCGGCGCCATATTGGCGATCGTCGCTCGATTTGCCAGCGGCATCGAGCTGAGACCAGGGCCAAAAAATTCGACGAACTTGCCGACCACACCGTGGGCCCGCAGCACCTCGGTGATCCGCAGGACCAGATCGGTCGCGGTGCATCCCTCGGGCAGCTCGCCGGTGAGACACATGCCGACAACCTCGGGGATCAGCATGTAGATCGGCTGGCCGAGCATCACCGCCTCGGCCTCGATGCCGCCAACGCCCCAACCGACGACACCCAGGCCGTTGATCATCGTCGTGTGCGAGTCGGTACCGACCAGCGAATCGGGGTAGATCGTCTCGCCGTCGTCAAAGACCACGCGGGCCAGGTACTCGAGGTTGACCTGGTGCACGATGCCGGTGGAGGGCGGCACAACGCGAAAATTATCGAAGGCGCCCTGGCCCCACTTGAGAAACTCGTAGCGCTCGCGGTTGCGCTGAAACTCGATCCGCGAGTTGATCGCCAGCGCCGTTGGCTTGCGATAGGCGTCGACCTGCACCGAGTGATCGATCACCAGATCGCAAGGCACCTGCGGGTTGACCTTGCTCGCGCTCGCTTCGTCGCCGGTCATGCGGACCACCGCCGAGCGCATCGCCGCGAGGTCGACAACCGCGGGCACGCCCGTGAAGTCCTGCAACACAACCCGGCCGGGCATAAAGGGAATCTCGGTCTCGCCGACCTTCGTCGCGTCGTAGGCGGCCAGGTTCTTGATGTCCTCTTCGCTGACAACCTTGCCGTCGAAGTTGCGGAGGCAGGACTCTAGGAGAACCTTGATGCAGTAGGGCATGCCCTGCAGATCACCGACGGCGTCTAAGCGGACGATGCTGCGGCGACCTAAGGGGGTGTCGAGGGTCGCGCGGGCGTTGAAGGGATCGCGGGTCGAGGTCGCCATAGATGCTCATTAGCTCCGTAACGCCGGGCGAATCGTCCAGATTCGGACCGACGATCGGCGCGAATATACAGGTCCCCAAGGCGGAACGCACGCGAGCGATATCCGAGCTGCTACGAGCCCTGCGTCGACGCGCGAGAGGGGGCACACAGGCGGGCGAGGCCGCCCTCCGCGACCGCCAGCGGCACGCTCCAGACCAGGAAAAAATGCGCCTCCCGGATCCACCGCGACACCGGATGGGCATCGGCATAACCGGCCCCCTTGGCGACGATCAAAGCAGCGCTCGCCGCCCGCACAACTAGATCATTGGCGCCTAGACGGAGCTCTACCGGAGTCGGGCTCGCCTGCCCGGCTGCGGCCGCCAACAAGCCCCGGAGCAAGGCCTCGCGCTCGCTCGCGAAGACCGACAACGCCGATCTCACTTCGGCCCGAAGCTCTGCCTCCGCCTCGAGGAAGGCGAGGATCGAGCCGACCAAACCGAGCGCGAGCGTGGTCGTCTGAAGCCCCCCGGTGCGCGCACCGACACCCAAACGCATGACATTTGCAGCGGGTCCCGCGAGCAACCACGCGCGGTCGACCTCGACCCCTTCGCAGCGCAGTTCTGCGGTATCGCTGCCGACAATACCGAGCAGGGGATAGCGCTCGTCGACATCGACGCCCGCGCTCTTGGTCGGCAGCGCCACCAGGATCTGCTGGCCATCGCCCAGGGTCGCGCCAGTCACCACGACATCCGCATGCGCAGCCCCGGTGACCCAGGGCGAATAGCCGTCGAGCACAAAACCTGCCGCACTCGGCCGAGCCCGCAGCACCGGCTGCCGGAGATGGCGACGGCTCGTCGTCAGATGAGAGATCGCGACGGTCGCAAAATCCTCGCCGCGAGCGAGGCCCGGCAGCAGCTGGCTCTTGGCCCAATCATTGCCGGACTTGGCGATCCGCCGGCAGGCACCGGTGCGCTGAGTGATCACAAACGCGGTCGTCAAACAGGCCGAACTCAGCTCCAAATAACCCCGCAGCACCGCCTCGTCCGACCAGCCCTGACCGCCCCATTCGGGCTCGACAAACCACTCGAAGACCCCGTACTCGGCGCAGAGATCGAGGGCTTCGGAGGGCCAGCGCTCCGCCGAAGCGGGACGACTGCAGAGCGTGCGCAGGCGACCGCAGAGTTCGCCGAGCGCGGGATCGTCGGGGCTCTTGATGATCCTCAGAGCGCTACCTCAAATTTTTGCTGGACCCAATCGATCATGCCACCGCGGAGCGACGCGACCCGGCGAAAGCCGAGCGCTTCGAGCTCGATCGCTGCCCGCCCCGAGCGACCGCCCGAGCGACAGACAAGCACCAAGGGCTCATTTGCATCCCAGCCGCTCGCGACCTGTTTGATCGCGCCGAGCGGCACGTTTTCGACGCCCTTGATGCGACCGGCGCGCAGCTCATGGGGCTCGCGCACATCGATCACACGCACCTCCTCGGGGTGCACATTCAGCCATTGCGGGCCGACCTCGGGCACCCCGCCGACGGTCCGGGAGATCGCCGCCCAGGCCCGCTCCGGCAGCGGCTCGCCGCTGACCGTATCCTCCGCCGAGAGACCACAGCGCAGGTTTGCCGGCAGAGCCTCCTCGATCTTTTTGGGCTTGGCGAGGTTTAGGTTCGCCATGATCTCGACAAACTCTTCGACCGTCTTGTTGGCCCCGAGCCGCGGGTTGTAGCGCAGCTCCTCGGCGACGCTCGTCACCGTACGCCCCTTGTAGTCGTGCGCTGGGTAGAGCAGCGTATCCGCGGGCAGCGAGAGGATCTGGTCGTGCACCGATCGGTAGAGCGTGCGCGCATCGCCCTGCTGGAAGTCCGTGCGACCGCAGCCGCGGATCAGCAGCGCGTCGCCGGTGAACGCCATCTTGCGATCGCCGAGCACGTAGGTAGTGCAGCCCGAGGTATGCCCCGGGGTCTCGCGTATCTCGAGCGAACACCCACCAAAGCGGACAAGTTCACCGTGCTGAAGCAGCATATCGGCGCAATCAGGGCCCCCATGACGACCAGATGCGATCTTCGCCCCAAAACGGCGGCGCAAGACGCCAGCGCTGGTCACATGATCCGCGTGCACATGGGTTTCGAGAACAAAGAGCAGGTTGAGACCGAGCTGCTCCAAAATCTCCGTATCACGCTCGACCTGGTCACGGACAGGATCGATGATCACCGCCTCTTGGGTCCCGCGGTCGGCGAGGATGTAGGTGTACGTGGCGGACTCAGGATCAAAGAGCTGTCGAAAGATCATCGCGGCCTCCTCGGTGGTACGAGTATGAGCGTTAGAGCACAATGAACGCCATATCTCCAGCCCCAGAAAAATCTTCCCACCACTCGGCCCGGCGTCGCACGGGCGTCGCAACTCCTGCAACTGCTGCAACAAATCCGTGACGGCGCTCGACCCCAAGGGCCAAGCGCCGCCAGAACCCGATCAGGCCGCTCAATTTCGCTCAAGCATGAACTTCCAGAGCGGCTTGCAGCCCTTTCTGAGGTTGCACGGCCCACAGCTGGGCGCCAGGTTATCCGCCGAACTAGGGCCCCCCAAAGCCCGGGGGATCACGTGATCACGGGTGACGCTGCCGCGGCGAATACGCGTATTGCAGTAGACGCAGAGCGTACGAATGTTCCACTCGTAAAAGCGAAACTCGCTGACAAAGACCGGATCTAGGCAACCCCGAACCAGCTGTGCCGGCGAACTCGGCTTGTACGCACTTATCTCCC
>Ga0256845_1001768_pt1 | contig 16857 bp, 17 predicted proteins | sample RiftiametaG_FD_189101 | JGI IMG/M metagenome (GOLD analysis project Ga0256845, IMG submission 189101) | Tube worm associated microbial communities from hydrothermal vent at the East Pacific Rise, Pacific Ocean - Riftia | ecosystem: Host-associated > Annelida > Integument > Unclassified ...
AAAACCACCTAAAAATCACCCACACCACCCAAGCCAACTCAATGCAAACCGCCGTCAAACTCGCCACCAACACCCACTGCGAAGCCGTGCTACTGTCTCCAGCTTGTGCCAGTTTTGATATGTTTGATGATTTTGAGCATCGGGGGCGGGTGTTTAAAGATTGTGTAACTGAGATAATTTAGACAATAAAAAACCCCCGCAAGGAGGGTTTTGGTCGCTTTGAAAAGCGTTGCCTACGAAAAATAAATTTCATTGGTATGAAAAGCAAATTTAATAAGCGATAGTCGGTTACAATCTATGTTTAAGATTATACCCAATTAAAATCAAATTGCAAATCACAACAACTGAACAAATATTATTAGAATTAATATTTAAATAGAGATTTTTGCATAAATATAAATAATCATCAGGAATCCACTTTTCACCCACTTGGTAATTTTTTAAACCCAGCCTTAGCCCTGCCAGGACAAGATTTAAGAAAATTATCAATTGCACAAAATGAATTTTGCTAATCATTCATATTTATGCAAAGGTCTCAAAATAGATAGTTGAAGATAAGTTGATATTATACTTTATATTTGTTCAGTTGAAAATTATTTTTTTATGGTATAATGTAATGCATGGAGCATATAAAAGGCATATTAGAGTTTCTAGTAGAGAACCCAACTTTAAAAACTTGGGTATATATTATTTTGTTTATTGCTTTTTTGTATGTAGTGAGTTTATTGATAAACAGATGAGATAAAAAATGAACAAAAAAATATTAGGATTAGATTTAGGATCAAACTCAATTGGCTGGGCTTTGATGAATGAAACGAATGGTAGGGTTAATCAAATTATAGACTTGGGTTCGCGTATTTTTAATAAGGCAGTGGAAGAGAAAGTGCCTACACCTAAAAATCAAAAACGCCGAGATATGAGATTAGGGCGACGAGTTCTACAGCGCCGAGCAAGGCGCAAGCAAAGAATGGCTAGTTATTTAATTTCACTTGATTTATTACCTCAAGAATTAAGTAATAATTTTGGGCAAGAAAAATTACTTAATGAGTTGGGTGACCCTTATGAACTCCGCACCAAAGGTTTGGATGAGCAATTAACATCCCATCAACTTGGTAGAGTGTTATTGCACTTTGTAGCAAGACGAGGATTTTTATCCAGTAAAAAACAAATAGCAGGTGATTTAGTAGATGACCCTGATACACAAACTTATTTATCAACACTTGACAACAAGAAAGCTAAAGATGAGGAAGGGCAATTTAAAGCGGATATTGCCGAAGTTTATCAAGCAATTAAAGATAATAATGCCAGAACTTTAGGTGAATACTTGTTTAATCTTGAGGTTGGAAAAGTTAAGCGCAATCGTTCGCATGATGGCGGGCATTTGCGTACTGATAGAGCAATGTATAAAGATGAATTATATAAAATTTGGGAAAAGCAACAATCGTATTTTGATTTGCCAGATGAGTTTATTAACGAAGTGGGAAAGATTATTTTTTATCAACGCCCCTTGAAACTCAAAAAAGATAGGGTGGGCAAATGCTCGCTAGAAACAAAACATTATCGAGCTAATACGGCAAGATTAGAGGTGCAAAGATTTAGATATATGCAAGATGTGAATAATTTGGAATATTTTGAACGCCATAGCGAGCAGGATCTTAAATTGAGTGACAAACAAAAAGAAAAATTAAGAAACTATTTTGAGCATCATTCTAAAATTACAGTAACTGAATTAAAAAAAGAATTAGGTCTAGATAAGCCCACTAAAATCAACTTAGAGGCTAAAAACTTGAAGGGCAATATTACGGCATGTGAAATCCGTACTGTAATTGGCGATATTTGGGACGAATATTCAGATGAAAAGCAATCTCAATTATTTGAAGATTTATTTACTATTAAGAAAAAATCTTCACTTAAAGCTCGCTTAATTACTCATTGGGATTTTGATAAACAAACAGCGGTTAAACTTTGTTTATTAGAATTTGAACCTTCACACTCTAATCTTTCATTGAAGGCTATTAAACGCTTGTTACCCCATTTAGAAAAAGGGTTGACTTATGACAAAGCAAGGGTTGAGTGTGGCTACGATTATGAAGTTAAAGAAATTGTGGCATTAGATAAATTGCCAGCACCACCTGAGACTTCTAATCCAATTGTAAATAAAGGTTTACACGAGTTACGCCGTGTGGTTAACGCCCTTATTAAACAATACGGCAAGCCTGATATTGTGCGCATTGAAATGGCACGCGATTTGGAAATGAATACTAAGCGTTACAAAGACAATGAAATACGACAAAGAAAAAATCAGAAGGCTAACGAAGAAGCGACTGAAGTCTTTAGGCAAGAAACAAGTGGAAAGTATCCATCACATGATGAAAAAATCCGTTATCGTTTATGGAAAGATCAAAGTGAACGCTGTGCGTATAGCGGCAAAGCCATTGCGCGTTGTCAGGTTTTTTCAGCAGAGTGTGAGATTGATCATATTTTGCCATTTAAAAAATCGCTTGATGATAGTTACATGAATAAAGTTTTATGCTTCGAAAAAGAAAACCGCAATAAGGGTGATAAAACACCAGTTGATGCTTTTGGTGGTGATAATGAACAATGGAATCAAATTACACATGCCATTGCTAATTGGGATAAATCTTTAAAGTCAAAAATAGCAAGATTCTATACTAAAGAGGAAGATTTAGGAAAGCGAGATTTTATCTCTAATCAGTTGAATGACACTCGCTACATTTCTCGCTTAGCACAGGATTATATGCGTGAATTAGGTTGTGATGTGAGCGTTACCAAAGGTTTGGTGGTAAGTAAAATCCGTCACCAATGGGGTTTTAATGGTCTGATTGGCAAGACTGATAAGAAAGAACGCACTGATCATCAACATCATGCCATTGATGCAGTTGTGATTGCTAGCACTTCTAGGGGCTTATATCAGCAAGCTGCTATGCAAATTGAATGCGACAAGCTGAAAATTTCCCAGCCGTATGATAATATTTTGCAAGAATTAGGTGAGAAATTAAAACATATGATTGTATCGCACATGCCACAATGCAAACTATCAGGTAGTTTGCATGAAGAAACTGGTGCTGGGTATATAGCAAAGCATGGTGGTTTGGTTTATCGAAAAACACTCAATCCAGAATTTACTATCAAAAATGCAATGAGTATTGTGGATGAGCAAGTTAAAAATATTGTTTTAGAGCATATTGAAAATCATAATAACAGCAAAGAAGCGTTTAGTGAGAAAAACTTGCAAACCTTAAAATTAGGTAAAAATCCTATTAAGCGTGTAAGGGTTTTGCAATCCAAAATAAAAACCACTAAAAAGCAAACCGCAGAAGATATTTTGCAACAAACCAAGTTTGGCGTTAAAGACAAATCGGGCAAAATTTTTAAGTATATGTCGTATGGCAATACTCATCATGTTGAGATCATTAAAAATCTTAAAACAAATAAAATTAAAGCTGAATTTGTAACTATGATGGAGGCATCAAATAGGGCGAAAGGTATTAATATATCAAAGCAACCGATTATCAAAACTAACCATGGTGATGAATGGGAATTTTTAATGGCTTTGCATATTAATGATACGGTTAGTATAGAAAAAAACGATGGTGAAAAAGTCTTTTATAGGGTGCAAAAATTAGGCGGGGGTTACGATATCACACTCAGATTGAATACCGCATCAACTATTGATGACAAGAGTCAATGTCTACCTTTAATGGCAAAGGGCATTATTGAAAACAATTTAATGAGACATAAAGTGAATGCTATTGGTGGATTGATTGATGATTAAACGTATTGTTGAGGTATCAAGTCCTAGTTATCTGAGCCTTAAGAACAAGCAACTGTTTATTGAGCAAAATCATGAAATAGTGGCGCAGGTGCCAATAGAAGATATGGGTGTGCTGATTTTAGAGCATAGCGCTATTAGCATTACGCAGCCTTTGATTATTGAATGTCAAAAAAACAATACGGCCATTATTTTTTGTGATGAAAAGCATTTGCCATATTCCACTATTTTGCCAATTGCTGAGGGCAACAATCTACATCAAAAAATCCTTAAGCAGCAGATTAATATTAGCGACCCTGTGCGTAAAAGATTGTGGAAGCAAATTGTTCAGCAAAAAATTAAAAACCAAGCTAGTACACTTGAGCAATTTGACAAGAAATATTCCTATTTAGAACAATTAGCAAGTAAAGTGAAATCAGGTGATGCAGGTAATCTTGAAGGTTTAGCCGCACAATATTACTGGAAAGCATTATTTGGTAAAAAATTTATTCGCAATCAAAATGCCAACGATATTAATGCAGTTTTGAATTATGGTTATTCAATTATTCGTGCAATGATTGCCAGAAGTATTGTAGCAAGTGGTTTACACCCTGCTATTGGCTTATTTCACCACAATCAATACAATGGACTATGTTTGGCAGATGATTTAATGGAGCCATTTCGCCCTTGGGTAGACAGTATTGCCTATCAATTGCATCAGGAGAATGCAGATGTTAGCATTACCAAAGAAATTAAAATTCCTTTTTTGAATTTAATCAGCAGAAGCGTTGAATTTAAAAATAAAAAAATGCCTCTAATGGTGTCGTTGCATTATTTAATGGCAGATTTAAAGCGAAATTTTGTCAAGGAAAGTAAAAGAATAGTTTATCCATCTTTGTAATGTTTGGCGGACTTTATGCCATGTGGATAATCGTAATGTTTGATTTGCCTACTGAGGATGAAAGAGCTAAACGAGACTATCGTTTCTTTCGTAAAATGTTGCTTGAAGATGGTTTTAGCATGATGCAATACTCGGTGTATATGCGTCATTCTAGTAGCGAAGAAAATGCACAAGTCCATGTCAATCGAGTAAAAATGCATTTACCAGCAGACGGCGAAGTACGCATTATCAAAATAACAGATAAACAGTTTGGACGAATTGAGGTTTTTTACGGAAAAAAACGTCGACCCATCGAAAAAGCACCAGATCAATTATCATTTTTTTGACTAGAAAAAATGATAAAAGGCTGGTATTAAGGCATTTTAGGTAAGGTGATTGTAACCGACTATCGCCTAAATGCAAATCACAACGTCAAATAGTTAAAGGGATTGGTAATTTTCATTGTAACCGACTATCGCCTAAATGCAAATCACAACCATCAATATCAGACCATGCTTTTACAACTGATTGTAACCGACTATCGCCTAAATGCAAATCACAACGCAAGATTGCAGGCACCTCATTCTTGGCAAATTGTAACCGACTATCGCCTAAATGCAAATCACAACCTGATGCGCGTCTTCAACGTACTGAGTACCATTGTAACCGACTATCGCCTAAATGCAAATCACAACAAGTCTTCATTAACTCTGGATCTTCTTTGGATTGTAACCGACTATCGCCTAAATGCAAATCACAACAAAAACGAGGGTGGTACTCTTTATACTTCTATTGTAACCGACTATCGCCTAAATGCAAATCACAACTAAAAGCCCGTCTTGGTTGACGGGCTTTTTATTGTAACCGACTATCGCCTAAATGCAAATCACAACTACAATAGCAATGACCACTGTGTGAGTGTTATTGTAACCGACTATCGCCTAAATGCAAATCACAACAACCTTGATTTTAGGCTCTTAGAGTTATAATTGTAACCGACTATCGCCTAAATGCAAATCACAACCGTGCGTGCGTGTTTACTAACGGTAAGTAAATTGTAACCGACTATCGCCTAAATGCAAATCACAACTGGTGCAGATGTCCGACATTTACGACCAAGATTGTAACCGACTATCGCCTAAATGCAAATCACAACTATAATTCCAGTTTCCAAAAGTTGCTTTGCATTGTAACCGACTATCGCCTAAATGCAAATCACAACAAATAATAGTCTGCCCCTTGACAGTCTGATATTGTAACCGACTATCGCCTAAATGCAAATCACAACTAAAAGCCCGTCTTGGTTGACGGGCTTTTTATTGTAACCGACTATCGCCTAAATGCAAATCACAACAACACAATACGGATAGTTAAACGCCCAACAATTGTAACCGACTATCGCCTAAATGCAAATCACAACAAACAGGTTCAGGGGCTTGTTTAATTTAACATTGTAACCGACTATCGCCTAAATGCAAATCACAACCTGAGCACGGTCATTTGCATGGTTTTCTTAATTGTAACCGACTATCGCCTAAATGCAAATCACAACTGGCTTCTGGGCGTTTGCCATTATCAGATTATTGTAACCGACTATCGCCTAAATGCAAATCACAACTAAAAGAAGATTATCCTCGGTTTTTTTGGTATTGTAACCGACTATCGCCTAAATGCAAATCACAACTAACGGCACTACGGTGCATAGTGTTGTGATATTGTAACCGACTATCGCCTAAATGCAAATCACAACCCATTGACCTCTACAACGACAAAGGGGGTTATTGTAACCGACTATCGCCTAAATGCAAATCACAACCGGCATACTTGATGACCTTTTGCGTCAATATTGTAACCGACTATCGCCTAAATGCAAATCACAACTGTGTGAAGATCATGCTGCCATTAAATGCATTGTAACCGACTATCGCCTAAATGCAAATCACAACTTTGGAAGGTTGAGTGGACAAATCAGATTTATTGTAACCGACTATCGCCTAAATGCAAATCACAACCAGTAGCTTGCAAGTCTACTGCTTGCTTTGATTGTAACCGACTATCGCCTAAATGCAAATCACAACCCAATCCGATTACGATGTCTAAGTATTGATATTGTAACCGACTATCGCCTAAATGCAAATCACAACGCAAGACTGTGCGTATTGAATTGAAGCGGAATTGTAACCGACTATCGCCTAAATGCAAATCACAACCCTTCGGCTCTAAGAAGTAAGTAATCCTCCATTGTAACCGACTATCGCCTAAATGCAAATCACAACTTACCTGCTGATCATGAAGGTTTTTCTGTCATTGTAACCGACTATCGCCTAAATGCAAATCACAACTGGCTTCCTATTTTCAATAATGTACGATCCATTGTAACCGACTATCGCCTAAATGCAAATCACAACTCAGACATATTTAATACCCCTTATTTTTTATTGTAACCGACTATCGCCTAAATGCAAATCACAACAAGCCTCTATGTGAGTCAAAATTAAACCTAATTGTAACCGACTATCGCCTAAATGCAAATCACAACTTAAGACTAGTGCTGTGGGTAAAAATGCCCATTGTAACCGACTATCGCCTAAATGCAAATCACAACGGCTTCGGCATTATTCCCACCGGAGAATGCATTGTAACCGACTATCGCCTAAATGCAAATCACAACTTGACATGACACATCCCATTATCACCAAAAATTGTAACCGACTATCGCCTAAATGCAAATCACAACTTGACTATAATAATAATCCAGTCGGCATTATTGTAACCGACTATCGCCTAAATGCAAATCACAACCTTCGTGCAAGCAAGGGTGGGGGGCAAAGAATTGTAACCGACTATCGCCTAAATGCAAATCACAACTGAGCATGGTTTTGTCTTTATGCTACTTGATTGTAACCGACTATCGCCTAAATGCAAATCACAACCAAATTCCTTATTGCAAGAACACCGCACATATTGTAACCGACTATCGCCTAAATGCAAATCACAACACGGTGCCACTACTACTACTACTACTACTACTACTACTAGTAATTTAAATTGTAACCGACTATCGCCTAAATGCAAATCACAACTTGCTGGTCTCAAGTTACCTTGTGGCCAATATTGTAACCGACTATCGCCTAAATGCAAATCACAACAATAAACCGAAAGTATGCCGTTTGCGAATGATTGTAACCGACTATCGCCTAAATGCAAATCACAACGTTCCGGGGGTAATCTAATGCATTTAATAATTGTAACCGACTATCGCCTAAATGCAAATCACAACTGGCAGAGATTGGGGTGGGATTGTTGAAAAATTGTAACCGACTATCGCCTAAATGCAAATCACAACTTTCCCATGCGTAGCCTCCAAAACCTTCATATTGTAACCGACTATCGCCTAAATGCAAATCACAACAAGTGGCAATAGGAATATTTTTTATATTTCATTGTAACCGACTATCGCCTAAATGCAAATCACAACAATCGGCTGCATATGTTGCTCGTTATATTAATTGTAACCGACTATCGCCTAAATGCAAATCACAACGTAACAAAGTTATTATAATTATGTAATGTAATTGCAACCGACTATCACCTAAAGGTTAAAGATTGGTCGGTTAGTTTTTTGCTACCATTTAAAAATTTATCAGAACAGTAAAGATTAATGGGTGGTTGTTAAACCACTCTTTAACAATCACAAACAAGATATAAAAAATAGATATCTATCTGTAGAAATGCAAATAATTTACCAAAAGGCATGTCAATAAAATGAACTTAACTGTTATTATCCCCAACCAAAGAAAGGCACTATTTCTTGCTAAAAAACAACTGAGTGAGTTGGTTTATGATGCTGTGAATTTAGAGGGTATAAAATATACTTTGCCAGAAGTGCAAACTTTATTAGATGGGGTAACAGTGGGCGGGCATAGGCAAATAGATGCGTTAATAACACAGAATCAGATTGAAGCATGGAGGTTTTTGTTTAAGGTAATTGAAGATAAGAGTTTTGATTTATCTGCTGAATTTGTGTGCCAATTGCAAGAAAAGGTTGTCAAGCGTGAGACGCTTACTTGGGGTGAATTTAGAGAGAGTGGTGTTAGTATTGCAGGTACAAATTATCTACCGCCTAATCATAAAGAGTTGCCCAATTTGTGGCAAAAACTAAAACAAAAATCTATGCCAAATGATATTGACGGTATTTATCAATATGCCATCAGTTTATTCTTACAAATGGCACGAATTCAATTTTTCTATGATAGTAACAAGCGTACAGGTAGGCTAATAATGAATGGCATATTGCTTAAAAATGGTTTGCCTGTTATTAATTTGCCAGTTAGTAAGCAGTTGGAATTTAATCAATTAATGCTAGATTTTTATTCAAGTAATAACGAGGTGCCAATGCAAGCGCTAATGGTGTCTTGTCTTGGTGCCAAGTATTTAAAGATAATGGCTGAAACAAATGCACGCTCATTTAACACTTAGTGAAGACGGGCAATTTATTGGCACAGTAAATCAATTGACTGCTTTGCTTTAGTTCTGTATTTGCAACACGCTTATAACTTATGATAACAAGTGCCATACAAATCTACGGGAGCCGACCATTGGCTGTATGGCCCTTCTACTGTTTCTATGTAAGCCAAGCCTTCTACCACTCGTTGTACTCTGTAAGCGTTTACTTGATTGGAAGAACAACGATTGACTATAACATCGTGACGAACTAACCTCGTGTGGTATCTATTTAAAGAGTCAACAAGATCTGTGTCCTGAGTGAATGGCAAGTGTATTGGATGGTCGTGATCTCTGAGTCGTTGTTTACTGTAATGTGTGCCAATAACCCATATATTGCCTACTGGGCAACCTTTTGGTGTTATTTCGTCGTTGTCGTATGGGGAGTACCTGTCTAGTGGTTTGCACTTTGTTGGTGCGTTTAGTAGTTCGCGCTCTGTGGAGAATGTGTTTAGTGATTCATACCCTGTTGAGAATGCGTTGGCACTTAATAGCAGTGCTAGAATTAATATTTTTTTCATTGTTGAACTCCTGTAGTTATTAATTTAAATAGAAGTATAACATTATTTCCAAACCTTTGATAACCTTTAAAATTTCATTTGGGTAACTTTCACTTTTTTCTACATGAGGGCAAGATATAAAATCACAGTATCACGATTGAATAAAAGTTTATTACGGATTTGTATATTGCTTTTTTCTAAAATTAGAGACCTTTGTATAAATATGAATAATCGTCAAAAAACCACTTTTCACCCACTTGGCAATTTTTCCAGCGATACTCAGCAACCTTTTAGGAGGGTAAATCTAGTCTTGGCGCTTACTAGAATTAGGTTTAATAAAATTACCTATTTGATTATCGCTACACAGTAATTCTTTAGGAGGGCAAAAAATGAACTTTGCCAATCATTCACATTTATGCAAAGGATTTACTTTCTCTCTGTTTTGCTGTATTGCCACCCCTTAATGTATGTCATTTCCAAATAGTGCCAAGAGGCATTACGATTGAATAAAATCTATGGCGGCTTGTATATCGCTTTTTTCTAAAACCAGTGCATCGGTTTCACTTTTGAGCCAAGTGCTTTGGCGTTTGCAGAGTTGGCGGGTGGTAATGATGGCTTTTTCTATTAGGGTTGTTTTGTCAATTTCATTGTTGAGGTATTGCCATGCTTGGCGGTAGCCGACGCAGCGGATGGCGGGTAGGTTTTCGTGGAGGTTTGGGTTTTGTTTTAGGGTTTGTACTTCTGCTAAGAAGTTGTTTTCCATCATCGATAAAAAGCGGGTTTCGATGCGTTGGTGTAATTCGGCTCGTGCGGGCATGAGAATGATTTTTTTGATGGGGTGATTGATGTTGAAGAAGAGGCGATTGTCGATATTGCCCAAGCTAAAAAAGATATTCAAAATATAGAGCGAGAGCCAGCAGATATTAAAAAACAGATGAATGGATATTTAAAAGAATTAGAGTTATAAATGGTATAAAAATGAATATGTAATTAATTATATGTTCAATAATCCTATTTTTTGAACACTTAATATAAATATATACTATAATTAAATTTTTCTGAACACTAAGCAAATAATGAACACACTGAATCAAATTGTTAAAAATAACACTTTTGAGTCGATTGTTATATTAAAGGCATTAAATAAAGCCCATCGATACTTAGGGGAGTTAAAAGGTGTTTGTCAAAGCATGCCAAATCAGCAGATTCTTATTAGCACACTAGCATTACAAGAGGCAAAAGACAGTTCTGAAATTGAAAATATTATTACTACTCAAGATGAAGTTTTTAAATATCAATTACAGGCAAACAATAAAAACATTGCAGCTAAAGAAGTTAGCCAATATAGCGACGCCATGAATTGTGTCTTTCATCGGCTTAAAACTCATAATCTTATTACCACCAATACGATAATTGAAGCCCAAAAAATTATTAAAGGTAATGATGCAGGTTTGCGCACACAGCAAGGCACAACGCTATTTAATGAGAAAAGTGGTAAAGTTGTATATACGCCGCCTAATCCTGATGAGTTGCCAGAATTATTAAAAGACTTGGAGCAATTTATTAACAATATTGACATTGAGTCAGATTTAGATCCTTTAATAAAAATGGCGATTATTCACCACCAGTTTGAAAGTATTCACCCGTTTTATGATGGTAACGGCAGAATTGGGCGTATTGTTAATATTATTTACTTGGTGCAACAGGGCTTGTTAGGCACACCTGTATTGTATTTAAGTCGGTATATTAATCACAATAAGAGCCAGTATTATCACTTGTTGCAAGCTGTTAGGGATGAAGGAAAATGGCAAGAATGGGTGTTATATATGATCACTGCGGTTAGCAAGACTGCACAAAGTACTATTAAACTTATCACTAATATAAAAGAGTTACAGCAAAACTACAAGCACCGCATTCGTAGTCAATGCCCAAAAGTTTACTCGCAAGACTTAATGAATAATATTTTTAAGCATCCTTACACCAAAATTGCTTTTTTACAACAAGATTTAGGTGTATCACGCCTAACTGCTAATCGTTATTTAGAGCAGTTAGTAAAAGAAGATTTGTTAACCAAACATAAATTTGGCAGGGAAAATTTTTACTTCAATCCTCAACTGATTAACTTGTTGAGCAATACAGAGAATATGCATGATGAGTGATAAAGTTTATTTTACCAGGGTATAAAAAAACCGAAATTGGGTTATTCCAGAGGATTGGGAGGCGGTGCGGTTGGGAGAGGTGGGAAAATTTATTGGTGGAGGCACGCCATTGATAAAAATAAAAGAATACTGGGGTGGAAATATTCCATGGGCATTCACAATTATTATAGAAAATTTAGATAATACTGTATACGGTTATCATTTAATAAGATTTAGGTCTGAAAAAGATTTGGACATTGATTTTCTTTGAAGGGTATGTATTTAATAATGTTTTAATATTGAAAGAGTTTGCAAGAAGAGTAACAGGAAGTACGCGGTTTACTTTATCGATTAAAAACTTTAATGAAATTGAAGTATTATTTCCACCACTTGAGGAACAACAAAGAATCGCTCAAATTTTAATGCTTACTGATGATGAAATAATCAAATTAAAAAACGAATTAGTCCTTTTAAAAACCCAGAAAAAAGGATTAATGCAACAATTATTAACTGGGCAAATTAGAGTAAAAACATAGGAGAACAAAATGGGAAAGAAAGTATTTGTATCGTATAAACATAGTGACAACTCAGTTCAAAGGTTAGATGGATATGGAAAGGGTACTGCCCGTGATTATGTAGATTTCTTATCTAATAACACCTTAAAAGATGATGTTTACAAGGGCGAAGGCAATGAGGATTTAAGTGAGTTTAAAATTGATACGATTAGAGGCCGTTTAAAAAGTAAGATTCACGATAGTAGCGTTACGATCGTGCTAATTTCACCTAACATGAAAGACCCATGTAATGAGTCAGACCAGTGGATACCCTGGGAAATATCTTATTCACTTAAAGAAATAACGAGAAATGATAAAACAAGTCATACCAATGGTATGTTAGCAGTTGTATTGCCAGATGCGTATGGTAGTTATGATTATTTTATTGAAGAAGGCACTTGTAGTGTTTGCAACTCTAGAGCAATTAAAATCGACATTTTATTTCAAATACTTGAGAAAAATATGTTTAACGCTAAAGTATTAAAACCAAGTAATTGCCCTTATTGTAATTCGTATGCAGGGGGGTCTTATATTGAATCTGTTAAATGGAAAGATTTTATCTCTAATAAAGATTTTTATTTGGATAAAGCAATAGAAATAATGAATGATAGAAAATCTTACAATATAACTAAAGAAGTTCAAGATAATAGTTATGAAAATACAATTTTTTAATAAATTAAGGGGCTGTAATAATGGACGATAAAGAACAAGTAGTAAAACATTTAGAGATAACGCAAGGCGTAGTTAATCGCCTAGCGGGCAATTCTTTTTCTATTAAAGGTTGGAGCATGGCAATACTAGCGGCAGCTATCTTGTTTATTGCCAGAAGTAACGGGGAATATTCAGAGTACCTTATTTTAACTTTCCTTATTCCTATTTTTGGATTTTGGCTGTTGGACGGGTATTTTTTATGGCAAGAGCGATTGTTTAGAGGGGTTTATGACGATGTTAGGCAACAAGAAACAACGGATTTTAAAATGAATATTCCCGCACAATTTAAAAAGGTTGATAACAAATGGAGAGATTCAGTTTGCTCATTGACGCTTTGGATTTTTTATAGCGTTGAGGTTGTTTTTATTGTGGTGGTATTTTTTATTTTAAAAGGTTAATGAAATGAGAAAAGTATTTTTTAGTTTTGCCTGGGAAGACATTTGGCAGGTTAATCAAGTGCGTAATAGTTGGGTTGCACAAGGTCGTAAATTTGCTGGTTTTATAGATAAGGCAAAAATAGAAAAATTAAAACTACAAACAGATAAAGAAATAAAGATGTGGATAAATAAGCAAATGCACGGCACTTCTGTTACTTGTGTTTTAGTTGGAGAAAATACTAATAACAGCAAATGGGTTAAATATGAAATAGAACAAAGTATAAAATTCAATAAAGGGATAGTTGTTATTTATATTCATAACACAAAAAACAGTAATGGCGACATTGGAAAAGTCGGAGAAAATCCTTTGAGTATTTATAAAAAAACACTTACAGAAAAGTTTGGAAAATCTATTTTTTTAGGCGGTGCAGTAGGAGTTTTAGCTAGATTTTTTCCACCAACTGCACCAGTTGCATGGGCATTATTAGGGGTGTTTACAGTTTGTCAATTATTTAAAAGCGAAGAGAGTTATAGGGTTTATGATTGGATTGAAGAAGGTGGGCGTAATAATTTGAGTGATTGGATTGAAGGGGCTGCCCAACAAGCAAAGCGATAAAATAAACCAAACTTCAAAAAAAATAAACGAAAAACACCTGTAACAAAATATCATTGCTTTATTTAAGGGCAATGGGTTGGCGCATTATTTTTTTTTGGCAGCATCAAATAAACTAGATAGACGAAGAATTAAATTTTTTAGAGATGAAATACCGCCTTCATTTAGTATCCTCGTTGTCGTTACTGCCGTATGGGGATATTTACCTAGTGGTTTACATTGTTATTAACTTAAATAGAGGCGTATTGCCTTTAAAGCCTTTGACAATCTTCTGAAACTAGAGACCTTTGTATAAATATAAACAATCGTCAAAAATTCACTTTTCACCCATTTGGCAAAAAGTGAATTTTGCTAATCATCCATATTTATACAAAGGTCTGAACTAATTAGAGTATGCCACCATCAAAAATATGTTCAAGAGTGCTTACGGCTGGTATGGAATCAATGACTTTGTTTACTGCTTCTCCAACATTGTCTCCTTCAATAATATGCTTAACAACACCCACGACTGGCATGATTTTGAGAGCATCGTTTGCTACTTCTCCAACATTGCCTCCTTCAATGATATGCTTAACAGCACCCACGACTGGCACGATTTTGAGAGCGTCGTTTGCTATTTCTCCGGCGCTTTTTCCTTTAATTATATCGTCAACAGCCTTAACTTCAGGAAATACATCCGAAACGCCTAATTCATTATGGTAAGGCGTTGATGAATCGGTTGATTTATCAGAGTGATATGCTGGTTCGGTTAGGGATGCGCCGATATTATCTATATAGGTTGAATGTTCGGCTAATTTAAATTGAATATTTGCTTGCTTACTCCAGTTGTCCTGGAAGTGGGCACCATCATTGTCACTTTTAACATTGTGGGCTAATATCTCATTCAAGGCTGTAAGATCAAAGCCAATTGAACTTTGCATGTTTTTGGTGTTAAATTCTATCGTTATATATTTTGATGACCCGTCGCCTTCGGTATGCATAATGCCCTTGAGTCCTGTGTAGTCGTCTAATTGTATGATGCTGTCAAGTGCAAAGTCTTCTATTGCGCAAACATCCTCGTTCATTTTTAATGTTATTACCAATTTATTATTTGTTTGGGTTAGGCTGAAATTCTCTATTCTTAGTCTCATTTTACTTCTCCTTGTTATAATTTTATTTGGTTTTGTTTTTAAAAAAATTGAATGGTACTTATTTACTATACCATAAAAATAATGCAGTTTAAAGTCAATATGAATAATTATCCAAAAAAATTCACCTTTCACCTACTTGGTCATTTTTTTTAGCGACACCCAGCAACTCTCATGGGGGTAAGACCAACCGTAGGGAACGGTTTGTAACCGTTCCCCTCCTTGCTAGAACAAGGTTTAAAGAAATCGCCAATTAAGTTATAGCGCTATACAATCACCTTCTAGGAGGGCAAAAATTGAATTTTGCCAATCATTCATAATTTATGCAAAGACCTTATTTTGCCTATATTTTGTCGCATTGCTACCCTTTAAAGTTATGCCATTTTCAAATATCACCTAGGCACAAAACCATGGCATTACGATTGAATAAAATCTATGGCGGCTTGTATATCGCTTTTTTCTAAAACCAGTGCATCGGTTTCACTTTTGAGCCAAGTGCTTTGGCGTTTGCAGAGTTGGCGGGTGGCAATGATGGCTTTTTCTATTAGGGTTGTTTTGTCAATTTCATTGTTGAGGTATTGCCATGCTTGGCGGTAGCCGACGCAGCGGATGGCGGGTAGGTCTTCGTGGAGGTTTGGGTTTTGTTTTAGGGTTTGTACTTCTGCTAAGAAGTTGTTTTCCATCATCGATAAAAAGCGGGTTTCGATGCGTTGGTGTAATTCGGCTCGTGCGGGCATGAGGATGATCTTTTTGATGGGGTGATTGATGCCGGATTGTTTGTTGCCTTGTAATTCACTGAGGGTTTTGCCACTGAGTGTAAAGACTTCTAGGGCGCGGGTGATGCGTTGTGAGTCGTTTGGGTGGATGCGGCTTGCGGCTTGTGGGTCGATTTTTTTTAAGTTGTTGTGTAGTTTGCTGGCGCCTTTGTCTTTAAGGAGTTGGTTGAATTTTTCTTTGGATTTTTTGGTAGATTCTGGTAATTTGGAGAGTCCGTGTTCAAGTGCGTTAAAATAAAATGAAGTGCCACCGACTAAGATAGGTATTTCCCCTTTGTCAAAGGCGATTGCTATTTGTGCTTTGGCATCACGCACAAAATCAAAGACTGAGTAGGCGTTTTCTGGATTGCAGATGTCAATTAACTGATGTGGGTATTTCTTTAGGATGGCTTTACTGGGTTTGGCGGTACCGATGTCCATGCCTTGGTAAATGAGTGCGGAGTCAACGCTAATAAGTCTTGCTTTGAATTTATCTGCTAATTGAATAGCCAAATCGGTCTTACCTGAGGCGGTAGGACCCATTAAAAATACAATAGTTTGGTGTGGTGTTTGTAGCATAAAAGGACTTTAAATTACTAGGCATTAACAGAGATAACCTACATTATAATACCAGTCTTCATAAAAATCTCATAAAATAAACAATGTTTACAATTGAAAACCAGATAACTGGCAAAATTTTCAGAACTGATGGCGATAGTGCCATTTTAGAGGATGCATTAATTCATGGCTTAAATTTCCCCTACGGTTGTCAAAAAGGTTTTTGTGGCAAATGCAAGGCGACGATTATTGAGGGCGAAGTGGGGTACAAAGGTGATGTTCCGAATGGCATTACCCCTGAAGAGGTGGCTGATGGAATGGCGTTATTGTGCCAATGTTATGCTAAATCCGATGTGGCTTTGGCGGTTA
>Ga0256845_1001769_pt1 | contig 16853 bp, 16 predicted proteins | sample RiftiametaG_FD_189101 | JGI IMG/M metagenome (GOLD analysis project Ga0256845, IMG submission 189101) | Tube worm associated microbial communities from hydrothermal vent at the East Pacific Rise, Pacific Ocean - Riftia | ecosystem: Host-associated > Annelida > Integument > Unclassified ...
ATGAGCATACGGATATTAGCAGTGGACATGGTCGTATTGAAACTAGAAATTGTCAGCAAATGCTCATTAATTGTTCATGGTTAGCGAAAGATTACCGTTGGACAGGACTGAAAAGTATCATTAAGATTTCATCGGAAACAGTTGAAAAAACAACGGGGAATATAACGAAAGAAGATCGGTGGTATATCAGCTCACTTGCGCTCAATGCAGAGCAAGCCTTAAACGCAGTTCGCAGCCATTGGCAAGTTGAAAGTATGCATTGGGTGTTAGATATGACGTTTAGAGAAGATGAGTCACGTATACGAAAAGAAAGTGGCGCTTTAGTCTTTAATGTTATGAGAAAGATAGCTTTGAATCTATTTAAACAAGATAAAACGAAGTCTGCGAGTCTCGCTTGCAAGAAAAAAATGGCTACACTGGATGATAAATTTCGCTCAAGCCTTATGCAGCAAGGGATTAAAATGCGCTAGCCGTAATTTATAACCCGTTTGCCCTGCTTATTATACGAATTCAAGCAGCAATAACGTTGCCAATTTATCAGTTTTGATGCCTCTTGGGTATGGATTAAAATTGCCCAAAACATTCCTATTTTATGACCAATCCTTTAGAATCATTGTAATTAATTGGTAACTATCTGTATTTTGCAATTTGATCGGTATAGTCGAATTTTTGTTAATATAACCTATATCTTGAGGTAGAGAAGATATAGAAGGGGTAATTCAGATTGGACAATAGAAGAACGAGCAATAAAGCGACGTTAAAAAAACATTGCATAAGACTTGTAACGCTTGTTATTGGCTTGAATGGCTTTACTAGTTCTGCGGAAAATAATGTTGCTTCGCCTATCCCAGGTAGTTTACCACCTGAATCTATCCAAAAGATCGTAAGACCTTTACTCAATGAAGTTCGGATTGCACAACAAACAAGAGATTTACAAGGAATACAAAAAAATATCAATAAGATTGTTAAGTCTTTAGGCTCTTGGGCTGCTAATCCTGATACGGCTCCCACCTATTTCTCACCTATTGAATCAACTAATCCAAGTCGAAAACCAGTCAGTGATTTGTGGCAATCAATTAATGATGATATCCATGACAAGGCTATGTGGCGTTTCGTACCTGATGGAAACCCAAAAAAGATGAGGCGAGGTTTACGAGCGGCGGCTCGCCCAGTGATTACTTATTCACTTTTATATTCTTTAAAGACTTACAAACAACAAGAACACTTAAATATTGTTAAGAAAGGTGCAGATTATTTGCTGGGCTTACAACAAGAGAATGGTCTATTCCCGATGCCAGATTTGCGAGGAAAAGATGAGCGTCAGAGCGTCATCATCAATAGAATAGTTCGTAAAAACCCAGATGCTCTCAATAATGGCTGGATAATAGCAGATCACAGAGGAGAGCTTCTTTATGACCATTCAACAGCCGGTGTAGCAATGGTTGAAGCCTATCGAATTACCAAGGAGCAAAAGTATTATAACAGTGCTAAAAAAGCGAGTCAGTGGGTAATGTATCAATCGATTGATACAGACTGGAGTAATAATGCCTTTGGTGCTTGGCTATTAGCGGGGTTTTACTCAATCAGCGAGCAAGAAATATTTATTATGTCTGCGATCGATAAACTTAAATATGGTGTATTGCCAGGGTTATTGATTAATGGTCGTTGGCTAGATCCGTTTAACTCAAAACTTGTATATCATTCAATTAATGTTAGAGGAATGCTTGCTGTGTTAAAGCAGTTACCGAACGATCACGTTTTTAGAGCTGAGTTAGTTGCTAAAACAAGGAATGCAATTAATAATGCTGCTCGACAAATAACATCAAATGGTGCCTCGTCTGTTTCCACATCAACAGAAATGTTAATAGATGGCTTAGAGGAGCTTGGCAGTAATCAACATTGGTTAGATGCGTTAAATATCAACCTTAATGCAACACTCAAGCAATTAGAAAATATTAGAGTTGGGGATGTTGGTGTGTATTTACCAAAATATATGAAATATATGAAATATATTGAAAATCAAAAGAAGAGTAAATGAATTTCTTTTTAATAAAATTATTGATTGCACGTTTACTTATTGTTAGTAGTTTCTGTCTTTTTTTATGTAATTGTGGCAATAAGCGTGCACTTTTTTTAGAATCACCAGAGACTCAAAAAAATAGTAAAACTCAAACAGTTAAAAGTGAGGTTTCTACTAACGTTGACTCTAAAGAGGAGCAAATCTCTAATGGAAATCCAAAACCATGATGTTAAGTTTTGCAAAAATGCATGGATTAGGCAATGATTTTATGGTCGTTGATGGAATATCACAAAATGTTTATTTTAGTGAATACCAAATTCGAAAATTAGCCAATAGAAATAAAGGTGTCGGTTTTGATCAGCTTCTATTGATTGAGCCACCTCCACAACCCGATATAGATTTCCACTACCGAATATTTAATGCTGATGGTAGTGAGGTTGAGCAATGCGGAAATGGTGCAAGATGTCTCGCTAAGTTTGTCAAAAAAATGGGACTTACATGGAAACATAAATTTCGAGTGAGTACGCAAAAAGGCATCATGAGTTTGCAGTTGATGAGAAACGGGTTGGTGAGTGTTGACATGGGTGTTCCCGAATTAGAACCAAAAAAAATTCCACTTGCAAATCATGAAGAGTCATTGAGCTATGAAATTGTGTTAACCACTCAAACAATTTCATTTGGATCAGTTTCTGTGGGTAATCCTCATTGTGTGATCAACATTAATGAATTAGAGAATGAGCTGACAGATAAAGTTGTAGAAAGTATTGGACAAGAGATTAATGCACATCAGATGTTTCCAAAGGGTGTGAACGTTGGTTTTATGAAAATTATATCTGAAAGTGAAGTTCGGTTAAGAGTTTTTGAGCGAGGAAGCGGTGAAACTTTAGCTTGTGGAACTGGTGCATGTGCAAGTATGGTAATAGGCAGGCTACAGAATAAACTTAATCAAAGAACTAAAGTATATTTACCTGGTGGTCACTTGCATATTGACTGGGCGGGTAAAGGTCAACCGTTAAAAATGATTGGGCCTGCAGATTTTGTTTATCATGGCTATTTAGAAATTTAGTTTAAACAATGGCTCTTAACTCTAGAGCCTAAGAGATAAAATAATAATGACAAATAGAATTAATCAAATGCTTCAAAAACAAGCCTTAGAATTGAATAAAGCCATTCCAATCAATATTAATGATGCTGATTCAGAAGAGGCGTCAAAAGAAAAATTTAATTTGGAACGCTTTAATAATATGATGGAAGAAACGGCCGTCAGGCAATATTTATGTGACAACCCAGACTTTTTTATTAAGCAACCGGATCTATTATCTCATATTGATTTAAATCACACAAAAGGCGAAGTTCCCTCTCTGATAGAACGACAGGTTAAAACTTTAAAAGAAAAAAATCATTCACTACAAACACAACTAGTAGAAATGTTGCAAGCGGCTTTTAGAAATGAAGATCTACTAAATAATTGTAATCGATTTATGTTACATCTACTTCAAGCTGAAGATTTAACTAGTCTAGTAAATAGAATTTTAAATGGAGTAAAAAAAGAGTTTGATCTTAATGCAAGTGCACTTATATTAGTGGGTGAATTTGAATCTTGTCATCCAGCAAAAATATTTAGAGAGCCTAGCGAAATTCAGCAATTATTAAATAGCCAATTTCCAGATAGTACTCCTCTTTGTGGGCGATTAGAAGAAAATATAAAACTGGAGTTGTTTGGTGAACTAGCGACTGATATAGAATCTAGTGCTTTGATTCCGCTAGGCGAAAATTGTCGTTATGGGTTATTCGCTATAGCAAGTAATGAGGAGTCTCGATTCTCACCAGAAATGGGCACTCTATTTATCGATTTGATTGCTAAAACAATCACAAGCTTATTAAAAAACCATAATAATTGGCCAAGATTAACTCAGTTAATTGATATTAAAAAATAATTAAAACGTGAATTCACAGAGTGCTAGATATTAGAAAAATAAAGGTTATTAGTTTTGATTTAGACAATACACTTTATGACAATCAACCCGTAATTAAGCTAGCGGAAAAAATAAGTCAAGAATACTTGATGTCAGAATTTAAAAAGCAAAATAAAGAATTTAATGTTGAATTACTTGTAGAAACTAGAAAGAAACTATTTAAACATAAAAATGTTGCTTACGATAACCTTACCTTTTTAAGACAAGAATGTTTACGTCATGTTTGCGCCGCTTTATCTAACTCCGAATCAATAGTTCAACGAGCAACTGAAATATTTATAGAGCTACGTCAACAAGCTAGCATACCAGAAGAAATTGTTAGCATGATTAAAAGGTTATCTAAAGGTTACACTCTGGTAAGTATTACTAACGGAAATTGTGATGCGAATAATTTGGTTATTGGTCAATATTTTGATAAAAATTATTCACCTCAACAAGGCTATCGAGCGAAACCTCACATGGCGATGTATCAAAAAGTAATGGAAGATTATCAAATAACACCACAGCAGTTATTACATGTTGGAGATGAAGAAAAAACAGATGGGTTAGGCGCAGGCAATACAGGTTGCCAGTTTTATTTATTGAAACCTTTTGCTTCATCAGAAGGTTTCAATAACATAATTAAGGATTTCCTTTTATTTTTAACCTAGGAAGGCTAAAAATAGACGGTGAGTAGATGTTGAACAGTTAAAATTAACCTCATTAACCTTACATTACCGTAACGTTGCTTTCAAATTAACTTCTCAATTAGCTCTTGTATTGATTCTGTTACTAGTTAGTGTGAATTTCTCAGCTAACCCGCTAACTATTATATCTGGTGATTTACTACTGGATGGTAATGATTAATGTACAAGTTAGAGTATCAAACCAACTTGACATAGGTGCTGATGAGTTTTAGGGTTATGTGATCAATTGTAACTTGAGTATATATTATGAAAAAAGGAAGTTTAGTTATTGTAGGAACGGGGATATTAACGCCCGCACACCTGTCCCAAGAGTCAATTGATCGAATTAGAACCGCTGACATTGTGCATGTTTTAGTTCCAGATCCCTTGGGAATGATGACAATAAAAAAATTAAACAGTAAGATTAAAAATCTAGCTGAACTATATTTTGACCAAAACTCTGACCGAAACGGCAAGAATCGATTAGAAGCATATGAATTAATGGTTGAATCGATTTTGACGGATGTAAGAGATGGTTTAAGAGTCTGTGCTATCTTTTATGGTCATCCTGGTGTTTTTGTTTACCCCTCCCACAAGAGTATTAATGTCGCAAAAAAAGAAGGTTTTGATGCATATATGCTACCTGCTATTTCTGCGGAGGATTGTTTATTTGCAGATTTGGGGATTGACCCAGCGGATACTGGTTGTCAGGCATATGAAGCCAGCCAGTTTCTTTTCTTTCAGCATATAATCAATTCACGGTCATCACTTATTCTTTGGCAGATTGGTGTTGTTGGAGATGTGAGCTTAACCAAATTAGTGCCTTCAAAAGAAGGATTAAATATGTTGGTTGATAAATTGTCAGACTATTACCCTCTTAATCACTTAGTGACACTATATGAAGCCAGTACGTTACCAATCATGCCCCCTAGAATAGACGTTTTAACGTTAGAAGAACTGAAGACTGCTAAGGTTTCAACAATAACAACGCTATTTGTTCCAAATAATTATGAGCCTGAAGTTGACAGTGATTTTTGTAAAAAATGGAATATCATTCTTTAATATTCAAAAAATACATGAGTTATTAGGTGATTAGACTTAATAACAGTTGCGGTTGAGTGTCAAAAACTGTATAAAGAAAAATCAATTGTAAAACATTCAAAAGGAATCAAAATGTCATTAAGCTTACTAGAGTATTTAACAAAATTATCAACTGATACTGAAATGATGGATGCATATAAGACTGATCGTGAATCTGCTATGAGGGGTAATAAAGTTTCTGAAGGAGAGATTAAACTAGTATTAGATAGTAACTATGAGGCAATAAGGAAATTAGTTGGTTCAAATTATGATATAACGACGAATCACATAGTTAAAATTTTTAAGAAATAGTTAGTTACATGGCGCCGAGCCTGAAAGCTTTTTTGGTAAGCTCTAGTAAAATAATATTTTTGTTTGTTATTTTAATCTGTCAGAGTTTTGAGCTTTTGGGTGTAGATGCTGAACTTGAAAGTTCAAAAAGTGTTAATGAATTAGCTTACCGATTACTACAGGCAGGAAACTATCCAGAATCATTTAAAAACTCAAAGTTAGCGTTACAAAAAGCAGAAAATGAAAACAATATTATTGAGAAGACTCGTGCTTACAGCAATATAGCATCTAATTACTCTTATTTGGGTGAATCAAATAAAGCTTTATCAAATTATTTAATCTCTTTAAATCTGGCTTCTCAGTCTAAAAACGTCACAGGAGAATTAAGAGCGATAAACAATATCGCAAATATCTATTCTCAACTAAACGATCAAAAAGAAACAATCAAGTATAGAGAATTGCATTTAAAATTGGCTAATGAAATTAAATTTCCTCGAGAAATTTTGATTTCCTACATAGGGTTGATTGGTGTAAATGTTAAAGTTGGAAATTTGGATGAAGCTCGTGTATTTATCAACCAAAGCAAAAAATTATTAGAAGAATTTCCAGAACCTTTTTTGCAGGTTTATTTTCAGTTTGCTTATGCAACCTTACTAGAAAAAGAACAGCGTTTTAAAGAAGCTCTAGAAGCGAGTAAAGTAGCTCTTTTGATTTCTAAACAAGGTAAGTATGAGGGACTAATAGTTAGTACAATAGTCAATATAGAAGAAATCAACTTTACGCTTGGTAACTTTGATAAAGTAATCGAAAATACATACAAAGCATTAAATTTGGCTTTGAAGCTGAAATTGAACTCAAAAATTATTCAATCGCATAGATTATTAGCAAAAGCTTTTGAGAAAACTAGTCAATTTAAAAAAGCACTTGAACATATAAAACAAGCTAGTAATATAGAAATAAATAGAATTCAAGAAAAAGTAAAAGTGTTAGCTGAAATAACAAGAATAGACAGGCAAATATCTGAAACGGAGGATGATCTCGCCCGCTCAATTAAAGATAAAACAATACTAGTATTACAGCTAGAACAACAAAACAAAAATCAAATAATTTGGTTAATTGGCATTACCGCTTTTGTAATAATAGTTTTCTTTTTTATTTATAGAAGAAATAGCAAAATAGAAATTTATAGGCAACGAACAGTTAATAAGAAATTGAAAGAACTTGATCGAGTAAAGGATCGAATACTTAAAAACACTTCACATGAATTAAGAACGCCCTTAAATGGTATTATCGGGTTGTCGGAAGTGATCGTAGAAGAAAATAAAAATAAAAATAAAATTGAAGAATCAACTTTAGATATGATCCGCTTAATAAAATCTAGTGGTGAACAATTAGCTCTTGTTATCAATGATATTCTCGAAATGTCAAAAAGTAAGTCTGGTCACATTACTATCATAAATACTCAGTTTGATTTGATAGCATTAATAAATGACGTTATCAAAATATGTTCGCCTTTGGCTGTGGAAAAAGATATTTCTTTAAACTTTCAGCGTGAAAAAGATAGAGAGTTTCTTTTTCTAGATAAAACAAGATTGCAACAAATTTTATTTAATATAATAGGCAATGCAGTAAAATTTACTGATGAAGGTTCAGTTGATGTTAAATATTCCATTGAAGAGTACGGGGTTATATTGACTATCTCTGATTCAGGTATTGGAATACCAGATCAAAAAATAGAACGAATTCTAGAAGGTTTTGAACAAGTAGATAGCAGTGATACAAGATCTAACTCAGGTTCTGGCTTAGGTTTAGCGATCAGTCGAAATATATGCCAAGCTCTTGGTGGTCAATTAGATATCTCCTCAAAAATTATGCATGGTACTCAAGTAAAGATAACTCTACCTTTTGCAGGATAAATTTAGTTATAGATCTATCCCTTTTCTCATTAATTTGGAAATAAATGATGCATCTAACAAGTGGACGATGGAAACTAGGTATGTTTTTAGCCCTATTAACTTCGTTGATGTGGGGGCTTTTACCCGTAGCACTGAAGGGTTTGCTACAATATTTAGATTCTACCACCATTACTTGGTTTCGATTTATTTTCGCTTTTCTAATTCTATTTTTTTATTTAGTTTTAAAAAGAGATATGCCAAACGTAAAAAACCTGAACAAAAATCTTATTTGGCTATTACTTCTTACAACAATTTGTTTATTAGCAAATTATATACTATATATGATCGGGTTAGAAAAATCGACACCGGAAAGTGCTCAACTTATGATTCAAATAGCGCCTATGTTACTTTTGTTAGGAAGTTTATGGTTGTTTAAGGAATCTTTTAATCAATGGCAGGCAATAGGTCTAATTGGATTTATAACAGGTTTAGTATTATTTTTTAATCATCGGTTGAGCGATCTCATTGACTTAGATAGGGAATATAGTTTTGGAATATTTTTAATTTTTATTGCAGCAATATTTTGGGCTGTTTACGCGCTGGCACAAAAACAGCTGCTAAAACACATGTCATCTATTCAAATTATGATGATTATTTTTGCATTTGGTAGTCTAGTTTTTTTACCTAACTCTAACCCTGGAGTACTGTGGGATCTTGATTTTTTAGGTTGGTTGCTATTAATTTTTTGTGGAGCTAATACGGTAATAGCTTATGGTGCTTTTTCAGAATCTCTAGCTCACTGGGAAGCCTCAAGAGTCAGTGCTGTTTTAGCAATTACGCCATTATTTACATTGTTCTTTATGCATTTAACTAGTTTTTATTTTCCAGATTATATTCAAACTGAAAGTTTAAATGATTTAAGTATTATCGGAGCGGTGTTAGTGGTAGTGGGTTCTGCTGGAGTGGCATTAATTAAATCAAAAAAATCATAGTTTAACGATTACGCTAAATCCAATATCGATTAAAAATATCTATTTTAGCTCGCCTCGCTTTAAATTTATAATTTTAATATCCTGTGGACAAAATATTTTTTCGAAAATAGGAATAGTCAATTTTGCATCAGCATTCCCACACATGAAAATATCAAAAGCAGCATAGGATTTCTCCGGCCAAGTATGTACGCTGATATGAGATTCTGCCAATACTGCTACACCTGAAATGCCGCCTGTTGAAGAGAAACTATGAAGATGGATGTGCAGTAATGTCGCACCTGATACCTCTACAGCCTCTTTAAAGGCACTTTCCATTCTAACAAGATCATCTAAATGAGATGCCCCAAAAAAATCAACAATTATATGGTCGCCAGCATAATTATCTTGACCAGTTGTTTTAAAATAATCTTTGGGTGATTTATTTTGAGTATGCTTCACTAATCTATCTGCCAACTATAATCCAAATATTGATTCATTAAACAAGGAGACATTAAGCGGTTAATACAATTTGATTCTGAATGAAGTTCATTCTTTCCAAATGCTAGCGATGCCACTAAAATTTCTGGGGTTATAAATTTTGTTGTTACCGAAAATGATTTGATTTTACTGATAGTATTTTTTATTTCTTGTTTTGAAATTGAGTTTTTCCATGCTAAATGAAAACCCCAATCACCGAATGATGGGATATTTTGCCGATACGGTATGCGGTTAAAACCCGCAGACTCCAAGGTTAAACCAATTGCCAAGAATGCTTCTTTCGCATGATATGGTGAGGTTGATTGCACCGCTATAAATCCATCTTTAGATAACTTCTTTTTAACTTGATAGTAAAATTCTTTAGTATAAAGTTTATTAATTTCTATAGATGATGGATCAGGAAAATCGATTATAATAGCATCCCATTTTTGCTCTCTGGTTCTCTTTATAAAATTATCAGCATCTATATTATAAACGATAATTGATGCAACTCGCTCCAGACTCTCAAGTCCATCGCTATCAACTCCTCCTGAATTTAACTGCAAACTTTTTACCCCAATATCATGAATTCCCTCCGCAGGTAGAATTTTTATTCGAGCGTCAGAAAATGCATAGTTATTTATTCGTGCAATATGTTTGTTGTTAGTTGCTAATTTAATCATTTGCGGGTCTAAATCAACTAAAGTGACACTATTAACATATTTATATTTCAATACTTCTCTTAAGGCTAAACCGTCACCACCACCTAGAATAAGAATATCTTTAGGATTAGCTAACGACATAACCGGGTGCACTAATAGATCGTGATATCGATCTTCATCTAAAGAAGAGAATTGTGTATTACCATTAATATACAGCCTAACATCGTTTAATTGTTTGTTTTCAGTAATCACCAAATGCTGATATTTAGTTGTATGACTATAAACAATTGGATCATCATAAAATTTTTGTTCTAATAAATGAGTTAATTCCTGATTTTTCCAGTAACCAAATGATAATAAAATAACGGCGCTAATCATTAATATTAAACTGAACCAAACATGTTTAATCAATTTTGAACGAAGCAAATAGATGACTGTAATAAATGCAATGAGTAGATTAAATCCTGCAACGATAAAACTGATTTCTGTGATCGGGTAATTTTTTAAAAGAAATTTTACCCACAAAATAGCTCCGACAAAAGCACCGATATAATCCATTGCATATACAAGCGATAGGTTCGTTTTTAAGCTAACTTTATTTTGTTCAATAATTCTCATCACAAGAGGAATTTCAAAACCAATTAAAAACCCTACAAAGAGAACGAAAAAATAGTGCACAAAAATAAAATGGTCGGTCAGATTGGCATATGCCCAATAGATAGCGAGTGGAGCGAATGCACAAATGATTGCCATAATCGCTTCTAGCGTTATGAATTTATCAATCAAATTGTCATCAGACATTTTTGTTTGAACAAAACCAGAAACCCCCATCATTAGCATCATTGATGCGATGACTATCGAAAACTGCTCGATAGAATTACCAAGAATATAGGTTGTGAGAGTTGCTAAAACATATTCATTAACCAGCCCGCTCGCACCTGTAGAAAACATACAGAAAGCAAGTAGAGCTGAAAAATAGCGAGGGCGATTCATTTAATTTTTTAATACAAATATTATTTAAGGTTTAATCTTTAATTATAGAATAGCCATACCTAAAATTAGTGCCATTCCTATTTTAGCCAGCGACAATTGTAAAGCGGCCACTTGTTGATCATTCTTAATTATATCGGAAGTTTTTGTTGCGGTGACGATAAATCGGTCAATCAGTAATTCAAAGAGATATAGCATAATCATTCCCACAAATGCAGCGGTTGCAAACTCGATGATTTGTGCTGATAGAGTTGAAAGTTCTGTGTTGGATTGGCTAACTATTGCACTTTGTAAGATTAATCCATAAGCGATAATTTTTCCTGAAAGATAAATTCCTGCAGATAGATTGTTATTCACTATCGATTGAACGAGGTTAACTTTTCGCGCAAATATTTTTTCATAGGCGATCACTAATAATACAACAGTAACTTGTCCTGCAACAAAATAAATAAGGGACGAAATGAGACCACCATCATCACCTTTAATACTGGCATAGGCAATTATGCCGGTCATCATCAAGGTGCCAAATTCTACTAAGCCAATGGCTAAATTACCTTCTTTCAATTCTTCGGTATTGTTGACACTTGGTAAAACAGCTCTATCGGTTACCAATAAAGAAACGAGCATAAAACCAACCGCTAACAATCCATAACTTGCTGTGGTAATTAAGTCGTTAACAAAATCATTATTGCTCGCTCCAGACAGTACACCAATCATTGCAATGGCTAAACCTAACTGAGCACCAGAGCGTCTCAAACCAACCGCCATATTTCCACCAGCAATTTGCTCATCCGCTTTATATAATTTTCCAGAACGAAAATTAAGAATGACTTTCATTAAAATGGCCAACGTCAAATATAATAAAGTGTAAGCAATATAAAATAGATATTGTTCAATGTTCATTAATTATCTCCAAAAAGACAAGCGATTATTTTTTAATTTATTTGTAAAAAATCTATTTACCACGGCTGGATGGCCCTCGATTACGATTGGATGAACTAGCTCCGCGAACAGAAGAACTAGAAGAGCGCTTCCCTGTTCGTGCGCTATAAACGGCACCGGCATTTGCTCTAGCAAAGCCGCTATTTTGATATCGGCTATTGCTATAAGTTAATCTACCAAAAGTTCCCCATCGATTATTTCTACCATAATAACCCGCACCATGCCGACGGTTATTATATCCATTCCAATCATTATAGCCATATCGAGACGGACCCACTAAACCGCGAAACATATGATACATTCCATAGTAGTGCCAAAAGGAAAGCCCATTCGAGTGTCGCCATTCACCGTAGCGATTTGAACCACTAGCAACACCATCTTTCACAACGGGTTCCGCAATTGTCGCCATACCCACTGGTTGTGCGTCAGTTATTGCATCTACATCATAGAAGCCATAAGGTTTGGTAAGAATGGCCATTCCTAAGTTATCATATTGTTTCCAAAAATAAGTTTCACTAACGCTTTGCCAGCTAGTTTCTGTTGATTGATCATTTTCGATTTCGACATATTTATGAAATGTTTCACTGTACATATTATCAATCCAAAAATCTGCATGGGTATGATTGCTACCCATGCGGTATCTTTCATTGATTGAAAGTGCTTGCCACACATCTTTTTTTACATTAACTTTAAAGCTATCGCTTCCCCAACTTCTTCTAATAGTTGCAAGAGTAGATATTTGCGAAGTATCTAGGTATTCAAAAATAGTGGTATCTACTTTAACGGGTTTGTAGTTTATTTCTGTGCCGTTACCGCAATACTCTCCTTCGCACCAACTAGCACGTCTCACAACAATGTAATTTTCAATCCGCTGATCAACTAATACTTTCACATAACTTTGATGAAGTTGTTTAATTTTTTTATTTATTTTTTGTTGTTGTTCACTTGTCTCTGACAAAATTTGCTCTATTATTTGCGCTTGATCTCCAATGATTGCGTAATCAATAAAACTTTTAGAAGAATTATTTCGCTTATTATATTCATTATTTAGTTGAGAGTAAGATAATTTAGAATTCTTTACTAATTGGTTAATTGATAACAGTCTAGAATTAAGATCGTGTGATTTATTTGGGTACGTTATAACCGCTTGTTTTATAGCATTAGATAATTTACCTTGTAAACGATCTATTTCAAATAATTGCTGTTCGGTTTTTGACTGAATAATCGAAGCATTTTTTCGAGACTCAATCAGAAATACTATTCGTTCGTTAACGTATCGAGCGCCTGAAGTAGCACTTTGAATAAGTTCAGTAAATTTTTTATTCAGCTTAAAAATACTTGTGGCATCTTTTGGATCATCTTTATTATATAAGGCACTAATCTCATTGTCATATAAACTTCTCGCTTTCTCTAATTGAGCCGATGCTTTGATAAAATGTTGTGCCCAATCTTCGCTTTGAGAATAATATGTTAAAAACTCAGCATCGTTATGCTTAGATAGATTAGTCAATTCAGTTTTACGCTTTTCTATAAACCTTGTTAATCGCTCTTGCTTTCCCTCCATTCTTTCAACTTCTTCAACAAGATTGTCCGGCAGTCCTTCACAGCCAGAAAGCAAAACTATCGAAAGTATTAGTAAAAGCGATTGAGTTAGATTTTTTACCATTTTACCGAAGTCCATTAATTTAGTTGTTCACTTGTTTGCAAAACTTGTATATCTATACTTTTAATCGAATGACTAATAAAAGCCTCTCTTTCTGCTTTATCTTCATTTTCATGCCAGCTTTCAATACTTAAATATTGACCCATGCCAGTATCAGACTCAGATTCAAATTCGTAGATTCTTAATGGAATTGAATTAGATTTGTTTTTGGCATCATTAGCATTTTTGAAAAACAAACCAGCCCATGTGTCATCATCACTATAAAAGTATTTAGTACCCTTATATTTTATTTCGCCTTCTTCTTCATCTTCGATATAAGCTAAGTCTTTTCGAGTGAGAGATTTACCCTCATACTGAATATCTCTTAATTTAATCGAAACGTCTGTTAAGCAAACTTCTAGCTCATCATCAATTTCCCATTCAACAAAGGTTTTAATTCCTTTAGTGAGTGAATAAAGTTCTAGCTCAATAACCCAGTAGTCTTTTTCACGCGGAGAAAAATTTTTCCACTTTACATCAAGATAAGAATAATAATTAATAATCTGCCATGTATCACTATTGAGTTCGATGAATCCGCCTTTCTTGACGCTGGTTATATCAAGCTTTTGACTTTCTTCTATAGGCAAAACTTCAAGAGATCGTATTGCTTGTAATTGCTGTTTTAAGTCATTCATCTTCTTATCCTTTCTTGGCTCTTTTGAATTTCAAGTCCGTAATTAATCAAGTTTCTTGATTTTTTCTATATCCATTACGTCATCGTTATTCTTTGCTTCTTTACCGGATTGTAATGCATCATGTAAGCCTTCGGCCACTGGTGAAAGTTGTTCTGTCATTTCTGCTAACCGGGCGCTAGACTCGCGAGCTTTTAAAGTACTGTTAGCCATTGTTTCATTTGCAGTTTGAACGGCTTTCATTAATTGATCAAAACCCTCTTCCATTTTTTCGATCGCAATCACAGGATTATTATATAAATCTCCGACTTCTTGAGCAGCTTGATTAACGGCTGTTGCATTTTGCGCCATCATTTCGCCCAATCCTTCTTGAAATCCTTGAACCGCTTTTTTAACGGAATCCTGTTTAGCTAGTGCGGCTTGAATTCGAAGCGCGTTAGTCATTACCATAGGGCCAACAGTCAAAGCAGAATCTATTTGTTCGCTAAGTAATTCATTCGTAGCAACAGTTTGATCGATGCTAATAAAAAACTGAACAGCTGCCTGTTCCATTGTTCTTAAATCTCTGATCCGTCTAGCTGCTTTATTTTTAACGGATGCTAGTTTCTGTGTTTCTTGAATATCATCTTTATCCGTTTCGGATTCTAATTGTTCTAATTCAGTTATAAATATCTCCCCAACATAAATTTCGGATTGAATTTCTTTTTGAGCACTAGCAATTTCATTATATTGGTGTTCTAGTTCAATACTGGTTTCTAATAGATCGTCTTTACCTGCACGTAGACCATTTAATATTCCAGAGACATGAGATTGCATGGGTTGATATTTGTGAATAAATTTTGAAACCGCTTTACGTTTCATTCCTTTTGGCATCCATGAAAAATACCATGCATTATGCAAAGAGTGTGGGTTTAATTCATCCATAGCGCTACGAAGCTCTAATAACTTTTCTGCTGTTGGTGACTTTCCATCAAGCCCTTTCAGTAAAGAGCCAACACTTTGAGACATAAGATCATTAGCAGCCAACATTTTTTTTTGGGATTTTCCACCAATCGCATCAACCGCTCTCATTAACGCTGGACCAGCTTTTTCTTTAACTTGGGTAACAAGTGCCTGAGATCGTTCCTTCATAGATGATAAATCGGCTTCTTTTGCCCACTTTGGTGTTTTTATTAAACTGCTCATATTAACTTTCCTTTTTGGTTCTAAGGTTGGCTTGTTGGTTTTAATTGACCTGTCAATCGTTAGTCTGTAAATCGCTGTTTCAGAAATTTCGCTTTTTGAGCAAATTCGTTGGTATTCTTTTTGGTTATCATTTCTTTAACGTCATGTAATTCTTTTTTCATGGCATTGATATTTTCTAGCACTTCAGAAACGACTTGGTCATTGAGCCTCTCGGAATGAGTCAGTTTTAAATAGGGGCTAATTGATTTGTTAGGTAAATACTCCGTTGCCATACGGTTGATCACCCAGCTAAGCTCATTTGTTTGTTCTGGAATTGTATCAATACCACCATTAACTAAGGGTAGAAGCTCAATCAGTAAATCGATTATAGATTCGTAGTTTGTTCGTAAATCTGGAGAAATGATATGTTTTCTTAATTCAAGGTTAGCGATTAAGAGTGCTTGATTGCCTACTTCTGTAATAGATAATTCGGTTTCTTCTCCTTCAGAACTTGTCTCCTCGCTATTTTTATCAGAAAACAGCCAAAATGTTGCCAGCCCAACTAAAATGGCGATAATTACGCTAATTGGTAAACCGACAAAAATTTGCAGAATCACAAATACAGTAATTGCTAAGATAATCGGCATGACTAGTTTTTTACCATCAAAGTTCATAAGTTTCCCTATTGTTTTTTTCTTTTACGTGGTTTTATTCAGAGCAGTGAAGATTCTAACGTAAAAAGACAAGATAAATTCCTTTTTAGTTAATTATTTTGTAAATAAAAATAAATTAAGCTATTTTTATTAGAATGTACTGATTTTCAGTAGATTTTGTGCTTAAAATGAAAGTCGTGTATATATCGATTAACCATCAGGGCAAGTATATGGAGTTCCTCAATATTGCAAACCAATAATATTAGAAAAGTAAAAATTATCGCAAAAGTATATCCGACTTTCCTACAATTAGCTGTAGTCGCCATAATGAGCTATTGGCACCGCTATTCCTAGTTGATCATGAGAGCTTTCTGCTCGCCCTGCCCCAAAGTCATTAAGTTAAGCAAATAACAGCTTGAAATTAAGATGATCTATAGTAAAATAAACTCAGTCAAATAATAAGGGGCTCTTGCCCCACGGCAACCGCATGAATGGTCAGATCAGTCATAATATTGGTGAAAGCACTTTTTCAGCATAACCAACATCCAACCCTAGTTTAAACCGTTTGCCTTTAATTCCTCGCTTATGAGTTTTTTCTTTCTTCAGTAAATTCAGCGCTAAATGCCTGATTACAGCAAAATTTTCTGCGCCATTATTTTTCTGATCCGACTTTCATCTTCTCGAAAACTCATATCCAAAACCCAGTGCAAACTATTTTCAATCCCCCAATGAC